>Ga0163109_10000256_pt1 | contig 43220 bp, 34 predicted proteins | sample CRUFie1St13metaG_FD_108704 | JGI IMG/M metagenome (GOLD analysis project Ga0163109, IMG submission 108704) | Marine microbial communities from the Costa Rica Dome - CRUD Field 142mm St13 metaG | ecosystem: Environmental > Aquatic > Marine > Oceanic > Photic zone | place: Costa Rica: the Eastern...
ACCGAGCAATGCACTGGTTTTGACGGTGAGTGTGTCAATAACACGGTGTGTTTGTCGGTCACCGATACAGAGAACTATTGTGTACAAACTGGGCTAAACTATGGAGAAGATTGCGGAACGGTCGGCACGGGCCTATGTGCCGAAGGATTAACTTGCGAGTCAGCCCCTTCAAGTCAGAACCCGAATAGAAATGCATGTCGAGGACAGCCTATACGCAGAATCAAAGAACGCGGTGATGCTTGCGATAGGACGAATCCACAGTGCAATACACGTAACAATCTGTTTTGTGGAACACGGGGCCCGGGCAATAATAGCGATTTTATATGTACCTATGGCGAATGGAGACAAGGTGGTGCTTCAATCACGCGGGACACTAGCCGTTACACTTGTTCAAAGCTGGGTTGTCTTCCTTACGAAGCTCAAAAATATGCTCAAGAAACGACCGGGAGTGCTGGAGCATTCGAAAACGTCAGTTGCGGTTGTGACAGTTCTAACTTCAAAAATGTCGGCAATGAATGCCCCGCAGAAGAGCCGTGCCGTGGTTTAGAGAACAGCTGTCAACCATATCGTCTCACCAACCCTGGAGCGAACAACCCTCTTGGCCTCATGTGCGGTCCTAAGGGTGACGAAGGCGCGAGTTGTTATGTCGATACAGATTGCAAATTGAGATACATTTGCGGCTCCAACCGCATCTGCCAAAAATTCACCTACAAGCAGTGTCCTTAAGCTGAGTCGTTTCCTTTCGAATAGAATGCCCTCGGTGGCTTAGTTTTTGATAGTCATGAAGACTTCGAGTGGTCGCTCACCGGCTCTGCAGATGGAGGTCAACGCTTTACTGTCGGTCAGGCATATTTGGAGAAGCCCAGGGCACCAGTCGTCGCCGTTTAGAGAATTGGCCTTCACCACATACTCGATTTAGTAAACGCGCTGAAGCCATTTTCCAACATGCTTTGAAGGGGCCGATAAGCGCAGAGATAAGGTTGCGTGAGTCGTGGTTTGATTCCTGAGGAGACAGACCAAAGCGCAGATCATGTCGCTCTCGCGCCAGTTTAAGTGAGCCTCCAAGCCAATCCCAAATCGAAAGGCAGGAGCCGTAATTGCGGTCATAATGATGCTGGTCAACGCTGTGATGGAGTTGATGTTGCGCTGGACTCAAGAGTATGTGCTCGATGTGTTTGCCATAGGAGAACCAGACGTGGCTGTGACGTAGGTTTGCGCCGAGCATATTAAAGAGCAGGCCAAGAACATTGACTCCCAGTACTTGGTATTGAATCGCGCGAGTTCCGAAGAGATAGAAGAAGAACCCAGTGATGAGTCCTGTGACTAAAGCTCCTCGGACGATGAAAAGAAGGTGCTCAACCGGGTGGCTTCTATAAAGCGTGAGGGGAGTCATGACCTCTGCAGAGTGATGAACCTGGTGAAATTGCCAAAGGAGCGGCAGTCGATGGCACAATCGATGCAGAAAATATCGACTAAAATCTGAGCTCACAAAAAGCACCGCGGTGTAGAGGAATGTAATTTCAGTATTACTAAGGGAGGTGTTATTTGAGGGGCCCCAGTGATGATGAATAAAGCGTACAACTGCGATCGCAAGCTCATAACTGGAGATGATCCAGGAAAAAAAGAAGAGTGTCTTCGTGAGGGACTTCACCAACATGAGCTTCATATCGAGGAAAGAAGAGGGGTGAAGCCAGATACGAGGAGACAATAACTTTTGATAAAGTTCTTTCACTCCTTGCTTTCGGTCGCGTATTACAAGCGCCAGAGCCGCTATAACTAAGCTGCCGACCAAGTATCCCCAGAATATACGTTTAGATGGGTCGTGCACGAAAAAGAAGGGTTTTAGCAGGTTCGTGAGAAAATGTTGTCCCTGCCGAAGCCATGTGTCGAGCCCATCAATCATTATCGCCTTGAACCATTCTAGGAAGCTCTAAGTTGAGTACGAGAAGAACGTCTGAGCGTATGAGGTTGCTTAGCGTACTGATTGCTCTGTGAACGGCGAGGACGCTTTCAGGGTCCTCGTTGAGCGCACTCACTAGGTTCGGCTCTTCAATGGAGTCAACTGCAGCAATTGCGACCTGTGCTGCTTGATTGACCGCTTCGGCTAGGTCTGCCTGGCGTATTGCTACAAGGAAATCATCGAATCCAAGACCTTGGTTATTGGTGCCGCATCCCTCAAAGATTTTTTGAAATCCGATAATGTTGTTTTTGAGGTTCTCTTTTGAGTTTCGGCTGTATTTTGACTCCAGAAGGTCAGGGCATAGTTCTTGGTCGCAATCGTTGAGACCGAGTGGTTTGGCCAACTTTCTGTCTTTGACGGCCCATTCGATGTAGCCAAGCGCGTCGCTGACGACGTTGAGAGCGATTCGTTTTTTTCCGTAGGTGCGGCTGCCTTCACCTGCAGTACTGAGTTCTGCCAAAAAATTGTCCCCGTTTGGTGACCAGGCGGTGAGCAATGAAGTGGCTGACTCTGCGACGGTTTTTGCTGCGAAGGCGGCATAACGTGCCCGCCTTGAGCGTAATGTGCTTTCAGTTACTTCGTTCCACGCGCCACTTGTATTTATTTCGTGTTCTGGACTGCAAGCGTTGTCTTTTTCATCGTAAAAAAGCAAGTACTCCAATGCTCCTAACCCGTTCGCTTCGGCTGACACATTGGCAGGGTCGCTGGCATATAATTCCGAAACTAAATAACTGTCGACCGCACAGGAATCACCCCAGGGCCAAGCGTAGATAGAATCGCGCAAATCCTGGCCTCCAGGATCCGTACGCTTTCTCGCTGGGCCGATCTGCATGACTTCGAGTTGCTGCCAGATATCGAAAGTTTTTTTCCAAGCCTGTTGTGCAAGTGTTCGTTGAGCGGGGTCATCAATGGCGATGCTGGCCGTGCTCGCAAAAGTCTGGCTCTGTTTTTCAAACCTTTCGACTTCCGATAGGATGCAGGTCCCAACGGATTCGAGCAGCGATGCGCGGGTGAATACTGTTCCATCGGGCAGTATTAAACCGTCAATCTTGGTGGGTTCTGGGGGAGTATGGTTGACGGGGCTGCAAGAATAGACCTGCAACCCCACTAATGACAAAACGAACAGAGTTTGTGCGGCTCGTTTCAGCTTCACTTTGTCGCTTCCTTTACGGAGACTTCAAGGCTATCAAAACGTATCCTCCATGCTCCTGTCGCATTGGATAAGCCCACTCGGGCGCTGGGGGCGTCCGTTGAATTGATGGGTGGATTCAGTTCATCTGTGTATACGAGTTCATCAAAGCCAAATCGCAGTTGTGCGTCGCCGGTTCCGTCATCATAAAGATTCACATCCCAACGAACTGAGGCCCACAGTCCGACCGGGATGGTTCCGTTACCCGCGAATCGTTTGTTTCCTTCGTAACCCCAGAGGGTCCCATCTTCATTCACGCCAAATCCGACGCGGTAGTTTCCTAGAGCGAAGGAACCGAGCTCGACCTCGCCTTTACCGAGTTCTGGAACGTAGAGCATTCCGAAGAAACGTAACTTTCCACCTTTCTCAACAAATTGGTGTGTGAGCTCTCCGTGTCCTCCAGGTTCGACTGTGATGAGCAAAGACCGAGGAGCCGACATCGCTTCTTCCTCGTCGACCTCCATCGTTCCCATAGCTACGCTCTTTGCGTCGAATATTCCCGGGAGATCCCTGGTATCAAAGTCTTCGCAGAATTCGAGCTTGGGTCGCGTACTGCAATATGGGTCGAACCCTGGAACTACGACGGTCGATTGCTCTTCAGGCTCGGTTTGTGTCTCCTGCTGACCGCCGCAGCCCGAAAGTAGTACAGAGCCGAAGACGACTACCGACCAGACGAAAGATCTTAGTCGTTGCGATCCCACATCATTACTCCCGTCGCGGTGAAGCCTAGCCTCACGATAGTGCCGTCATCTTTTTGCACGATCCCCGCGGTATATCCTCTGGCAATCAGCATATTGTATTCAGCTTCGGAGAGAGTTTCCATGCTCGTAACGCCTTGTATGCGCGCGGTGGCGCCGCGTGAGTCGACAGGCACAAAGAAGCCATAATTCAAAAACCTAACATTCATGGTCTTGCTGTCGGCGTTCGTCAGCGAGCGAATCTCCATCCAGCACCCGCGTTTTGTGCAATTCTGCCGGACGATGCCTTCGGTTTGAATTGTGGCGTCCGCATATTGTTCAGGAAAAGCAAGAATGTCCTCGAAGAGTACGATTTCAAGGTCGTCCGCCAAAGGAGCACCAAAAAGTTCAGCGGGTCCGCGGTCATTGGGGTCAGGCGTAGGGTCTGGATCAGGCGTAGGGTCCGGGTCAGGCGTAGGATCTGGATCAGGCGTAGGGTTTGGGTCAGGCGTCGGATTCGGGTCAGGCGTAGGGTCTGGATCAGGCGTCGGGGCTTGTTGCTCCATTACGTTATTGTCGGAAGATTCGTTCTCAACGCCTCCACAGGCGAAAGATAGAGACATCATTAGCGTTGCGACAATCCAGTTCGATTTGTTTAGATATACTTTAGTCATGACTTACCTCGTGCTCACTGAGCTTTTTTTGATGACCCGCGCTCTTGACGTAGCGCATAATGTAGTACTGAGTGCGATGTCAAGGCATATAGGATCTAAAGTGTCAGGGTTATCTACATTTATTGTAGAGCGATAGGAGGGATTTACCGAAATAATTGAAAAAGGATTGATGAACTAATTCAGCGAACACAGACAAATTGACTGTTAGACATCTTACCTCTGGTGAGAACTTGCCCGTCACGGAAGTCGACGCAAAGTGCAGTGTCGGGGAAGTACAGAGAGGTTGAAGACCACATTCGGTCGCCAGTAAAGATTCTCAAAGGCGTCGCGGGATCCCTTAGCGTATAGTCGACCAAGCTCATAAGACTTCGGATTTTTGGTAGGCGCCAATCATCGAATCCTGCATAGTTTGATGCCTCACAAAAGGCCATAGCATCTTGCCAATTTGAATTACTTTGCTGGGCGTTTTGCCACATGAGGCCGGTGAGATTATCGATGGTGACAAACTCATTATTTCGCCTCGAGGAGCGGAAACGGCTACCCGGCGTCACCATGGACTGGTCGGCTCGAACGCACTGTGTACCATAACTATAGCTGCTTCCAATAGAACTCATCGTGCCGCCCCGAAAATCGATGTACCAGCCGATCGTTGTCGCTCGAGTACTGATGGTGCTGGACCAGTAAATTTGACTCTCAATTTGGGGAAAAATGCCTGCGTAGGTCCGTGGTACACCTGCCATTACATTTTGATTTACGATTGTATAGAGCTCGTGAATCGTCGGCAGACGCCAATCGTTATGGCCTCCATATTCTAGCCGGCCGCAATACGTTCTTCCGTCTCTGAGTGAACGGTATTGCATTTCTGGTGCGGCGGCGCGAGTCCAACTCAGTCCGGTGAGTGTATCTCGAACTGTCTCGCCTTCACCTACTGTGGAAGAACACGTAGATAAATCTTGTCCCATTGCATCGACACAAACAAATTGTCGCGAGTTACGGCTAGAATATTGGGCATCTTGCCCGCAGTAAGGAGTCATGCCACAGTTCGCGTCTCCTGCGGTGCCAGGGCACATGATCTCCGTGGTGTTGTCGTAACAAGCATCGACCCAGGAAGGCACGATCGGCCAACAGTTCTCTCCATAAGCTTCACCGGGCTGACATTGAGTTTGGTCACAAGAGGAACCAGAAAAGCGCGGGTCTGCACATGAGGTGCAGTCTGGCGTTCCAAAACGCTCATCGAGACATTCATCGCAAGAGGCTCCAGTAAACCGAGGGAGGCAGGTTGTACAATCAGGTTGAGCAAAATGGTCATTTGAGCATAGCTCACAATTTTGACCGGTAAAGCGCGGTAGGCAGGTGTCACAGGCGGGTAGGGCGAAGTGGTCATTTGAGCAAATGTCGCAGTTTGTACCTGCAAACTGCGGAAGACAGCTTGTGCAATCCGGCGCAGCAAAATTGGGGTTCACGCATTGGTCACAGTTCGGGCCAGTTAATCGACTATCGGCACATTCATCGCAGTTGGGTCCTTTATATCGAGAGTCTACACATTGATCGCAATTTGTTCCCTTGAATCGCTCATCTGCACATTCATTACAGAAATCTCCGGTATATTTCGGATCGACACATTCATCACAATTTCGTCCTTTAAATCGACGATCAGCGCACTGTGTGCAGTCTGGACCCGTAAAACGAGTATCAGAACATTGGTCGCAAGCTGCACCAGTGAATCGCGTATCTGCACACTGGTCGCAGGCTTCTCCAGTGTAAGTTGTGTCTTTGCATAAGTCACATTTGTCGCCCGTATACAATGCTAGACAATAGCAACTGTCTGGTCCTGAGCCTTCGCATGCAAAACGCGGCTCAACTTCGCAATTTGCGCTACAACCATCTCCTGCAATCAGATTGCCGTCGTCACAAGCTTCCCTGTTGACTTTAACACCATCACCGCAAACTCCTGAATAGGACGGCTGCGAATCGTTCGAACTACAGGCGACGAAAAAAAAGAGAAAAAAAACCGCAAGGGTTCGGGTAGCGGTCTGAGTCTTGCTATCGGATTGATTCTGTAAAAGTGGTCGCACTACACGGATGAGTATTAGTCAAGCTACATAGAAGTACAAGCTCAGAAGTTTAGATATGCGAAAGCAATAATTGTTGAACAGATAATCAGAGTTAGAATGTGACAGTTATGAATTTATCGAGAAGTGTTTTTAAGGTTTATGACTCGAAGTTAGAATTTTCGTGTTTTTATTAAAAGTGCTGTCCGGGTTTGCTAGCATTCTACATGTAACAGTCATTGGGATTAACAAATGAATTTTTGGATCGGAAAAAGAAAAAAATGGCTAAGGCCTGCCAGAGTTACAATCTTTTTCTGCCTTTCTCTTTTCTTTCTTGGCTGTACCTTTATCAAGATGACTAACGCCCCCAAACTACAAACTCCCGGTGTCAAGGAGTTGTTAAACGTAGAAAAAGCGGCTGATTTCGATCAAATTTATATCATGTCCCTAAATATGGCTCACGGAAGAGCCAACGGCTCACATCAAATGACGCAGTCGACGGAGCAAATTAGAGCGAACTTAGATGATATCGCGAAATTTCTTAGTCAAGAATCTCCAGATATCGTCGCTGTTCAGGAAGCAGATGAAGATGCGTTTTGGAGTGGTTCGTTCAATCACTTAGAACAAATTGCGAATAGCTCTCGCTTCCCTTTTTTCCTAAATGGAGGCCATATGCAGGGATTTGGTCTTCATTATGGCACGGGATTTATCTCTAAAATTCAGTCGACAGATCACCTAGTGTATACTTTTGACAGTTCATTTCCCACACCAAGCAAAGGCTTCACACTTTACCAAATTCAATTGCGAAATAGGCCGATTGATATCATCTCTGTACATCTTGATTTTGCAAAGGCGTCTACGAGGCAACATCAGAAAGATGAAATTGTGGAGCTGATGAAAAAACGCGGTAATTCAATGATTGTGATCGGCGATATAAACAGCGGATGGCACGAGGAAAATAGCGCGGTGAGAGCACTGTGTAGTGAATTGAATCTCAAGACTTTTAGGCCAGCTTCAAAACAGATTGTGACCTTTCCAAAGCATAAGTCTCGTATTGACTGGATTCTTATAAGCCAAGATCTTCAGATGCATCAGTTTCGAGTGCATCAATTGAACCTCTCCGACCATTTTGCGGTTTCTGCCAAAATTCGCTTAGCAACACAGCCCCTTTCTAAATAATCTCGGACGAAGTCGCGGTAATAGAGACCCTGTTTGGGTACAGGTGCTGCGTCTTTTTTAGGGAGGACAGCCTTGGCGATTTTGGGGACCTACCGTATTCGCGTCAATTTCGACCCTTTCACTGTCACTGACGAGCAAGGATTGCCCACTCGCGTTCCATTCTCCGCTAGAAGTAGATGGATGAAAGCAATTCATATCTACACCGGTGAAACTTGTGATTTGACCGCTAGTTGAAGCGCTTGCACCGCTTACGCCCCCAAAGCTCCAAAAGCCCATCATGAATTGGTCACTTGGTGTCCACGCATATTCTACTCCACCCATAGGTGTGGGCGCATTTTGAAATAGATTAAACGGCCCTGAAAATACACTCAGGTCAGACGCGTTCAGGAACGTCACTTCGGTTTGTAAACTTTGGCAATCCGCGTCAGTAGACAGTAAAGCGATTAATGACCCATCAAAATTCGGAATGGCTACAACACCGGCCGGCATGCTTGTCGCCGAAGAGCCACCGTCGCAAGAAAGCATTTGTACTGCGGTCTTGGTTGCGACTCTGCGGTGGGTACCATCGAGAGCAATTTGCTCTACATAAAATTCTGAGAAGCTTGAGCCATTCTCATCCTGCCGTGACTTGATAGGAATTTGGCGTGATAGGGTAACGTAGCCCGCAGTCGACATATAGAAGAGCTTTGATTGGTTCATGTTAGACCCCGGAAAAATCGGACCGAGGGCCTGTACTGGAGAGCCTGGTTGCGCGGCAGAAATATAAACTTGAAGGCTATCTCTTCGACGGGTGTCGGCGGAGGCCAAAAAACGCCATAGGTTATCACGGCTCTCAAATCGATTCAGCGTAAAAGCTGCTTGTGTGCCATCATCGGACCATACTCCATAGCTAAAATGAGAATCAGCGCTCCAGCTCCCGCAACCGGTTGCCCATGCGACCATGATTGAGAGGGGTAGAAATTTTAGTTTCAGCATCGTCACGCTCCAGCTTTATCGCATAATGCGATGTGTCAACGGACTACCATCCAGACGTTCAATTCGGGTATCCGGAATATGTCGTATGATGTAAGTTTTTTGCTAGGTCACTGAAATGACTGTGATTTGACGAGAGACTCGGCTTCGTATTTCGAAATCTAAAACCGGGATGGCTATGCGTAACGGAGTGGTTCGTCAAATGACTGTACCTTCACTTTCACGATGGACGACACGTGCCTCAAATAAGTACTCCAGCAAAACATGCGGGAAGGTGAGAGCAGCTAGACCAAGGAAAATCACCTTGTTGGTAGACTCGGACAGGCTGAAATTGCTTAGCAACGCATATAAGGCGATGACGAAAAATACTGCAGTCGTCACAGTGAGGGGCAGCGCCTGACGAATAAATCGAAATAAGCGCTGAGCGAGACGGCCTTTCATTTCGCTCATCATTTCTAAGGAGTGTCGGATGGAGTGAAGGAAGCAAAAATACAGACTGAATGCGACCAGAGGATGCAGCATCCAGTTAAGAATGACTATTGACGCAAAGTCCATGAGAAGTACTAGCGTCGACCGCGCACAACGCCATCCAAGAAGAATGTTTGATAATAAACTGAGAATTAAAATGCCTGAGCATACATTCACAGTAAGGATTTCTGTGACAGAGAGGTTGAGCGTCAGAAAGATGGTCTCGGTTTCCTGAGGGTGGAAAGTTAGAGGTGCCATCGTGATTGCACTGCCTTTCAGCAGGTAAAGCACTCGTTGAAAGCCGCGCTGAGTCCCGGGGGCAAACTCCGAGTCTTCTTTGCCGAAATGATAGGCCGCAAGTAGTAAAAAAGTAGTCAATAAAGCGAAAGGTGAAAGATACCAAATACCGACAATTATGCATGCGAAAGCTGCGTAAACGACATAGAAGGTTTTGATTTGCGCGCGTTCAAAAGTTTTGAGCACTTCGTGCCCCTTGAGGTAATCAAGTGCTCCGTGCGAAACCCCCACCGACATGACCAAAAACAAACAGACCAAAGGGAAGCTTTGTTCGGACATCGAAGGCAGCACCATGGTAGCGGCTGCGAGCGTAAAGAATAGGAACGAGTGGACGATGAATCTCGTTTGCATGAACCTAGAATCCTACAGCCGCTCTAATAAAAGGCCCCTTTGGCATTTGCAGAATGGTTGACAAATCACCACCGAATGAGCCCCGTCCAGACAAGAAAGAAATGGCATCAGAAGGCTTACCAGAGAAAAAATCAGTAAACACGGACGGCATTAGATTCGGATGACGTTCGAGTACCCGAAGAAAAATTTTATCAAGTCGCTGATAGCGCTTATGGATCAGAAATGGCCTGCAACTTTGGAGTCTGTAAATGTTGTCTGCGAGAAATTTACTGTGTCGTTGAATGTTCAAAAAGGCATATCCTGTACTTAGCCGAGTCATTCCTCCCACGGTCCCGATGTTGAACCAGTTCGGTCGCTGAGGTGCCTCAAGGCCGAATAACGGAATAGCTCCTTGTTCTTGGAAAAGGACGTCATATTGACCGACCTGGAAGGTTGTTTCTAAGTACTCCTCTATCTGCTGATCATAGTCGTCAGCACCAACGCTGAGCGGGCCTAGCCAAGTCGTCTCGACCAGAGCTCGCTTACGGGAAAAAGGTAAAACATAAAAAAAATGCACGTGCCCACGCTGGTCGCATTTGAAATCCATCAAAGTAACGGTGTTTGGTTCAAATACGTCCTTTACGGTCTTTATTTCTAATCCTTTGAAGTGCTGGAATAGCTTTGCTTGAGGGTCAATCAATGGAGGCACGCTATTGAAGACGAGTGAATTTTCAAGATTGATTTCTGTCGCAGAATTCAGGAAGACAACGCCGGGATTCTTCATCAGCCGGCATCTAACCTTTTCATAAAACCGTCCACTGTCGATTGTTTGATAAGGCGTTTCGGGGCAACTTATGATTTGTTCCTTCTCTTGGTTCGCGACGCTAAATTGAGACCATTGACCGACGACGCAATCTTCGTGACGGTGCGGTTCGACCTGCCAGAACGACCATGTCTTATCTCTCGAATACCGTTCGCGTGGCTCAATAATCACCAAAGTTTTATCGCCGAGTCGACCCTGCACATCCAGCTCGTAAGCCAGAGATAAGCCCGCGCAACCTCCTCCCAAAATCACGTAGTCGAACGTTGTCATTTTCTGAGAACCTCAGCGCCGCTCAGGTCCAAAACAGAAGAGGGCGGAGTTTGTTGTTGCAGACTGCCGTGTATTAGAGAATTATGATGAAACTGCAAGAGTGCCTCGCGATGGTCTTCCCAAACTGTCCGCGCCGTGATTTTTGCAGACATCATTACAGCCGGTGTTCCTGCTCCGGGCTGAGTATTCGCTCCTACCAAATACAAGTTCTCAATATCTTGACATCGGTTGTGAGGACGAAAATAGGCTGTTTGTGTGAGCGTAGGCTCAACTCCAAAACCATTTCCTAGATGGGAATTGAGGGTGTCCTGGAAATATCTTGGGTCGACAAATGACGCGTGGACTAAATTTTCCATGAGTTCTGGTATAAATCCACGTTTCTCTAGGTAGCCAAGCACCGTCTTCATCAGTCGCGGCCCTTCGACTTCCCAATTGATATCTCCTTTCAGATTGGGAACTGGAACTAAGGTATAGGCGGCGTGGTGTCCTTCGGGTGCCATTGATGGGTCAGTGAGTGTCGGTAGGTGAAGATATTGACTAAAGTCATCGGCTAAGATTTTCCGATCAAATATGTCAGTGAGAAGTTCCTCGTATCTTGGTCCGAGCAGAATATTGTGATGCTTTAGGTTGAGTGGGACACTAGGTTTCTTAAACCCAAAATAAACAACAAAAAGTGACATTGAGTACCGCTTACGGTCAACAGACCAATCACTGTTACTTGATCGGTGGCGCTTGTCGACGAGTTGTTTGTATGTGTGTGCATAGTCTGCATTTGAACAGACCACATCGGCATTCAGGGTCCTGCCATCAGCGAGTGTTACACCGGTGGTTTTTGGTTTTTTGAAGAGTCCCTGCTCGATGGTATTGATTGATGAAACCTCAGCGTTTAACTCGACGATACCACCCAGCTCTTCAAATTTCTTGATAAGCCCTGTCACGAGTGCGCCTGTTCCGCCTCGGACATAGTGAACGCCCCAGGTTTTCTCGACAAAATGAATCATAGAGTAGATCGCTGGAACTTTCAGCGGGTTCCCTCCGACCAAAAGTGTTTCGAAGCTAAATACCTGTCTTAGCTTGTCGCTTTTGAAATACTTGCTCGCAAATCGAAAAAGGTTTCGAACCGCATCCAATTTGAATAGTGCAGGGGTGACTTTCAGCATGGAAGCGATATCGCCAAAGTAGGTGTAGCCAAGTTCTAAGAATCCCGTCTTAAATATCTTTTCGGCATCTTCATGGAACCGATCGTAACCTTCTAGATCATCTGGCTCGATACGTGCGATTTGCTCGCGTGTTCTTACTGGGTCTCCGTCATAGTCGAAATGAGAGCCATCATCAAAGTAGATTCGGTAAAACGGAAGCACCGGGACGATTTCACAATATTTTGATGTTTCCGGACCGCCGCTGATTCCTGACATTACTCGTCGTTTGGGATCGAGAATATCATCAGGGTAATCTGGTTTAGACAGGTGGTTTTGATCGCGAGATATTGAAAAAAGTTCTTCGATGAAATGCGGTACGGTAATCACAGTGGGCCCCATATCAAATCGGAAGCCATCTGCTTCGCGAACGTACGCGCGTCCTCCAGGTTTATCCAGCTTCTCAACGACAGTAACTTCGAAACCTAAGCCTTGTAAGCGCAAGGCTAGTGATAGACCGCCAAAGCCTGAGCCTATGACAACTGCTTTTGGGCGTTTTTTCATTGCTTCCCTCCTGTAGCAAGAAGCGCTAAGTGACGATGCTCGTCTGGTTTAGATGGCTGGACTAAATCCTTCCAGGAAATCGTAGCGCAGCGTTTATCAATTTTTGAACTTTTCCACCCCAAAACGACTGGGTGCCACAAATCAAAAAAGCCAAGGCCGACTAAGAAGATTTTGGAAATTGTGCCAACCATCGTTCGTCCGTGAAAAGGGTCTGAGTTGTGTCGCGCGCGCAACTTATGGCCGATAGCTCGATAGACGCGGCGTGCGATGAGTATGCCGATCCGACTTCGCATAGGAATAAAACGCATCCCGTTCAGAGCCCGTTCGTACAGTGCATCGGCCAGCTGTAAAAGCTCGTTTACGATGGGACGAATTCGCTCTTTTGAAACGGTCATATCTAAAATTTCTTCAGCGGAGACACCGTGCTTACATAGTAAATCATTAGGAATGTAAACGCGTCCCATTTCAGCATCTTCGCGAACATCTCGGCAGATGTTGGTTATCTGCATGGCAAGACCCAGGTCTACTGCGAAAGAAGTTGCTTTTGTGCTGCGAACTCTCAGCACCCCGCACATCATACGGCCAACTACACCCGCAACGTGGTATGCGTAGCGCAGTAGGTCTGTCTGATTTTGTACTCGTACCTTATCTAGGTCACTGAGCACCCCATCAATAAGTGCGACGGCAGTTTCAGGTGGTATATTGCGCCGCTTAGAGACCTGCAAAAATCCATGAACACTCGGTTCGTCACTTTTACCTGCCATGCATGCCCGCTGAAGTCCCTCGAGCTCACGTCGGGCAGTGTCCTTGCAGGGTGAATCATCGGCAATGTCGTCTACGGCACGACAGAAACGATATAAAACCGCTGCTTCATCGGCTACGCCCTTCGGCAAGAACAATGTTGCGAGCCAGAAGCTTTTCGCATGGCGAGCCATCGTTATCGCTGCGGCCTCTTGCTGATCTCGAGCCCAATTTGGTTCAAGTGCCGTCATTACCGCACCGATTCAATGGGTTCGAGCGCGAGGTCCAAACATGTTAGAGCGACATCTCGAAGAGCAGGCCATGCACGCAAGGCGCTGTCGTTTTTGATCTGTGCGGCAATTACATCTATCCGATTCAAACAGCCGGTGAGGGTGCCTGCCTCTCTGAAAGCCGCAGCAGCATAGGCGACGTGCGTTTTTGACGTACTTTCTCTGGGGAGCTCTAGTAATGGAATGAGCCAGGCCGAATCTGCGGGTCTTCTCGCGAGATGTTCGACGACTAATGCACTGACCTTTCCTGCTCTCAGGTCCCCACCAGGCAGGTCACGCCCTTTTTTTCCGTAGAGGTCCAAAATATCGTCTTGGAGTTGGTAGAGTGTGCCCAGGCGGACAAAAGACATACCCAGAGCATTTGCGTCTTCCGGACTGAATCCGGCGATGAGCGCAGCGCCTTCGATGGGTAGGGCGAAAAAGGCCCCTGTGGTCCCTTCGACGCATTGCCTATACGTTTCATAGCCAAATTGCCGATGTGAAAGCATGTTGAGTGTCAGCGTTTGCCCCCGAGCAGCGTCCATGCCGTGGCGAGCAACAAGCCCACAAAGTTTCGCAGTCAGTTCGGGCGGGGCGTCCATTTCGCTTACAATTGCGAAGGGGAGCATTAGACCCAAGTCGCCAACATTGATTGCCTGGGGTACTCCGTAACGGGCCCAGGTTGTGAGGTGCCCTCTGCGTACCCGGTCTTCGTCTTGAATGTCGTCGTGGATGAGGGTCGCGTTATGCATCATTTCCACTGCTGCCGCCCAAGCTGTTATTGACGAAATCTCGCCGCCCAAGGCGTCTCCAGACGCTAACGCGATGCGAGCTCGTAGACGACGGCCACCCGTGGACAAGTGTTCGGCGAGTTGCCTTCGTGTCAGGTCGTTGTCGTCAAGAGGGGCATAGCTGCGCATGACAGCCTCAACGTCCTCTAAAAGGAGCGCCACCGGTGGAAAGCGCTTTCTGTGTAACTGGACTACCGCTGTAGACATACTTCTCCCTCCCCACTATATGTGGATTTATAAGGCCCGGCAGTGTTACTGTGGTGGCGACATATTTAGCAGATTCCTAAGTAATTCTAGGTGCTTGTGCTCTTCTTGTAGATCACGTTCGAAAAATTGCCGTCTCCCTTCTTCGTTCCGCCATACCCTAGAGTTAGGTTCCCAATTTCCCCTGGGTCAAGAAACAAAATAAAGAGTTCCGAATCTATTTTCTCAAAGGACCAAACTCGTGTGGAGTGAGCCTCATTGGGTTTACTGAGGCGTGCGCTTTAGTGTTTCCAACGAGACTGGTTTGTACAACCAGAACCCCAAATTGTAATCGGCGTACTGCGAGTAGACTCTTGCGTGGCTATGGTAGTGGGTTTAACGGTCGTTTGGGCCATGCCTCGCCAATGTGAGTAAGCTCGCATCTCGATCGTCGCTTGAACGTCCAAACCTCTTGTACTTCGACGTCGAATACATTTTTGGAACGCTTTTGCGGCGATCGAAACGAATTGTGCGATGACGACCTTCGTTCTTCCCAGTACGATAGCCTGAATCATGAACCGCCGTAATCGTCAGGTCTGCAGCGCTCAAGGTCGCTGTATAACCGCTGAGTGTTAACATATCTGGTCGCTCGTAGGTCCTCTAACCCCGACGACCGGTGTGGCAATATCGGACACTCCTTCCATCGAATCGCATGCGGTGAATACGAAAATGCATGCGGCTGTTTTTCTGTGATGCCCTCTCATGCCGCTCGAATTATCCAGTCAGCCGTTCCAGGCTGAGGCTCAGCTGTTTGATACGAGTTTGAGGTTGCTCGATGTTTCTCCCGAAAATCCCAATCTACGGTGGCAGAAAAATCCAAACCCAAGCTGATTTAGGTCTCTTTTACGCCCATTCAGTCATAAGATAATACTTTACCGAAGCCATGCGCTTATGACATCGCCCTCCGCGTGAACCGTCTCATTCAGGCTAATGGACGCCTATTTTTCCTTGGCGCCCTCATGATTTCAGGCGCCTGTAGTGACGAAGTCATCGTCAATATGGGGCAGCCAGTACTGGATGTCCGCAACTTAGACTTCGGCGAAGTTGTACTGGGCGAGCAAAAAGAGCAGCAACTTTCCCTCTTCAATGTCGGCTCGGGTCCTTTGGTCATCGAGTCGTTCACGCTGGTTCAGGACGATTCATCCTTTCAATTTGAAGGCAGTCCAAAGCGAATCGAAGCGTTTTCTGAGGTCAGTATCCAAGTCTTTTTCGAGCCCAAACGTGAAAGAGCGCTGAGCGCGGTGATTGTTCTCAAAAGCAATGCGGCGAACCAGGCCCGCAAAGAAATCATATTGAATGGCTTAGGGGCGAAGGTCGGGAGTTCGGCTGATGCAGGCTCCATGAGCAACAATAACCCGGATGCCACCACCCCCATGCCGGATGCCAGCGTAGTCATGGATGGTGGACAGATGACTCAAGACGCCGCCGAGGTGCTTGATGTTGGTTTCACCATGGATGCCACGGCGCCGCCTGATACCGGCCCCGCAGATACCGGTGTTTATCTCGATGCGATGAGTACCCCGATAGACACTGGTGTAGCGATGAATGCCGATGCTGGGCTTGCCAGTGACGGCGGTGGTGAGCAAGGGCCAAGTCAAAGCGCGACTTGTACCGGTGGATACATGATGACTTCCTATTCCCGCGCGAGCGGTGGCAATGTGGAACTCAATATCGTCGGTGTCTACGAACCCTCACCGGGCGGCCAAGGTCAGATCGTGGTCAACATCCAACGAACTGAACCGATGATTTTGGTGCTTTCTTCTTACGAACCGGTGAACTGGCTCGTTCAAGCGATCGGTAGTGCTCAAATTCAAGAAGTGATTCTCAACGGCTACAATGCCCACACGGTTTCTGGGCTCGTACCGGGCACACCGGTGACCAACCGCACGGGTGGTCCAAACTACCTAAGTGCTTGCGCTTATGTTTGGCCCAGCAGCACGGGAGGATGCGATACCCCTGGATTGGTATCCGGCGCGGAAGCGCTCACGCAGCTTCAATTGACATCCTTCATCAGTTGCTACCAAGCCAATGCTTTTACGATTGGACCCTAGATTGGGCCCAAGGCCTCCGGGCAATAAAAGCTCCTGCTATTATTTCTAAGGCAGAATCCAATACCGCGCATTTCGTTTACTGAGGCGTGAGCGTTATCAGCGTATTGGTGAGCCAGTCGTTTTCGTCGCAGTCGTTTGTGCAGCCCGGAATAAAGTTGGCCCCCGCGGTTCCATCACTATTTTCCCAGCCAGCGGTAGCACTAAATGAACCACTTGAGCCACCCACCGTTCCATAATGAACCTCGATAACATTGGTGCTTTCATAGAATCTCACTTCGGCAGTAATCGTGCGAGCAGTGTTGAATTGCTGGAGATTTTCGAAGGTAATGGTTCGGATACGATTGGGTGCTGTTCCATTTAGCTCGGTCCTTATGCCGGAAGTTGCAGATGTGGCCGGTGAGAGATCATCCCACCACCAGGCGATAAATCCGTTGGTATCATCATTAATACCCGTCAATAAATTTTCGTATGCGTCGTAATCGTCTCCGGCATTGAAACCAAGTAGTCCGTTTGACCCAATTGTGACGTTCTGTACGGTATCGGCAAGGAACATAAAATCAAAGCCCATAGCTATAGATGTAGAGCCGTCATCAGGAATCGGACCCACCCCCCAAACATTTGCCCCACTCGTACTGGGAACCAAGACCTGGCTACTGCTTGAAATAGCATACGTGGTTACGCTAGAAGCCGTGCAGGTGCTTGGCGTGCCCGTGCATTGATAACCAGGTTCTATGGCGCAACTGCTGTCGCAACCGTCTCCGGCAGTACTGTTACCATCGTCGCAACCTTCACCCGCGTCGATTTGACTGTTTCCGCATGCTGTCGTGCAGGTGCTTGGCGTGCCCGTGCATTGATAACCAGGTTCTATGGAACAACTGCTACTGCATCCATCTGCAGAAGAATCATTGCCATCGTCACAAGTTTCACCCACTTCGATTTGACCGTTTCCACATACGGTATTCCGTTCAATTTGCAGAGAAATTTCAAACTTACCGTTGTGCCTTGCGTCAGTTACCGGGTCATAAACGCCATCCACCACGAGACAATAGGTTCCCGCATTGAGATTAAGATTGGCCAGACTAAGAACATTCGTACTGCCAACATTATGATCACACGCGACGACACTCTGAGCGGTCGCGCAAGGGCCAGTTCTAATTTCAATGCCGGCATTGAAATCGGCAATCGCAGATAAATTAGCGGTTTCCGATTGGCTGAGCGTGAACTCATACCAATATTCGCCGGGGCCCCAGGGATCTCTTTGAGTGATATTTGCAACCGCTATTTGGTTGTCTGGCCGGTTTGGATCACATCGACCATCGCCACCAATCGGTAAGTAGCCCAGGCCTGGACCGGTCATAAGCGGCATACACTCCATTTGTTGGCTTATCTGGCCAGCTCTATACGTGCACGACTGCTGGTGGTTCGTACAAGGACTGCACAGGGTCGGCAACGAAGTCGGACAATCTGCTGAGGACAGTAAAGGTTCCAAGTTGGCAACTACCGGAACCGCAGGTGCTTGCGTATTTGCACATGATAGATTGGCCTTATCGGCTTTTGAGGTGGTAGTTCCTTCCAAGATGAGACCGCTGGTCGTGGGCGTAATATCCAAGCGGTTCGGGGTCGCGGTGCCCGAACCAACCATGGGTCGATAAAAGCCTCCATGAGTGATCACAGCATAGTCGATCAATTGCACCGCCTGTGTCCCGGCATTGGTGACGCTTAATTGCCAGGCCCCTGCATCTTGCCAACCATGGAAAGTCTCAAGTCCCGCAGTGTAAGAGGCTATCCATTCCGTTGCGCCGGCATGGGTACTACCATTGTCGAGAACAATGTTCCCACTGCCATTGGGATCCCGAAGAGTCAGTGATACTTGATCTAAGCCCGTACCTTCAAGTCGAACTCGAATCGCCAGTTTTTCGATATAGTGTTCTTTTTGGTATGCAGGAAAAGTCACCGTTTGACCTGCTACTATCGGCAAAGTCATCGGAGGCAAATTCGTGAGTTCATGATCAAATGAACGAGGGCTAGGCAAGATCCAAGATTTTTCTCCGTCAGAGATGTCCAATTGCTGGTCTGCATTTAGATCGACATAAGACATTATCGAGCCTTCCATAAATTGCTCCATGATGTCCAAGGAACAAGATGCGGTAAGCTGGGTTGCCGAACTAATGTAGCCGTTGCCAGCACAAGTGCAAAAGTCTTCGGGCGTGCCGAATTCGGTTCTTTGACCGTCTCCATTAAGGTCAGTAAATCTCTCTCGATGAAACCCTGTGTACTGTGAACTGTTGTCGCAATCTGCTTCGATAGCCCCCTGCGACTCGGCCAAACTCAGCAGGCGGCTGGTAAACGCGCCCTGTCCATTTCCTATTAATTCAACCGTCCCCGAATCCGTTTCGATAAGCACGTCAAGAAAGCCATCATTATTACGATCATTACAGGTAGCAAAGGTCGAAAACTCAATCGAAAAAGGACCGTTCAAATTAAGATTAAGAATATTACTCGGCAGTGTAATTTCTGTGGTTCTAGTGCTGTAACTTCCAGAATTATCACCGGCATAGACATAAAACTTGTCTTGATGCGCGCTTATAATATCTGGGTATCCATCACCGTTGACATCTCGAACATCGATAAGCCGGCCATCGTCGCCACAAAATCCAGAGCCCCCCTGGCAGTTTGAATTCGCCGGAGGAACTCCCCAGCTTTGCTGATCGAAACCGCCCAATGCATTTTGAGTCCAGATAGTAATCGACACCGAGCTTTGGGTCGGGTGATCGGTGACGATATCTACTCGGCCATCCCCATTGATATCAACCGCTTTTGTGGTGGCTAAAAGATTCGGTGGATACATGGAGATGTCAATATCGGCAAAGCCGCCTTTACCGTCACCGAGTGCTGTTCCAAGCCAGCCACCTTGCGAACTGGTCAGTAAGTCATATTTACCGTCTAAGTTGACGTCGACCAAAATGCCATTTTCACCATAATCGTTTTCACCAGTTTGGTTGATGCGGTCGAACTGTCGTACGACACCTCCGGAGAAGCGCCCTTCACCATAATGTACGAGATTGCCGACAATGATATCGTCTAAGCCATCAAGATTTAGATCTTCAATGATAAAGGAGGTCACACCATAGACGCAGTCATTAAAGGCGCGACAAGGTAAATTCCCCAACAAGTTTACCGGGCTGTGAAACAAGCCATCCCCGCGGCCACGATAAACATATGCGTCCCAAATCTGCCCAACAACGATGTCGAGCTTTCCATCTAAATCGACATCTCGAAGAAGCATTTCATCAAAAGACCACGAAGGGTTGGGTAGAGGGAAGGAATTGGGCAAACCAAATCCCCCTTGTCCATCAGCCAAAAAGATGGCCAGACTGCCATCACATGAACCGATCAGATCACCCAAACCATCACTGTTGAGGTCTTCTATAAAGTCCACCCCGCATTGCGTGTTGATACCGAGGGCAATACTTGTATTCACGCCAAACTCGCCTCCCCCGGTTCCGTAAACAACATCTAGCTTTTGACTGTCGCTGTAAGAACTTGATTGATTATAGGTCTTCGTTTCGATGAGTTCGAGATACGACAATACAAAGTCAACATGACCATCAAGGTTTAGGTCGTCAGGTACAATTCCGACGACATCTCGCACTATATATTGAAGATCAACGCTGCCGCTTTGATAGTCCTGAAGCACTCCAAGTCGCGAGGCACAATCAAGTTCGTCCTCGTTTGGGTTACATCCTGATGTTGTTTGCGGAAGAACACTTTGTACCGCTCCAAATCGAAATCCGCCTTGATTTTTTTGGATATTAAAGAAGCCATTGTTCGAGTTTACGGCTGAGAAAATAAGATCCGGCAAGCCATCAGCATTTACATCGACGAATTGACCGCCGGTAGGTAAGCCAATCGGTAGACCAAGTGTGCCATTGCCATTGCCGGGATATACATTACCGCCTGAAATCACATCTGGTTTTCCGTCGCCGTTTAGGTCGACCAAGTCAGTCACTTGCCAATTCGTCGCCGTATAAGCATTAGTCAAGGTATCGCTGAGGAATGAACCTTCATTGGTCAGGACATCTGGGCGACCATCACCGTTCATATCGGCCACAAAGAGTTCAGAGATTCCGCTTGGGGCAGTGAAGTTCGGAACGAGTTCTGCGGGCATAAATCGGCCATTCGGCGTGGAACTGGTATTGGTATGAATGATGACTTGAGTTTGACCGCCGGTTTTATGTTCAAGCCTTAGAGTAGCATCACTAACCGGCGGAAAAGAAAACGGTACCCGTCCATTACTTGACGTATAATTCACGCGAGTTCGAAGCATTGGACTGTAGTCATCCGCGCCTCCTTGATTTATTTGAGCCTCACCTTGACCGAGACTGGCGCTACTTCCACCTAACCAGGCATATTCGCCCGAAGCGCCCGGCACACGATAGGTTTGCGCGCGGCTTCGAACGACCGGCTGGTAGGTCCCTATGGGAGGAGAATAGAAGTAAAGGTCATTCGCCATCATCCGCGTACCGGTAGGCACGCGAGTTCCTCTTAAATTTGAGACACAAGGAAAGGCAGTACAGTCGGTGACTCGCCGGTTCACACCGAAACGGATGGAATGACTGCTGCCACCACCAGGCGCAGGATTGATCGCAATGATCTCTTGATCATCCGGATCTAAGGGCATTAGACCACTGGTATCCAATTCAACGACCATGTCCTGCGTGTAGCAAGGCGATACGCCCGCCCCGCAGGCGGGTGTCTTTCTCAGGATACGGCCGTAATTCGGGCCAAGTCGAAATGTGACGTTATCCATGGCTTTTGAGATTCGAATGGTTGCGGTGACCGTTTGTTGAATCGGAAATCCCGATACGTCTACCTCTTGAATGATGCCTTTGGGTTGGACACTCACGAGCTCAGGCACAGGAGCAACAACCGCAAAAAATGCCACATCTGCCGATAGGTTTTGGCCGTTCAGCACCGGGTCGGGCGTATCCAATCGAACAACGTAGTTTCCGCTGTTGGCCATCACATTGTCGTCGAGAGTGACGGTACAAGCATTCGCGCAATTGCTGGTCCCGCCGGAAGTTCCAGGTACACATTCGAGTCCCGCACCAAGCGTGTCGCAATCGTAAGTGAACGGGCCAACATGGACGCGAGTATCCGAGGCTATCCCATCTCCTTGAACGATGATTTGATAGGCTTGATTCGCAATCAAAGCCACATGACTTGCCGGACTAATCGAATCGAGAACCGGTCGAGGACGAGGCAAGTAGGTGCCGAGGTCGAGGCTAGCCGAGCCCGGCGTCGTGCCATTGCCCGCTTCGTCACAGAATTTCCAACACACGGTCTTGGTTCCGCGGTTTTCGGAAAGGGTGAAGCTGGTCGAGGGTGAAAAGGCTTGAAATTGTGGAGTACCGCAGACCGGGTTCACGCAGCTTGCCCCGCTGCGCTCCCAAAAGGAGATCGTGTCGGGATTCGTATCGTTGATGGTGACAGATATTTCACGGGCATTAACCGTACTTCGTCCGTCCGCTAAGATAACGTTTCCGGTGTCTGGCGGCGTAGTATCCAATTCAATGAAGGCGGAAAAAGGCACCGAGGTATTGCCTGCATCGTCGTACAAGACGGCGGTCACGACTTTGGGGCCTTCACCGGCGGTCAAAGTCACTTGGGCAGGAATGGCATTGGACAGAAAACTTCCGGGTGCGGTGATATCGCCTTGAAGTTGCAGGTGGTGGCCGGCAATGCTCGGGTCGGGCGTGAGGCCCAATGAAACATTGGCCGCATTGGTCGCGACAACGCCGCCGTACAAAACCATCCTCGAAGCATTGGGCGCAACCGTGTCCAAAGTGATCGAAGCCGAGTACGGCATGGTCACATTACGCGCCTGGTCTAAGAAACGAACGTACAAGGTTTTGCTGCCGTCGGCACCACTGAGATACCAAGGAAAATTCCCCGAGCTTCGGTAGGCGACGGTAGTGGTTTCGGTGAAGGCTTGCGTTTCGCTGATCTGAACAAAATCCGCGCCACTGACATCAAACTGCAATTGTACATTCGCCAAATTGGTGTGGGTATCTGCGCCGTTGATGGTGAAGATGTCTCCACTGACCACCGGTGCCTGGGTATCCAAAGTCACCGTCGTCGATCGAGCGCTGCTCTCGTTTCCAAGATTGTCACGAACCTTGACGCTGATGGATTTAGGGCCGTCTCCCGTCGATACGGTCACGTCTATCCGAGCGCGAAAAGCCTCCCACGCGCCCCCGTTGATCTGCATTTGGGCCAAGCCAGAGCCGGCATCACTGGCGATCAAGCTCACCGGAACAACGAGCGCACGAGTGTATTCTGCCGCGGCAATCGGCGAGAGGCTGGGCGCAGTCGTATCCAAGATAATGGACGCCGAATACACCTTGCTGAATTCGTAAGGCGCAGCACTAGAGTTGGTAAAGCGCACGAAGATGCGTTTCGGGCCATCGCCTTCGGACAAGGAATAGGATTGTGCATCCATGCGGGGAAGTGGGGCGGCCATTTCGGCGAAGTTGGCGGTCTCGGAAACTTGAACCGAATTGAAAGCAAAGCCCGCAAGATTGAGCGTGACTTCTCGTTGCGCGGTATAAAGCGCGTTATCGTTAATGGAAAAATCTGCATCGGAAGCCAGTTGCGCTAAGGATACTGACACCGTGGCGGACTGTCCTTCTTCGACTTTGATGTCTTTGATGATCTGCGTGGCATAACCTTCGCGCATAATCAAAAGCTCGTAGTCGCCAATGGCCACATCACTGATGGCAAAATTGCCGCTGGCATCGGTGAAGACGGAGCGTTGGATTTTAGAAACACTGACCAAAGCGCCTGAGTTATCCGTGCTTCCACCGAGTTTAACGCTGCCCTCGATCGCGCCGCGTTTGGCGACCAAGCTCAAGCGACCCAGATCTCGTTTTTCTCCGGTGTTCAACACCAAAGTCCCCAAATTGAGGTCGTCATGCTGCGGCGACCTAATCCTGAGGACGTATTCTCCCGCGGCGAGTTCGACTTTAAACTGACCCATGGCATCCGCGTTAGCGGCCACGCCTTGCCCTTCGATGACCAGTTGGATTTCGGTCAATTCGATCGCAGTCTCGGCGACGACTTGACCCATCACTTGCGCTTTGGCTTGCTGGGCTTCGGGTGTTTCGGGATCGTAGGGACTTTCCGCAGGGAAGTCGGGGATACAGGCAGTGCCCAGTCCTAGACTCATGACGCTTAGTAAGGTGATGACGGAGTGTAGAATTCGTGAATTCATGCGCGAGGAAAGCCTAGGAGGATTCGGGCTTGCCCGCTACACTAGCGGACGCTTTTTTTGGAGTCCTTGAATGGTTTTTCTGAGTTGCGAAATACCATTGGATGCGGCTCAATGAGCAACTTAGCTCTATGTACTCATAATGTTTGAATATCTACGGTCAAATCAGAATGAGTTATCAATCCAGTAGAATCGATACTTCGGACTCCCAACTTTCCGTGTCTACCGATAGATAGGAAAATTACAGTGAAACCGCGCGATACTCTCTCGCTTTTATACCTACCGCTGCGCTTGAAACCGAGGCTGGAAGGGTCAAGTCCGCATGTGCACTAATAGTTGTGCGAGAAAGGGACAGGCATCTTCCAATCTGTTCGCTAAGGAATAAAATCCCTGATCTTATGACTCTTAACGACTGAGATCTTGTTGTTGGGCCGGTACGATATACGCATCGAAATACCATGAAGAGAGAGATTCTAAACTTAGAAAAATACCTAGGCCAAAGACCAAAATAATACCTCCAAGCAACATGAGATTTTTTTGTTGCCGCTTAGGGTCGATAGAACATTGGTTTTGTTGTTTTCGGTAACGCCATAGTCCCGCGAGACCAACGAGTACTGCTATGCCTCTTAGTGCCCAAGCACCCACTCCGGCTGAACCGTCTTCCTTGTAAAAAAAGTCGGCGAAAGAGATTGCATAGGTTCCACCCATAATTCCCAACATGAAAAGTATCATCGGCGCGACACAACAAATCATGCCCGTTAACCCGACTGAGGCAGCGACACTGATTCCCCATCGGAAGAGACTTGGTTGCTTGTTTTCTTTGTTCGTATTCATGAAATATTTACCGGGGTCGGAGCTTCAAAAAGCATTTACGGGCAACCCTTGTTAGTATGTTTCTAAATCTCGCTTTGTACAAGTAGATTGATCATTTTTGTGTCGTTATTTTTTTTCATTTTATCGACGTCTCATTGGTGCATGGTTCGTTTTGCTCCCCAATGATTCTCGAAGAAAAAATGTTTACAATCTCATGCCGTTGATTGATTTGCTTCATGCATGACTTTACTGCGCGTTGCCCTTGAATGGTTTCTTAATCCTGATCATTTACCTTTTCTGGTTGCCGAGGATTTAGGTTGGTTTTCTGAAAATGATCTGAAAATTAGTTTGGTGGAGCCAAAAGAACATTTTGATGCATTTGAAGCCTTTGCCGCAAATGAACTCGAGATTGCGATTACTGAACCGATTCATCTGCTTCAGGACTTGGCCAAAGGACAGAATTTGCAAGGCTTTGCGCGGTTCCTTCATACCAATGGTGGCGTGATGGTTTTAGAAAGATCTGGAATTGAACGTCCACGCGATATGGCTGGCAAGAGAATTCAATATCCTGGCGCTCCTGGTCCTGGAGGACCAGCGATCATTGATACGATGGTCATAGCGGATGGCGGTGAATCTGGCGAATATGTGCCAGTCAACAACGGATTCTTGCATACTGATGCGCTCGAACGAGACCTAGCGGACGCTGCGACCTTGGTGTTTTACAATTTCGAGGTGGTTGAGGCTAGGCACAAAGGCCTGTCACCAAAATTATTTGCACTGAAAGATTACGGCGTGCCTGATTTCTGCCAGCTCATTTTGGTCACTACGCCAGAAATTATGGCGAGCAAAGAGATAGAATTGGCCCGTTTCGTCAGTGTACTCCGTCGAGGGATTGATTTTGTGAAACAAAATCCTGAAGATGCCGCAGCCATTTACTGGAAGCGAACCGAAGGAGACCCCAACGACGAACTCGGACGTGCGATCTTCAATGCCACCGTGCCATGCTTTACACATGATTTAGGCATGTCCCAAGACTACTATAAGGTCTTGGCAGATTGGTTAATTTCAACCAAACAAGCTAAAGAAATCCCCCGACTTGCGGATTGCTGGAGCAATCAATTCGTCTACTGAGGAGATTGTTGTCTTGCGCATGTGAGACCTGGGGTTTCTTGCCTACAACGAGTAAGACTGTTCAGGTCAACAACATCGGGAGTTCGAATTTTCCGCAATCACCTTGCCGTGGTCAACACCAAGGGGATTTATACGCTGTAGATAAGGGCCCCATGCAAGCCCGCCAATGACCACCACACCAAGTTGAAGGGGATTGAAGGTCGCCCGAAACCACCAATTCGGCGAATGAGGTAATTGCTGATATTGCGAAATGCGCTCGGCGGCCATGAAGGCGAGGCCAGCGAGGCCGATTATCACTAATACCAACAGCGAGAATTCTTCTTACCCCCGCTGCTTTTTGTCATGGGCATCAGCTAAGGCGGGCTACGTTAGGTTGGAGACGCGCCACCGTTTTGTGGCTAGGTCTAATGACATTTGCAGAAACGATAAAGTATTCAGCATGGTAGCCCTCAAAAAAACTCAAAATTCCTAACATGTAGTTTCTTGTGTCACATTTACGTTCATAGATGCACTCATACAAGTCATGCTCAGCTTTTCCTCCTTATCTAAACACCTATTTCCTATCGGTTTTCTGGTTATTCTCGGGTGTGGACAGACGTCGAGTGAGAGCATGGAGCATAGCTCAAGCGATGAGCTCCGCGTGAGAAACCTCTCGGGTCGTGCACTGAATTCGAGCCAGCTTCTCGCGACAACCGTGACCGCGCCCCGGACTCTGTCACGGAACATTCTTCGGCGTCCAGACACAACGCGCGTGCGTTTTGTTCGCAATCGAGTCTCCGCAATTAATACCAGGTCGAGTCAACTCGCATTCAAGTTATTCGATGGCTTATCCGTGACTGCTCAACGTACTTCCACGGAACTAACCCGGGAGGGTATCGTTAAGTGGAGTGGTTTGGTTGACGGTTTCCAGGGGCACCCCGTTGACTTAGTTCGCAGTGGCTCGAACGTCTTTGGAAAAATCGTTCATGGTGACCATGTTTATGTCATTCAGAATGTTTCATCGTCCCTTATTGCGGTTCAGGAAGTCGATCGCGTGGCACCCGCACCGTGCGGCAATGATGGAAGCTTATCTGTTCCGAACGTTGTCGAACATGGTTCGTTAGCTGTGCGACCTTCATTCGCTCGGACCGCGACGATTGATGTCATGGTTGCTTATACCAAAGAAGCCAAACTTGGAGCTGGTTTCGGTATTCCTTTCATCGGAGCAATCATGATCAAGTTACAGATCGAATTGGCGGTCTTGGAAATGAATAATGCTTTACGACGAAGCGACGTTCGCCATCGGGTACGATTGGTTCACACGATGGAAGTCGACGGCTCGGATATCGAAAATGAAGAGAGCCGTGACCAACTCTATTGGATTCGAGACCGTATGAACGATGACTCAGACAGCATCCACGCCGCACGTGAGGCGTACAAGGCCGATATTGTGAGTTTATGGGTCGAAGAGTCGGATGATGCCTGCGGACGAGGATTCGTCTATAATTTGAGTTCCGATTTTGCGGAGCGTGCAACCCACATGGTCGTTCGATCTTGCCAAATTAAGAAATACAGTTTTTTGCATGAACTCGGCCATAATCTGGGAGGCAACCACGACTGGGCGGTATCTACGACCGATACGCCGTATATTTATTCTCATGGTTACGCGCTCTGGGATGTCGATTTTCCGATGGTCCCAGTTCGCAGTCTGATGGCTTACGATGACATTTGTAAGTACGTTGGCGTCAATTGTCCGCGTATTCCCGTTTTTTCCAATCCTGATTACGAAATACTCGGTCATCCACTTGGTATTGAGTATGCCGACGTTCATCGAACGATCAATAACACAGGATATGCGATATCGAGATTTAGATGAGCCCGGAACAGTCAGATATCAGAGCGGCTTAGCGATCCTTTATCGCGAAGCTGTTTTTACCTAAGTGCTCTAGAAGTAGCTTGTTGACCCGTTTGGGAGCTCTCTCCGGTATCCAGTGGTCAATGTTCGACAAGGTTTCTAAGCGATAAGGCCCGGTAACGTATTTGGCAGTAGCCTTGATGGGTTCGGGACACACATTTGCGTCGCTGTCGCTCGCGACGAATAGCGTGTCGACCGAGATTGCGCCGATCTGCTTGTGACGAAATTGTCTCTGAGACAGATTAGCACGATACCAGTTGAGGGCCGCATTAAGCGCTTCTTCTGTGCCCAGAACTTTGAGGTATGCATCCTTGGCATCGGGATGAATGTCACCCCACACGAGCGTGCGTAAGGCAAATGCGTTGAAGGCCAGTAGCCAACTTGCGATACTGTCTTCGGTCAGTGTCTCGAAGTAACTCGAGGCATCGTACTGACACGATTCGGGATCTGTGAGTGCGTCGGCAAATGCGTCGGGATGAGGTATCGAGAGTACGGTCAGCGATTTCAGTCGTTGCGGTTCCCGGGCGGCGATGCCCCAGGCGACAATCGCACCCCAGTCGTGACCAACGAGATGAAATTGGTCGCGACCGAGCGCACTGGCGATAGCGAGTACGTCGTCGATGAGTAAGTTGTAATCATAGGCTTTTATTTCGAGAGGTCGTGCTCGAGGCGAATATCCACGTTGGTCAGGTGCTACCGCAAAGTAGCCCGAGTCACCAAGCGCACGTAGCTGCGCACGCCACTGTAAAGACGTTTCAGGAAATCCGTGCAACAAGATTACCAATTCACCGTCTTTTGGCCCCGCTTGTCGGCTGTTGAAAACAAAATTGTCTACTACGATATCCGTATTTCGTATACCCGCTGTCTGGAGTGGGCCAAGGGATGCGCATCCCGAGCCGATTGATGAAATAAATCCCAAAAATAGAAACCAGACCAGTCTCTTGTGTACAAAAGCTAGAGATGACAACCAAGAGGTGGAGAATTTATTAATAGATTTACGTGTCGTGAACCTCTTGAAACACGATTTTGGATCGTTGGCACTGATAGAGTTAGGTCTGTTTTGGGAGCTTCTCTTCCATATTTCACCGGTGAGGTTGCCGAAAGTCCAGTCGGACATGTATAGACAATAATCCCTAAGTAGCCCGCTAGCAATATAGAGATAAATCACAAAAGCTATGGGTGTTGGCCAAAGATCCTAAATGACTCTTGTGAGTTGGTCTTCACCCATTACCAATGCAGTCTCGACAATATGAGAATGCCGAAAGCGGTGAGGGCGATAACCGGGATACTCGCATTGAACATTCCATAATATCTAAGCTCATCCTCGAATTCTCCATTTTCTGTCCAGGAAGCGTAAAGATCCCATTGATCAAACATGATCGCATTTTGGGGATTCCTCGGTTCAAATAAAACAGGTTCTTCGGGGTCATCTTCAAGCTCTTCGTTGACGTGGGTCTTAACGATGATTCGGTGTCGCTGATTTTGAAGGTCACGGTATTCGAACGTCATTTTGAACACCTCGTGCTGGTCTAAGAACACGCCTGTACCTTCTTTTTTTAGCAGTTTCGCCCAGGCGAGATGTCCTTTTTGAAGCATGGAAATAACGAGGAGACCTTTGCGGATTCTAACGATGATCACAATGAGCGCTAAGATACCAAATCCAACCGGAACCAGAATTTCGGCCGGCCATAAGTCGTGTCCTTCAATTTGAGCGTTGCTGGGATTGTCATATTGGAATTCAATGCCGACTTCGTCCCCTTTTTGGTATTCTTCTTCTATTGATTTCGTAATGCCTTTATGTAGCTTGCCTTCATGATAGAAGCTAAAATGGTTAGAAAAGACAATTTCATCATCCTCCAAATTCTCAACGAGCGTGATGCTCCCATCGGCATAGTTATCCAAACCGAAACGAATTTCGGGCCAATGAACGACGAACCGCATAAACATCATCCCGATTATGATCCATGCTGAAAAACTGACCCATCCACCTAACATGAGGGACGATTTTGTGGTCCAAGGCAAAGAACGCGGTGCGCTGTTCAGGACGAGCTCTTCCTTTTTCGACATTCAATGACGACACTACCATGATGGTTTGAGCATTGAAATCAACTTTAAGAGGTAACTATGTATTCGTACTTGATGCGAAGTTCGACGGGAAAATTTTTCAGACGCTCCACAGATATAGAAAATGAGGGTGATACGTTTGTATCGGTCTGCATAGGAATTGAATACTTAACTTCAACCTCATCGAATATCCATTCCGGGTGAGATATCTAATGCGAAACTTACTGAGCTCTATCCCGGTATTCCTCGTCTTCTTCATCTTTTTTCTCTTTGGCCTTCGCTTCATCACTGCGGGCAACCTCAAGTTCTTCGAGATAGTTACTATTGATATCTCCAGTGACATAGCTTGAAGAAAATACCGAGTCTTCAAACCGAATACGTTCTTGATTTGTTCGCATGATGCAAGCATCGTGGAGGTCTTCTAGATTTTGATAAATCAACCAGTCTGCTCCAATCGCTTTTTCGACCTCTGAGTCATCCCGCCCGTGCGCAATGAGTTCCGTTACGGCGGGCATATCAATACCGTATACATTCTGGTATCGAATAGGCGGTGCAGCTGAAGCGAAGTACACTTTTTTCGCGCCTGCCTCTCTGGCCATCCGGATGATTTCGCTGCAGGTTGTACCGCGCACCACTGAATCATCTACGAGTAGTACATTCTTGCCTTTGAATTCGAGAGGTATAGGATTCAGCTTTTGTCGAACGGACTTTTTGCGAATGGCTTGACCGGGCATGATAAAGGTTCGGCCGATATAGCGATTCTTGATAAAACCTTCTCGAAACTTCACCCCAAGATGAAATGCCACTTGGATGGCGGCAGTGCGACTGGTGTCGGGAACAGGAATGACAACATCAACATCGTGGTCTGGTCTCAGCTTGAGAATTTTGCTGGCTAAAGCATCTCCCATGCGAAGTCGAGTCTTGTACACGGAAAGGCCTTCCATGATGGAGTCTGGACGGGCAAGATAAACGAACTCAAAGATACAAGGGTTCCTAGTCGGATTTTCAGCGCATTGCGCTTTGACTGGCTTCTCCATCCCTGCAGTAAAGACCACGGCTTCTCCCGGTTGCACGTCCGACTCTAATGAGAATCCTGACGCGTCTAGAGCGACGGATTCGGAGGCAACCATATGTTCCCATCCATGCTCTGTTTGTTGAGAACCGTACACCAGCGGACGAATACCGTAAGGGTCTCGAAATGCCACCAGCCCAAAACCTGGTATCATCAAAACGACAGCGTATGCGCCTCGGCACCTTTTATGAACTTCAGCGACTGCCTTGAAAATATGCTCGGTTCCCAGTTTTTCAAACGATTGTTGAGATAAAGCGTAGGCGAAGACATTCAGCAGAATCTCAGAATCAGATCTGGTATTGAGGTGGCGACGAGCTTGATTGGATAGCCAGCCCTTCAACTCTTCGGCATTGGTGAGGTTACCATTATGACCAAGTGCGATTCCGTGTGGTGCATTGACATAAAGTGGCTGCGCCTCATGCGCGCTGGATGTACCCGCTGTAGGATATCGAACGTGACCAATTCCGAGTTCACCAATGAGCTCTTTCATATGTCGAGTTCTAAACACGTCTTTTACGAGTCCGTTCTCTTTTCTGAGATAGATTCGGGTTCCTGCCGTAGTAGCAATACCAGCTGCGTCTTGACCTCGATGCTGTAGCACCGTCAAGGCGTCATAGATCCTTAGATTTACTGGGCCTACGCCCAAGATACCGACAATGCCACACATAGAATACTCCGGTTCAGTTTCGGACGGACCCTAACCCGAGACCCACAATCTAACAAGTCAGATAAAATGTGCGGGTATCGCTCGGTGCACGGGCCTATCGTGAATCAATTTTTGGTGGCTGAGGCTTGGTATGCCAAATTTGAGCGGGCATGAAGCGTGAGGATGACCGCCAATTTGCTCAAGAATTACGAACACTCCGACGCTTGATAGACCAATTATATGTCAGACAGTATAAAATCAGTACGCGAGGCAGCGACCGAACTTTTTCATCTCTCTTTTTTTACCGATTCCGCTTGATTTACAAATATGTTTCGGATTTTAGCGGCGTCGAATATCTCGCCCGTAAAATACAAAGCTTCATTCTGTAGGTAGTCGCTTTTTCATGCACGCCGGGTGTTCGTTCTCTTTAAGGATCTATTCAAGTAAAGCCTCAGCCAAACTAAGTTTTTATAGACGCAGGAAATATTCAGAGTGGTGTCGAGTACCGACAATCCTAGGAATGAATTGCTGGCTCATGGAAGCTTTAAATTGAGTTGTTCGATAGCTCGTTGGCGACCGCGAACTGCGGGCATAAAGTTAGGGCGCATCTTTAGTGCCTGTTCGTAAAGAACTTTTGCCCGACGAAATTTTCCACGACGTAACTCAAGATCAGCGAGTGCAACATAGGGAGCCGCGTATTCAGGGGCAATTTTGCGCGCTTTTTCGAAGTGACGACGAGCTTCGACAAGCATTCCGTCTGCTTTTTTGATAAAGCCCATCGTCATTTGGGCGGTCGCTGAATTCGGCGAGACTCTCAAGGCTTGCTGGTGGAGTTTGAGCGCTTCACTTCGTTTGCCTAACATGATTAGCTTTCTCGCTTGATGCCTCAATGAGGTCGCGTCTCCTTTCTGGAGTCTCACCTCTGTTGAGCTTTTCACCGCCTGACTCAATCCTTCTTGTGAAACAGGATAAAAGAAAGCTCGCGTGAGTTTGCCACGAGCATCGAACACGAAAGTTGCAGGCAATTGAATCTCTCTTGAATCTCCGAAAAAATTCTTCACGAGTTTGTCATTTGCAAAGTAGTTTCTAAATGGAGTCGGGTGACTTGACGCAAATTTCCTCGCTTTTTCAAGATCTTGATCAACAGAGATTCCAATGACCTGAGCTTGTTTCGTTTTTGCAAAGCGAACCAATTCTGGATGTTCTTTTTTACATCCTTCGCACCAACTGGCCCAAAATGTAACAATACGTGGACCAGTCGTCACTGGTAGTTTTACCAGGTCCTCGTTAAGGTTTTGCAGTTCATTCGGAATCGTATACCGACGGACTCTGAATCGATCTTCCAAACGACTGACCCAACGTGGCGATTCGAGACGAACTGGTTTTTTGTTTTTCTCAATTTTCCAATGACGGCCTGCGGCCAAGTTTGCGAAGACGTCTTCACTATGGTCAGGCCATCTAACCACAGCTTTCGTGACGCTTTTGTCCCCGCCCAGACCGAAATGAATTATAGGTAAAACTCCGGTAGCGAAGCCGCTGGTTGTTTTTACATAATGTTTCTGAGAGCCCACCTTATTACTCGTGATTTCAATCTCGGCCCCCAAGGCAGCTTGGCCATTAGGTTGAACGATAGAGAAACGAATGTGATGATGAGAGTTTTGATTCCGATTCTCTAAAAGACGTAATCTTTGGCGACTGAGTGTAATAACGTCAAGGTCGCCATCGCCATCAAAGTCTATTGTCGCCGTGGCTCGTCCGTCCGTGTCGAAGTCAAGACCTGAGGCATATCCCGCGGGATAAAATTTACCTTGTTCCCTAAACCAAAAGCGATCTCTTTCAAACCCGCTAAAGTTCGTTGGGAGCGAAGCCAGCTGCTGAATCCTTTGTGAATCGGTTTTTGATGTTTTTCCTTGTTCCAATCCAGAAACTTGAGCATCGGCAACAACCTGTCGCCAAAACGCGGTTCAGAAGTCAGGAACTTTTTTTGAGTCTTCGTGTGGATTGCTGCTCAAACCATTAACGACATGCAAGTCTAGATCACCATCATTATCGTAATCGAAGAACTGGTGCCCCCAAGCCCACTGAGCATTGTTTATTCCTTCGTCGACGGCTTTTTCTCGGTAGGATAATCCATCTCGTTTATATAAAGTGTTACCGCGCGCCATGGCCAGTAAAACGTCTCGCTTCTGTTGGTCGAGCGAGTCAGTCACTGCTAGAACTCGGTTGCCGGCATAAGAATACATATTGGACACGTAAACGTCGAAGTCACCGTCAGCATCATAGTCCACAACGGACACGCCCATCGAAAAACCACTGTCGGTAAATGGCGGGTACGAAATTTCTTTGAAATGCCCATCCCCTTGGCCTTTGAACATTTGATTGGCCGCAAAATCGTTTACGACGAGAAGGTCAAGGTGGCTGTCTTGATCGTAATCAAAGAAGTGTCCGAGGTATGTTTTGCGTGTTTTTGAATCTAAGCCCACACTTTCGCTTCGGTCTTCAAATTTCATATTCCCGCGATTTATCAACAGTCGATTACGAGCACCATCGTGAGCATCTACAAAATTATGAGGCACGCCTCCGTATTGTTCTGTTTGGGAATTATCTTGTCGAGAATCAAACCCTGAGAAGAATAGGTCCGGTAAACCATCTAAGTTCACATCTGCACCTGTGACATGAACGTAACGAGCGTCGCAGTTGGCTCGAAGACGAACATACGTATCTAATTGTCGAAGAGCACCACGCTTAATTTGATAGATTGGTATTTGTGCACCATCGTTGTCGCATTTCTCAACTCGCGTGCCAATAATTTCAAGCTGGCCGTCATTATCTAAGTCTATCGCCATGTAAAACGCGGATGCTTGCTTGTGAGGAATTAATTTATCTTGTGTGAGGCGAGTAAATCCGCCTTGGCCGTCATTAATAAATACTGAGAGTAAGCTCTCAAATTCGTAAGCCATAAAGTCTGCGAATCCATCATCGTTCCAGTCTAAGACTGTCACACCGCCGTAATACTCCGTTTCGCGAATAGATGCTGTTGCACCAGCGAGTGTCGATTGCTTCTCCGCCGACCTGAACAAATCGACGCCGGTCAATGCAGAAACGTCCGTAAAAATTGGGCCTCGATAATTGACCTGGCTCAAGCTGTTGATTTCCAGTTTGGTTAGGACCCATTTTCGTACCTCGAGGCGGAATTGTGCACGAGCTTTGGCGTGAAGCTCCGACGCACCGGAACCTCTATTCTGGCCACCTAGCATGATATCGAATTTACCCCAGACCTGATTTTTGCCCTCACTGACCAAAATCTGATGAGGTTTTATGGAACAGCGCTCAATTACGGTGAAATTCGAAAGAGCTTCTTGCAGCCATGCTTCGAGCTTCTGTCCAGAAACGATTGTATCGTCTTTTTCAGTCAATCGGGTATGACGAACACGGGTGCTCGGAGGATTCGCTTCGTTTTTTACCAATCGAAATGACGCAGGTGCTCGAAGCGCGAAATCGTTACTGTAGGCGTGCTTTAGCTTACTTATTTGACCTCTTCGTAGCGGATGACATAATAATTTGCCGGTGAATTGCTGAATCTCAAAGGCTATTTTCTCCGATTCATCTACATTTTTGAGCCACGTTTTTGGATCATTGATGAACGGCTTTTTGATAATGCTCATTGCAGCCGTCGATGGGTTTTGGGCTTTTTGGTTTCGTTCTTCACATCCTCCCGAGAAAACTACCAATAATATTGACACGATCCATAGCCAGGCGCGGTGATTCATGCATTCCGAGTATGGCATAGAATAAGTCACCAGTTCTAGTACAAGGCCAATGATACTCGACGTTTGGCGCCCCAGCGTGTGAAGGAAAGGTTTTTCACCACTCAAGTATTCTATCGAGCACTGCCGTGGAATTTGCCGTAGGCATCGTAATGCGCGGTCGAGTTGTGTGACACCTCTTCTCAAACAGACGACCGTAGAAAACGAAATGCCAAATAGTAAGGTTTTTGCCCGTACAAAGTTGGCACTCGAAGATGACTCCTTAGCGAGAATCCGAACCTGATTTTTGATTCACGGTCAAATTATTCATGAGTCATCTCGGAAACATGGCTTAGCCTTACCGAAGATCTCGCGCGACATGGATTCGTCACTGTGAATTGCGAGTTCACCCAGTTTTGGGTCTCATATCGAAGCCTAGATTGTTACTTCCAGCCTGCCATTGACGCTGGGTCAAGGTCGTGAAATCTTGTGTCCCGTGTGAGGTGTAACGAAGCGCCTTATTGAAAAAAGAGAGGATAAACAGGATGAAAATGAAGTTAGCGATCGTCGGAGCGGCGATTTTCAGCATGGTGACAGTAACTACTGCAATGGCTAAAAACTATGGAATGGCCGGATGTGGACTTGGCTCAGTTCTTATCGAAGACAATGGATTCGTACAGGTGTTCGCTGCGACGACTAACGGTACATTTGCTTCCCAAACTTTCGGGATTACATCGGGCACCTCAAATTGCACGGCCGATGGCCTGATTGTGGCGAGCAAAACGCAAGAAGCATTCTTCGAAGCTAACTTTGCAAATATCCAAAAAGATGCTGCAAGTGGTCAAGGTGAATACTTGACAGCCTTCGCGGATCTTATGTCTTGTAGCGAGAGCACTCGTCCTATGATCAATAAAATTGCCCAAGAGTCTTACGAGAAAGTTTTCCCAACGGCGAAGACAACTTCAACGCAGGCTCTTTACTTATTGAAAATTCAATTGAGTCAAAATACGCAGGTAGCGAACAGCTGCCAACTGTTATAAACGACTCAGGTAACTCAGCCTAAATCGTAAGCGAGCCTCAAAGCTCGTTTACGATTTTTTTTGCCCTCGTTTATTTTTAGAGTGGCTTGTAAACCATCGCGAACGACCGAATGCTCATAGCAAACAAAACTCGATACCTATTGCCGATTTTGTCGATGGCCATATTCTTTTGGGTTGTCCCTTGCAAATTACGCGCATCAGAAAGCCCGAATAGTTCCTATTCTGAAGCTTTAATTCTGCGAGCAGAACAGGAAAAGCTTCATGAACACCCCATGTGGATAAACCTCTTACGTTACCGCGTACGTTCAAATGGTAGTGTTTCGAGTTATGCAGATACCGATAATTTTTTCCTCTCTAACGAGGGAAAAACCGACTCTTCGGCTGAACTCAGAGCCACACTGGGGGCTTTTTTCGTAAAAGAAAAGAAACAAGCCCAACATCCGCAGTGTCGATTCCCAGCCCGATATCGCTGGCTCAAAAAAAAACTCGGATTTGACACCAGTCAGCTTGTTGAACGTGAATGTCCGCGGTTCGAAAAATGGAAGAGAGAACTTGATACGCATTCGGTATCTCTTATTTTCGCATCTGCTTTTTTGAATAACCCCGCTTCTATGTACGGCCACACATTTTTGAGACTGAATCGTAAAAAAAGAAGTTCAGGAAGCGACCTAATTGCTTACACCGTTAGCTACGCGGCCACACGCACTACGAGCAACGCACTGTTCACGGCTGTTCTTGGCCTGTTCGGAGGCTTTCCTGGCAGCTTCTCTACTTTACCTTACTATATGAAGGTTTCCGAATATCGGGATATGGAGAATCGAGACATTTGGGAATACGACTTAAATCTCTCCTCCGAAGAAATAGCTCGCATGGTGGCTCATATCTGGGAAGTAGGGCCGGTTGGATTCGATTATTTTTACTTAGATGAGAATTGTTCTCTTCATATTTTGGCACTACTCGATGTTGCAAGACCTTCTCTTAGGCTGATGCAAGATTTTGCCACCTGGGTGACTCCAGTGGACACAATTCGTTCTGTTTTGCGTCGCGAAAAGCTGGTTGTAGAAACCAGCTTTAGACCATCTCGGGTTCAACGCATGAGAGCTTACGCAAAAGTGCTCAGCAGTGAAGAGCAGGAACTCACTCAGTCAATAGGTAATCGAGAAGATGAAAAAGTTTTCGAGAGGCTAAAGTCATATTCGGCGAGCAGAAAAGCTCTTATTTTGGACGCAGCGTACGAGGTTTTTCGTTATAAAAACGGAGAGCAACTGAATGATGAACAAAAGTTTTGGGAACGTAAATTATTACTAACTCGCGGGCGGACCAAAGTTCCCTCGCAACCAATACAAGTAACGAAGCCCTCTCCACCGCAGAGTGGACATCCAACGACCACCCTTAGTCTGGGATTCGGCCAGGCGAGTACCGGCGAATTTATGGATATCCTTTTTCGACCCGCACTACACGATCTTCTCAGTGATAATCGAGGTTATGTGCGCGACTCTGAAATTAATTTTGTACAAATGAATTTCAGAATTCCACTTGATAAGACTGGCTTATTTTTAGAGCGCCTCGATCTATTCCGCGTCGTGTCCATTGCGCCTGTTGAGTCTATTCAAAATCGGATTTCCTGGAAGCTGAATATCGGAGCTAAAAGAATTTACGAGGCGCCCTGCGTTGAAATCGGATGCCTCGAGTACACTGTCGAGGGTGGTCCGGGCCTTGCGTATCGTTTTGAAGGTTCGACGCCACTTACTCTCTATTCGTTCTTAGACTTCGGGTTCGGTTTTTCAGATGCGCATCGATATGTCTTTGAACTCGACGCGGGGAGTAGCGCAGGTCTGTTATGGGAGCCTTTGCCCGGTTGGCGATGGCAGGCTGAGGCTCAATACATATATCCCGTCGATTTTGACCGATGGCCCACTCCGAGACCTAGGCAGTTCGATGGGGCTCATTACCGGTTATACGGCGCACAGGCGCTTAACTTGGGTGATGGCTTTGAATTTCGAACCACCTATAGCCGAAGCCATGTTCACGAAGAGATATTCGCTGCGTTGCGCCACTATTTTTGACACAATTCGTTGCCTCGCAGAAACGTGACAATACGTCTGAAGCTTGGATGGCCTGACCGAAAAATTGTGGTGTGACCCTCGCCAGGGAGTCGCAGAAATTGTTTACATTTTGAAGGCACCGCATCATATAGCATTTTGCCCTGCTCAAGCGGCACAATTCGATCTGCATCTCCATGAACAAACAGGGTTGGAATCTTCAGTGTCGTGACTGCATCAACCGGATTTGCATGATTGGTGACTAAAAAGGATAACGGCCATTGAAACAGCCACGATATCCAGAAGCGGTCGAGAACGGAGCGAGCCATCAGCCGATAAGAAGCAAAAGTACTGTCTAGGATCAAAGTAGAAAATCTGTGGTCAGGTCTGCTCGCAAGTCCTGCTACGGCGACTGCGCCACCTAAACTTTGCGCAATCACATGCAGAGGGCCATCTTTATAGGCTTCTTGTTCATGAATAAAGTCGATCATGAGGATGGCATCACGACGTAACCCCTCCCGACTGGGTATGCCGTCAGAAAACCCATATCCGCGATAGTCGAAAGTCACAACGCGATAACCGAGTCGCACCACCGGGAGCATGTAGCGAAAATGACTCGTCATATTTTCCGCATTCCCATGGAAATGCAAAATCGTTCCCTTTACTTTTGGGGTTGTCGGCGTAATTTCCCAGGCTACAAGGTTCTGCTCTTTAGAAAAAGCGACTCGATGCTCTTTATACGCAAATTGATGACGGATGGGTAAGTCGTAAACCTTTCGCGTAGGTTGATAGAACACCTGATTACAAGCGGACATTGGAAGCAATGCCGTCAGAAATAACAATGAGATGCCTACATTTTCTCTGCGCGAGTGCTTTGACGAAGTGGCAAAGGGTTCACGTTGCTTTGGCAGACTCATATCCTTATGGTTTTCTTATGCGAAGACGGAGGATGCCGGGGATTAATCATTGACGACGATTTTCGCGTCACCAAGACTGTTTCGGCATTTCAATGTAAAGTTCGTAAAGTTCAACCGATTGCAGGTTACCTCAATTGAAAGATTGCACCAAATGAGATTGAAACTCGACTGCTCGGCCCGTCGCAAACCGGAGCCGCTGACTTTACAACCCAACACGAACACGCGTAGAAGAGTCAACGTGGGGCTTTTAATTCGAACACGAGGCTTTTTGTGGGTTGATTCTCTGGGGCTTTTTTTTGCGACGCTGGTCTGCCTTTCATCTGGCTGCAGTACCGGGCTTTTTGCGGGCCGCACGACGAAGATCGACAACCAACTAGAGGAGACTCAAGAGCTTTCAAAGTCTGCATTGGGTCGAATTGCGATGGCTGAATTTTTGGTCACAGCCACGCAAGAGGTGCAAGAGCAAGGTTCCAGCCTGGCGCTTGCTGACACCTTCGGACTCACTCAAACATTCAGGCACGAGCTTTGGAAAAATGGTTTGCCAGTCGCGAGTCCCGAACTTGTGGCCCGAAAAATGGCGCGCTTGAAATATTCTGTCGCAGAGATGATGAACTGGGACGAGGCTCGATGGCTTCCGACTGAGAATGGAATCCAGTCATTTATAGTAGGACACTATCAATTTTCCCACGAAGGCAGCGCCACTGAGATCTCTCCTGGCAAACAGAGACTCGAGCCCACCAGCATAAGCAATCAGCGACTTTCAATTCGATGCTTCAGCACTGAATCCGGCAAACTCTTGTATCGAAGCGAACATCAAATCCGTTTCAAGTACGGGGTCAGCGAGCTTCGCCCAAAGCAACTCGCCAAGGATGCGGCACGCATTCTTTTGCAGCGCGTCATAGATGCTCAGCGCGGCGAATGAGCGTATGAGCTGCCTTTTTGATACCTGAGCTACCGAGCGGAGAGATTGATTCGTCTTGAACATTGGTCTTTGTCGTCAACTAGAGGAGAATGAATCTCGCTGCTATTGGTTAGACCACTAGCGCCTCATGAGGTCATGATCACGATTCGGATCTCCATTTGGTCCGTCGTCCAAACGCATGATAACCTGGCCAATGACGTCACTCATTAACACAAAACCAAACACCCGGCTGTCCGTTGAACCGTTTCGATTGTCGCCCAACACAAAAAGACGGTTTTTGGGAACGCGAATAGGACCGAAGTTGGGTCGGAAATTGTCGATGCGCGGGCCTTCTGCCTCGGGAGTCTCAAGCTTGATATAGTCTTCGTCCAGCAATTCGCCGTTTACCCAGGCCCGATGATCGCGTACCACGACTTCGTCGCCAGGAATACCGATGACCCGCTTGACTATTTGAACCCCCGTGAGAGGTTCCTTTGCTGCAATGATGTCTTTGCGCTGGATGCTGCTCGTCTTTATATATTCGTCGACCCACGGTATCCACAAGTGATAGGCGGCACGAAAAACATAGGTTTTGTCGCCATCTACGCAGGTATTCGCCATGCTGTTACCTTTGACGAAAGCTGTTCGCGCAACTGAATCTTTCTGCCACTTGTTTATTTCGGACATCACGACTACAACCGCTCCGGTCATCAATAGGAGTCGGACGACGTGAAGCACTCTGGGCCCAGATATTGGTGTTCTCGGGGCCCCAGTCCATGCATCGGCCGAGATCGCTAACCGAAGAAGGGCCCCAGGAATGAGAGCGAGATACGGTGAGATTCGACATTTTACGACCAAGACATACGCGAATGGTTGTATGAGTAGCGTTAGAAGCAAGCAAACAAGCGCACGACCAAGAGAGCCATTTCGCAGCTGACCCAGTCCGGGAATCAGCAGGCTCAGCAGACTTGAGAGCCAAGGTCGTGAGCGCGCCCGCGAGTCTTCAGCACTCATGGACTCTGCTCCTCATCGGTGATCTTTAGGGCATTAACCATGCGAACGAGTGCTTCTGAATGAATAGCGGCTGAAGTCGTGGTGGTCGCTGCTAAAACCAAAAATTGGCGACCGCTAACATGGGTACGTCGGAGCCATTGTCTTAATTCAACTTGATCGTCATCATAGCGTCGCTCCTCCTCGATCCAGTGGCGCTTGCCATGTTGTACCCAGCGGGTATCTAGATTTTTCTCTCGAAGTCGCAACCGTTCGAATATATCCTCAAGATTTTCTTCTACAGTTTTTGGGTTATGCATAATCTGAACAAAGGTTTCCAATTCTTGCGACAGATTAGCCGAAGGAGTCGCAACGAGCATCGTCCCGTATTTGTCAGCGCCTTCGTGGGTGACACTGAATGACCAACCCTTGGGAATCCAGGCATCAAAATTCGTATGGTGAAGCGTGATATCGCGGCGCAGCTTTGAGATTATCGTGGCTTCATCCGTGGATATGGGAGGAACCCAATACTCACCCGGCTCGTCATTTTCGATGTCTGGTCTGGCTGTACAGGCCATGACGAAGATGACCAGTGTCGCAGCAACAGAATGCCAAAGAGCAGATTTCATCTTCGAATGATCCTGTTTTAACTGAGCCGACATTGTTCCGGACATTATCCCAAATCTAAGGCACCGGCTAGATAGGCTTAGAGCTTGTCAGCGTCCCGCAAAGTACGGTTTACCCATCGACTCCGTAGAAAACCAAGATGACTTCCAATCGCTCGTGGATGAATTAGCGACGCGGGTAGCAGCCCGCGCTCCGGCCGCATTGAAACAACGGATAATGGGTTTCGTCGACCACCTCGGTGCGGTTGGCATCCGAAAGGCAGGGGACACTTGAGTCTTGCTCGCAGCTCACCTCACGTTGGCACGCGTTGATGCAGCCTTGACGGTTGGGGTCCGCAAAACAATCTTGAAAACAGGTTTCTAGGCGTACACACACCGGGAGATTTTCACATTTGGCCGCGAGGGTAGGGCAGTTTTCGTATAAGCATTCATTCAGTTGAGCATCCGGTGGACGATTCACTTCTGGTTTTTCATGTTTGCAGCCGCGCATATGTAATTCAACGAACTCGATGATGTTGTCTTCTATACCGTTGGCCAAACACTCGCGGACATTGTGTCCGGCCCCTTGAGCGATAATCAGAGTTGAGTCCGAATTGGCGGCGAGAAGTGCTTCATGCAGTCGCGTGGCTTGCGGTGTGGGAACAGTGCAGTCTTCTGTGCCGTGTACATTCAAAAAGGGAGGCTCATTTCCATCAACGTGGGTGATGGGGCTCGCCTTCGCTGCTCGGTCGGGGCAGTCTGGTGGGGTACAATCGAGCAGCATCGATTCCGGCGAATCTGGACATAGATGGCAGAGTGAATTGGCGGGACACTGATTGGCTTGCGCGTCTTCGTCCATGTGAATGATGGACGTGGGTCCGTAAAAATTCACCACCAAGTTCACGTCGCTCGAAAAGTTCTCATTGCCCAAACTTGGCTCGTCGAATTCGTTGACTCCGCCTGAGGTGCCCAAGAAAGCAGCGAGGTGGCCACCCGCCGAAGAGCCCATCACTACAATGCGGTCTGGGTCGATTCGGTAGGTTTGCGCATTGGCCCGCAGCCAGCGGATGGCGGCTTTGACGTCAAGTAGAGTATTGGGCCATGCGTTATCAGACAGGCGATATTCAATCGCCACCAGGTTGTAGCCGCGTTCTATAAATTCTCCGAAAATCGGAAAGGATTTTCTTCCTTGCCTCCAGCCGCCACCATGAATCCAAACAATCGTGGGATTCGGCCCAGGCGCGTTTGTCTCGATGAGGTCTAGTCTTTGGCGTTCATTCAAAGTGCCATAGGTGAGGTTGTCATGGCGGGTTGCTCGACCAAATGGTTTTTCGCAGACAGGGACTGTTCCTGCATCAGGCGGGGATGAAGCATCTGGAAACGTCACCTCAGCGTCTATGGGCG
>Ga0163109_10000257_pt1 | contig 43216 bp, 36 predicted proteins | sample CRUFie1St13metaG_FD_108704 | JGI IMG/M metagenome (GOLD analysis project Ga0163109, IMG submission 108704) | Marine microbial communities from the Costa Rica Dome - CRUD Field 142mm St13 metaG | ecosystem: Environmental > Aquatic > Marine > Oceanic > Photic zone | place: Costa Rica: the Eastern...
ATTGTGATCATTGGGCTCTTTACCCGGCAGGTCCCCGCGGTGGCGGCCAAGGTGGTGATTGTGTTCCACATTGTTGCCTATGGCACTTTCCAGTTCGTGCTCAGGGACCTGCTGCCGGTGCATTTTTTGCATCTTTACGCGATCCTGTTTGTGGTAGAGGTGGCGATGATGCTCGCGATCGGTGTGTGGCGCCCGCGGGAGGAGGATACGGCCATCAGACAAACTGCAGAAGTGGACCTAACCCCCTGGACCTATGCGCCACCCTGCGCGGTGACCCTGCTGTCCTGCGTCGTGGCGCTCTATGTCGTGTTCTCGCCCGTGGGCCTAGTGGGTGAAGGCTCGAATCTCTTTGCACCTGTTTTGCTGGGTTTGCTCGTGCTAAATGTGGCGTTCTGGTTTGGCTGGCACCGCCGACTCACCGCTGGTGCCGGAGCTCACGCATGACGAAGCCGTCATCGCCGCTTGAAGGTAACGCCGCAGAGCGCGTCGCTGCGCTCACACCCGAGAATCCTTACCAATCGGATGGGCGAAAGCCCCGGCTGCTGATCGTGGGGGCGGGCATGATGGGGCGGGAGCATCTGCGCGTCTCGCAATTGCTCGGCTGGGCAGACGTGCAGGGCATTGTCGATCCCGACGGGGGTAGCCTCGAATGGGCGTGCACGGACTGGCGCTTGCTCACCGACGCGCCCCTCACGATCTATCGCGACCTGAGTGAGGCCTGCCTGGATGAGGCGGTAGACGCGATTGTGATCGCAACGCCCAACCACACGCACCGGGATGTGCTGCACGCCGTTGCCGCATCCCAAAAACCTGTATTGCTTGAGAAGCCAATGGCCACGACCTTGGCGGACGCCATGGACATCGTGAACCTTGCGCGGGATTACCCCGTGGTTATCCAGCTGGGCATGCAATACCGCTTCAAGGCGCAATACGTGGACGCGTTGCAGGCAGTGGCCGTACAGAGCACGCTGGGGCAGGTGAAAACCGTTTCCATGTCGGAGTATCGACCGCCCTTTTTGGACAAGGTGGATCAATGGAATAAGTTCAACCGCATCAGCGGCGGCACGCTGGTCGAAAAGTGCTGCCACTACTTTGATCTCATTAACGTCGTTGCCCAGTCACGACCACGGCGGGTGTATGCCAGCGGCGGCCGGGCGGTGAACTTTCTGGATTTCGAGTGGCAGGGTGAGCCATCTGACATCGACGACCACGCCATGGTGATCATCGACTACGACAATGGCGTGCGGGCCAGCTTTACGCTCAACATGTTCTGCCAAGAGCTCTATGAAGAGTTGGTGGTCGTGGGTGAGCGCGGCCGTTTGGTGGCCAGCGAGCAGGCCAGCTTCCAGCCCGACACGCCCTCAAAGGCTGAGCTGTTGGTGGAGGTCCCAGAGCATCCCGCTTATCGGGGGGTCTCCGTTGGCTATCCTGACTGGATCGAAGCCAGCGGCCACTACGGCGCCACCTTTTTTGAACACATCGCGTTCAATTTACAGCTGGCGGGACAGGCGGTGGACGCGGCCACGCCGGAGCAGGCACTCTGGTCGCTGATTGTGGCCAGCGCTGCCCAGCACTCGATGCAGACTGGGCGCGAAGTCGACGTCGGCGCGTTCTGTGAAGCAGAGGGCATCGGCGATTTTTACGAGGGACATTAACGGCTCGCTGCCACACCCATGAGCGCAAGCCATGGGAGCGGTGCGTGAGGAGCTAGTTGGCAGATCCTTATCTTGCGTTAATGATGCGACCCGATGCTGGGGTCGAAAGGAGAGACGACAGTGAGTGCAACGATTTCGGTGGGTCGTGGCGAGATGCCTGCCATTGGGCTCGGTCTATGGAAGATCGCCAGAGGGGACACCGCGGAGATGGTCCGCTCGGCCATTGCCGAGGGCTATCGTCATCTCGACAGCGCGGCGGACTATGGCAATGAAGCTGAGGTTGGCGAGGGGTTACAGGCGGCACTGTCTGAGGGCCTCGTGACCCGTGATGAGCTCTGGGTCACCTCGAAGCTCTGGAATACCTATCACCGCCCCGAGCATGTGCGCGCAGCCTGCGAGCGCACTTTGAAAGATCTCCGCTTGAGTGAGTTGGATCTGTATCTCATTCACTTTCCGATCGCGCTCCAGTACGTCGACTTTGACACCCGCTACCCACCGGAGTGGATCGCCGACCCGGATGCAGAGAACCCCGCGATGGTGCCCGACGCTGTGCCGCTCTCTGAGACCTGGGGCGCGATGGAGGAGCTGGTGCGCGCGGGGCTGGTCAAGGAGATTGGTGTGTGTAACTACAACACTGGGCTCCTCCATGACCTGATGGCGTACTCCCAGATCAAACCGGCCATGTTGCAGATCGAGTCGCATCCCTACCTGACTCAAGAACGACTGCTGCGCGCCGCGGCGCAGCACGACATGGCGGTGACTGCGTTCTCGCCTTTGGGCGCGCTGTCTTATCTAGAGCTCGACATGGCGGAGGCCGGCGAGTCGGTGCTCGAGCAAGCGGCGGTGAAAGAGGCCGCCGCGCGCTTGGGTCGGACCCCGGCGCAGGTGGTGTTGCGTTGGGGCATCCAACGGGGCACGGCGGTCATCCCGAAGACCGGCCGGGTGGAGCGTCTGAGAGAGAACCAGCAGCTGTTTGATTTTGAGTTGAATGACGCGGAGATGAGGGCGATCTCTGATCTAAACCGCAACCGGCGTTTCAATGATCCGGGCCACTTCTGTGAGGAAGCGTTTGGCACTTTCTTCCCCATCTATGACTGAAGCGAATTTTGCATGATGAGGTTTAAGTCGCAGGCTGTTACCGGCCAGCAACGCCACGGCGCTGTGGCATTCCCGCTGGTGTTGGTCGCTGAAGGACCGATGGCGCAGCGGGATCTCCGCGCGCAGTCAGCGGTGCTCGCGGAGCAACTGGCCACCCACGGCGCCATCCTCTTTCGCGGCTGTGGGGTGACAGATGCGCAGGCCTTCGATGACTTCGTCGCCGGTTTTAACCTCCCAAATTTTGCTTATGACGAATCGCTGTCGAACGCCGTGCGTCACAACCGCACGCCGCGTGTCTTCACCGCCAATGAAGCGCCGCAGGATGTGGAGATTTTCCTGCACCACGAGATGGCACAGACCCCGTACTACCCGAGCCATCTGTTTTTCTTCTGTGAGCAGGCCGCTGCAGCGGGTGGCGCCACGCCGCTGTGCCGCTCTGATGTGCTTCTCGAAAAATTGACGCAGCACTTACCCAAGTTCGTGGCGCGTTGCAGAGCGCAGGGCGCGCGCTATGCCCTCACCATGCCCGCCGAGGCCGACGCCACCTCGGGGCAGGGCAGAAGTTGGCGCCAGACGCTCAATGTCGACACGAAAGAGGCCGCCGAGGCCAGGCTGGCAGCGCTCGAGTATGACTGGCAGTGGTTACCCGAGGACGCAATTCGCACCACCACGCCGGCCTTGTCGCTCATCCGCCACGCGCCTTCCGGTAGCGAGGTCTTCTTTAACCAGCTTATCGCCGCGTTTTGCGGCTGGCAGGATCAGCGCAACGAGAGCACTCGCTCGGTGACCTATGGCGATGGCTCAGCTTTTGATGACGCCGATGTGCAATCGGCGGTCGAGATTGCCTACGACCTCGTCTTTGATCTCCCCTGGGAGTCCGGGGATGTGGCGTTGATCGATAACTATCAAGTTATGCACGGCCGGCGGCCTTTCTCGGGCCAGCGAAGCGTGTTGGCGTCCCTGTGCCTGTACTCGATAGCTGCCTGAACGCGCACTAATTGATAATGGTGTTCTCTGCTCTCAACTCACCGAAGGCGTTTTGAGTAACGCAGCGCATCGACTCATTCAAAAGGATGAAAAAAAGGAAAGTGAGTCGCGCCAGGCATGAAAAATCTTCGGTGCTAGGGTGTCGGCGAGTCACGCTTGAAGCCGACGGTTCAGATAAAGTTAGGGCTTTTCTCAATCCATTTGATCAGGTTCGGCAAAATGCGACACCTCATTTGGCTTCTCCCTGCGCTGCTCGCCGTTGCTAGTGTATCGGCATCGTCTGCAGGGCAAGCACATAAAGCCGCTCGTGCAATCGAAATTGAAGACCAATTTGCCTTTTCACAACTGAGCACTCCGGTGCTAGCACCCGACGGCAGCTCAGTGTTCTACGTGGTGGAGCAGGCTGACTATGAGTCGGGTCATTCTCGCTTTCAAATCATGCAACAAACCCTCCCAAATGGCCCTGTCGCGCCAATAACTGCCTCGGAGCATGACTCATGGCAACCCGTTGTCAGTGAGGATGGCCGCGCACTGTATTTTTTATCGGATCGAGCAGATGGTGAGCCGCAGCTTTGGCAAAAAATACTGGGGCAAGACAGTGAAGCGATTCAGGTAACAGCCTTAGAGGGCGGCATAGACGACATTAATTTCTCATCTGATCAGACAAAACTGTTGCTCGTTAGAAGAGATGAGGACACACGAGAGCCCCTGGTGCCGGGTAGTCAGCCGTGGGTGATCGATCGCTTGAGCTTTAAACGTGACTACGAGGGTTACGTCACACATTTACGCGATCACATCTATCTGTACGACTTGCCGTCGAGACAGTTGCGCCAGCTAACGTTCGGTCAATTCGATGATAGTGAACCCACATGGTCACCCGATGATCGGCAGGTGGCTTTTGTGAGCAACCGCAATGTTGATGGCACTTACGATAGCGACATTTGGATCGTTGCCGTGAGCGCGACCAATGAGCCTATAAAGTTAACGAAGAACAAAGGTGCTGATAGCTCACCTCAATGGCACCCGGATGGACAATCGATCTTCACTCTCTCCGCGAAAGCTGACAGCTATGATAACTACGCCGTTTCTCATCTCACCAGAGTTGATGTGGAGACGGGCGAGCAAGTTTGGTTAACGGAAGAGCTGGATAGAAATATATTCATGCCTCTGATGCCGGCGGCAGGGCATGCAATTTACTTTGTGGTTGAAGATCGCGGTCAGCAGCAACTGGCCAGACTGGACTGGGAGAGCGGTGATTTTGTCAGGCTTGTGAGCGGTCCGCGGGTTGTCACTGATTTTGGCGTCAGTGATGACGGACAGATTGTTTTTGTATCAACCGCGAGTGACGAGCCTGAAGAACTATTTCATTGGGTTGATGGTGTCGTTAAGCAGCTAAGTCACGCTAATACGGCGCTCTTGTCGACACTGAAATTGGGGCACACTCAGGAGCTGCAGTTCACAGCGCATGATGGCATTCCCCTCCATGGGTTCGTGACGTTGCCACCCGATCATCAGTCGCAACAGCGGCACCCCGCCATCTTACTCATCCACGGTGGACCAGTGAGCCAATATGACCATAGCTTCTCGTTCGAGGCACAGTTTCTGGCCGCAAATGGCTATGCGGTTGTGCGGACTAATCCCAGAGGATCTTCTGGCTATGGAGAGGCATTTTCATCGGCCCTATGGCAGGGATGGGGAGAAAAGGACTACCGCGATGTCATCGCCGGCATTGACCATGCCATCGCCTTGGGATTCGTTGACCCTCATCGGTTAGGTGTGGGGGGCTATTCCTACGGCGGCATTCTGACGAACTACATCCTTGGACACAGTAACCGTTTTAAAGCCGCGGTGAGTGGCGCCGGATCAGGGCACTATCTGGCAAGTTATGGTCATGATGAGTACCGTTACTGGTATGAGTCAGAGCTGGGGCTTCCATGGGAAGACCGGTCGCTTTGGGACCGGCTGTCACCGTTCAACGCGATTCATCGAGCGACGACGCCAACCCTTTTTTATGGTGGTGAGAGTGACTGGAATGTCCCGATACAGGGATCTGAGCAGCTTTATCAGGTGATGCGCCGGGTTGGGGTAGAGACCCAGCTGGTTGTCTACCCTGATGAGCATCACGGTGGATGGACGTTTCCGAACGAGCGCGACAGTCTGATGCGGACCCTAAATTGGTTTGACGCTTATCTGAAATGAAAGTGGTTTTGCATCTATAAGTAAACTTTGCTGGGGGTGTGGGCGGGCCTGTGTATACTCGGCCGCAAGGGCAGTACGCCACAGAATAAGAAGCGCGGTACTTTTGGCTCAACAAATCGATAGGGTGAATTTCGGGCTCTCGGTCTCGGTACTGCTGGGCCTGACACTGCCGTTGTTAGTATTTCCCAGTGAAACCGCCGCCGTCCTCGCCGCTATTTACGCCTGGATTGCCAACACGTTTGGATGGTTTTACATCCTCTCGGGTGCGAGCACCTTGGCATTGGTGTTGTACATCGCCTTAAGCCGCTACGGCGCTATTCGTCTGGGTTCAGAAGAACCGGAGTTCCCAACCGTGAGCTGGGTGGGCATGCTATTCGCCGCCGGCATCGGCTCGGGCATGCTGTACTGGAGTGCGATCGAGTGGGCCTACTACGTGCAGGCGCCACCTTTTGGTGCCGAGCCGTTCTCCGATAAGGCCTACGACTGGGCGGCCTCCTACGGGCTGCATCACTGGGGCTTCGTCGCCTGGGCCTTCTACAGCCTGCCGACGCTGGCCATTGCCTATCCGTTTTATGTGCGCAAAGCACCGCAACTCAAATACAGCAACTCCGCGCAGTACTGGCTGAAGGGCAGGGAAAATTCCTGGCCGGCACGCCTTATGGACAGTTTCTTCATGATCGCGCTGATTGGCGGTGCGGGCAGTTCCCTTGGTATCTCGACGCCGTTGATTTCTGCGCTGATTGCGCGGCTCACTGGCATACCCGATGGGTTCGCGCTGGAGCTGTTCGTGGTAGGCATTTGTGTGGCGCTGTTCTCATTGAGCGTTTGGCTGGGCCTGACGCGAGGTATTCGCCGGCTGAGCGACGTGAATCTCCTGATGGCCTTCCTGTTCTTGCTTTTTGTGCTGTTTGCCGGTGACACGCTCTTTATCTTGAACATGGCTGTGAACTCGGTCGGGCATCTCCTGCAGAACACGCTGGCCATGACTTTTTGGACAGACCCCGTCGCCAATAGCGGCTTTGTGGGCGACTGGACGGTCTTCTACTGGGCATGGTGGATTGCTTACGCGCCCTTTATTGGTATTTTTGTGACGCGTATCTCCCGCGGCCGCACCCTGCGCGAGGTGGTGTTTGGCATGCTGTGCCTCGGTTCCCTCGGCGTTTGGCTGTTCTTCTTTGTGCTGGGGAACCACTCTCTGGGGTTACAGCTGAGCGGTGAGGTCGACGTGATTGGCGTGATGAATGCTGAAAGCGGCACTGCCGCGATTGTGGCCGGCCTCGATGCGCTGCCCTTGGCTGCCGTCGCGATTGGACTGTTCTGTGTGGTCGCCATCATCTTTGTCGCTACGACCTACGACAGCGCGTCTTACACTCTGGCGGCAACCGCCTCGACCGAACTCGGCGCATCCCAAGACCCTGCGCGCTGGCACCGGGTGTTCTGGGCGATCGCCATTGCCATTTTGCCGATTGGTTTGATGTACGCCGGCGGTGTGCGCGAGGCGCAAACCGCCACACTGGTGGTCTCGCTGCCCCTGACCTTCACTTTCTGGCTGACGGGCATTGCCCTCTTGAAATCGTTGCGCGCCGACCACCCTCCGCGATAAAACAGCATCTCTCACAGGTCGTGTTGTGACATAGGCAAGAGCGCGGCGGTGCGTCGCTCTGAAACGGATAGCGGGCGGTAGCCCGGGATAAAGGAGTTGCCCTTCGCCATGACAGACCAACCCGTCGCGCTGATATCGGCAGGTGCCTCAGGCATCGGACTGGCCTGCGCGCGAGCGCTGGCCGAGGCTGGTCATCGGGTGCTCACCCTCGATATTGATGCCGATGCGATTGCGCAATTCCAAAATGAATTTGGCGAGGGTAGCGCAGTGGTCTGCGACGTGGCGGATGCGGCGCAGGTCGAGGCGGCCTTTCATACTTTGATTGGTCCTTTCCAGCGCGTTGATCTTTTATTCAATAACGCGGGCGTTGCGGGCCCACAACAGCCGGTGGAGGACATCGAGGTGGCGGCGTGGCAGTCGACGATCGATACCGACCTCAACAGCGTCTTTTATCTGACGCGCCTAGTGATCCCGCTGATGAAGTCCCGGCGCAGCGGTCTCATTTTGAATATGTCCTCGAGTGCCGGCCGTTACGGTTGCCCAATGCGCTCCCCCTACGTTGCAGCCAAGTGGGCAGCGATTGGGCTCGCTCAAACCTGGGCCATGGAGCTGGGCCTCTGGAATATCAGGGTCAATGCGTTATGCCCGGGCAGCGTGGGCGGGGAGCGCATCGATCGCGTGATTGATCGCGATGCCGCTGAGCGTGGGGTGACGCCGGATGAGATCCGCAAGGTCTACCAACGCCAAAGCTCGCTGAGGGACTTTGTGAGCCCCGAGGACATCGCCGCGATGGTGTGTTTTCTCGCGGGGCCGGGCGGTCGGATGATCTCCGGACAAACCCTCGGTATCGACGGTCATACCGAGAGCCTTGCTAACTGGCTAGACCCATAGAGGTGAATCAATGAAAGCGTGCTGGTTTGAGGCATTCGGTGCCGCGCAGAATGTGCTGCAGCAGGGTGACTGGCCCATGCCTGAGCCTGGTCCGGGCGAGGTGCTGGTGCAGCTCCATACCACCGGGGCAAACCCTTCCGATGTGAAAAAACGCGCCGGAGCGTTTCCTGACTTATTGGAAGCTGGGCCGGTGATACCCCATAGCGACGGCGCGGGTGTCATCACGGCAGTGGGTGAGGGCGTGCCGCCTTCCCGCGTTGGTGAGCGGGTGTTTGTGTATCAGGCGCAGTACGGTCGCCAGTTGGGTACCGCTGCCGAGTTCGTTGCGCTCGAGAGTGCGCGTGCGCCGCTTTTGCCTGACAACACCTCATTTGAGGTGGGGGCTTGTATCGGCATCCCCATCATGACCGCCCACCGTTGCGTATTTGCGGATGGCCCCGTTGCCCATCAGTTGATACTCGTTACGGGTGGCGCAGGCCGCGTCGGCCACTACGCCATCCAGTGGGCGCATCGCGCCGGTGCGCGCGTGATTGCGACAGCGAGTAACGAACAAGACGCTTTAGCCAGCCGGGAGGCCGGCGCCGAGGCGGTGGTCAATCATCGCGAACTCGAGTGGGGGAAGGCGGTGCTGGATTTGACCGAGGGCCAAAAGGTGGATCGGGTGATCGATGTGGAGTTCGGCGCCAACTTGCCGGAGCTACTGCACTGCGTGAAGATCGGCGCCACGATTGCGACGTACTCTAGTACCGTGGTGCCCGAACCTACATTGCCCTTCAGAACCATGATGTTTATGGACCTTACGGTCCGTATGGTCATCGTCTACGCCATGCCGGAAGAGGCTAAGGCGGAGGCGGTGGCAGACACCCAGGCTGCTTTAATTGAGGGCGGCCTGCAGCACCGCATCGCCGAGGCGTTGCCATTCGATCAGATGGTAAAGGCCCATCAAATCATTGAAGAAGGGGGCGTGCGCGGATGCGTCGTTGTGACGATTTGATCGGTCCCACATTGCGTAGCGTGCTCGCCGCGGTGTGGCTGACGATCAGTCCGCTCGCGGGCGCGGTGTCCGTTAATGACTGGCTGTCCGAGACGCATGAAGGCGCGCTCCAATGGACAAACATGGGGGAGTGTGTTCTCGAGAATGGTCAGGTCATCGAGGCTTGCCAGCTGACCTTTCGTACCTACGGCCGGCTGGCGCCGGATCTCAGCAACATTGTGCTCATGCCTACCTGGCTCAACGGTAACGCCGAGGGGCTGGCGACTTATAACTATCTCGGCCCGGATGGCATTGTCGATACCGACGACTTCTTCGTGATCGCCGTCAATGCGCTGGGCAATGGCGTCTCCTCGTCTCCTTCTACCAGCGCGCAAAGTCCTTTCCCCGCGTTCACCATTCGGGATCAGGTCAGTTTGCAGCATCAGTTGTTGACCGAACATCTGGATATTGAGCACCTCCACGCCGTGGTGGGCGCGTCGATGGGTGGTTACCAGACCTATGAGTGGCTCATGATGCATCCGGGCTTCGCCACGCACTTTGTGCCGATTGAAGGTACGCCCTGGTACACGTTTTACGATCGCGTGAAGGGTCGCGCGTGGCAGGAAGTGCTGGCACTGCCCGAGGACTCCCCCGAAGCCATGCAGCGCAAGGCTCACTTGTTGGCGTTGATCGACGGCATGGTGTTCTGGACGCCCGAGTATTTGAACCGCGAGCGCTCACTCGAGCAGTTCGACGAATGGTTGGCCGGTATGGCGCGCTTTGATAACGCGCCGGCCATCGCCGATCGCGCCAGCCAGAACGCGTCCACCGCGCAGCACGACATTCGGCGAGGTCGTCCGGACTTTGAGGCGCGATTAGAGGCGATGGGCAGACCCAGTGTGCTCGCCGTGGTATTTGAGCGCGATATGACCGTCAACCCGGAGCCCAACAAGGCGTTCGCCGAGCAACTGGGTTTCGAAGTGCTCGAGATTCCCGGAGACTGTGGTCACTTTGGGTCCAATCCCGAGTGTTACCAGCAACAGGTAATCGAGCGCGTCGGCGATTTTCTCCGGCAATCCAAATGAAGCGTGAGTTCAAAGGCATACGATGCCAGAGAAAAGCGCCTCTGCCGGCGTATTGATATACCCTTAGCGCACGTGCCGCGCTTGTCCTTCAGCTTTAGAAATAGAGGCGTGGTTTTCAGAGGGGATCGAGAGCAGAAGGCGCCTGATTAATTTCCAGCGGTTACCACCAATACACTTGCTGATGTTGACCACCTTCGGCACATCGCCAAATAGGATTCTATGCAATGCGAAAAAAATTGCGGAGGCTCTTCAGGAGATTGTCTGCCAGTCACCTGGGCATAAAACACGATCAACGCCTGATTGATCGATATTTGCGTGATGTAACGACAGAACGAAAACTGCAGTTGGGTTGCGGTCGCAACTGGCTTGAGGGGTGGCTCAACTCTGACTATTTTCCGAGAACCTCAGATATTTTGCAGCTTGATGTCACCATAGCGTTGCCGTTTGAGGATGACACGTTTGATTACATTTTTTTCAGAGCACGTGATTGAGCACATTTCTTATCCAGAGGGTGCTTACATGCTTGAGGAATGTTTCAGGGTATTAAAGCCTGGCGGTGTCCTCCGAGTTGGGACGCCCGACCTCGCTTTTCTCGTCAATCTGTATCGCGAGGATGAAGCCGCGAGTCAATCGAGGACGCAAATAGAGCAGGAGTTCTTAGAATATTTTCTCGCAAATGAAATCAAAGACCGCGAGACAAATGCGCCGGTTGATTTTGACACCTACCTGATCAACAAGTTTGTTCGCGCCTGGGGTCATGAGTTCATATACGACGAAAAGTCACTCAGACACATGATGACAACCCTAGGCTTTGCCGGTATCACCCGCTGCGAGGTCATGGAAAGCGAGCATCAGGCGCTGTCTGACCTTGAGAATATCGATAGGAAGCCGCCTGGACATATTGCGCTTGAAACGATTGTCATGGAGGCGACTAAGCCGACTCGATGAGCATGATGATCGCGGCGCCGTCCACGTAAAACTCGCTTTTCGCATCAACTCCGCTACCTTCGACTTATTGATTTGCGTTCGTCGCCAGTTCATCGATCATTGCCCGCCAGAAGCGCAACGAATCGCTTACTGCCGCTCTAGGTACCCGTTCATTCAATCCGTGGGCAAAGCTGTCTTTAGGATTGATGAAGATGCCGGTCAGACTGTAGCTCGGTATGCCCGCCGCGCGCCAATAGGCGCCATCAGTGGTGCCAGAGCCCATTTTTGGCACGATCGGCAGAGCGCCATAAATCGGTTCCAGTGACGCGGCAATCGCGTCCATCACTTCTGTATTGAACGGTGAGGCGGGGCTGGCGACTGGCACCCCCACAACACGCCACTCCAGATTCGGGTTATCGCTTATGCGCTGCAGTTCCCGCATGATCTCTACAGGCGTATGGCCCGGAAAAATGCGACAGTTCACCACCGCGGTGACGGCACGCGGCAGTGCGTTTTCTGCGTGCCCTCCAGAAAGCATGGTCGGGATACAGGTGGTGCCAAGCGTCCCCACATACTCGGGCTGTGCACGCAGTAAGGCGATCGCTTCTTCATCGCCCGTGTCAGCAACTAGTGCGGCCATGGCGTTCCCTATCTCGTTATTGAGAAGTGGCGCGGTGCGGGCAAAGTAGGTCAGCGTGATCTCATTGGTCTCAACCGGAAAGGCATAAGACTCGAGGAGCTGAATGGCGCGAGCGAGGTCAAAGATGGCGTTGTCCGCCCGCGGCATCGAGCTGTGCCCGCCGGGGTTCTTGGCAGTCATGGAAAATGTTGCATAGGTCTTCTCCGCAAAGCCCACCTGAAACTGGATGGCTTCTCCGGCGTCATTTAGGACGCCACCGCCGCCATCGACCACCAGCGCATACTCGGCGTCTACCAGATCGCGGTAATCGCGAGCCAACTGTTGAACAGTTTCCTGAAAGGACTCTTCGTCACCGGTGAAGGCAATGACCAGATCACGGTTGGGCACAAACCCGGACTCTTTCAACCATACGAAGAGGGTGGTGAGGAGGGTGACATCAAACTTGTTATCCAGCACCCCGCGGCCATAAAAGAAAGTCTCATCCTCTTGCAGCTCAAAAGGGTGCCGCAGCCAGCTCTCTGGGTCGGCGGGCACTACGTCCATATGGGAGGAAAAAAGTATTGGTTTGCGGCCGCTGCTGCCGTCGCCCTCGTAGCGCACCACCAGAGAAGCCGTTTCGCCATAGGGCACGACGGTCAGCGCTTCTGATGAGAAGCCGGCGTCGAGAAATACCTGCCTCAGAGACTCTGCATAGGCCGGCACTAACCCCTGCCCGAAGGCCGTCTCGCGACTGATCGCATCGCGCAGGAGTTCAACAGCACGGTCGCTGTAGCGTGCGATTTCATTGTTTTTATCAGAGGTGCTGTGCGCTGTCGCTGTTGTCACGATGGCACAAGAAAAAACGAGAACTCGGCAGAGATTTTTCATGAGGCTGTCCTGTATGCCAATCGGTCGCGAGTAGCGGAGTCGTTATGCAGAGGCCCGGAGGGCTTGGTTGAGCGCTTCTAACATCCTTGAGAGGCGTCGCAATATAGCATCGTTCGCCGCCATTACCGCCCATTGAAGTGTCGCTGCAACTTGTTGCCACAGCGCGTTCTCAGCGCAGTCCCCCAAGCGTCAATTGTTCTTCCCACTAGTAGCGGCTTCGGTTACATTTTCGCCCATTACGGAGCCATGGATTGTGAGCATCTATCTCGGATCCAACACAAGATTACGCCATGCCTGGCACCGCGAATGACGCGGCCACCGCAGTGGTTTGGCGAGGGAGATGTGCATCGTGATGACGCAAAGCGAGCTTTCCTCGGAGCTACTGGCCCCCGACTTTTATCAGTACGCAGCCGCGCCAATTGCCGCTGTCACCGAAGGCGATGACGCGCTGGTTGTCCGTTGGCCTGATGGCTGTCAGTTGAGCTGCCATCGTTTCTGGCTCCGGGAAAACACGCTGGGTCACGGTGGCATCGATCCCGCCACCCGCGAAGGCATCATGGACCCCGCTGAGCTTTCAGACGCGATGCAGATTGAGGCCTTTGAACTCACCGAATCGGGTGACCTATGCGTGACCTGGGCGCCTGAGGGGACGGCTGACAGCTTGGGTAGCACTTACCACTCGGGCTGGCTGCGGCACATCGCCGACGGTCAGCACTTACCCGAGAGCTGGGTGCCTGCTCCTGAGGCCTGGACCGCTTCGTCTTTACCCGCGCCGCCGCGTCGTAACGCAGACGCTGTTCTCAAAAAGGACGACGTGCTTTGCGACATGCTCAACGACCTGCTGCGTTTGGGTGTATGTGTGGTGGAGCAGGCGCCCACTGAACCCGGATTCCTCAACGAACTCGCTGCACGCATCGGCCCGGTGCGCGACAGCAACTTTGGCTTGCTCTGGGATGTGAAAGCCGACGTGAATCTGGCTGGGGACGCCAAAACCAACACCACCGCCAACACGGGGTTCCGGCTCGGCCCGCATACTGACTTACCCACTCGGGAAATCCCGCCGGGTTTTCAGTTTTTGCATTGTCTGATCAACGAAGCCGATGGCGGGGAATCCACGTTGACCGATGGCGCCGCGCTCATTGAGGAACTCAAGGCAACCCACCCGGATGACTATGAGATTTTGAGCACCCGGCGCTGGGTCTTTTTTAACCGCGGCCCGGGTATAGATCACCGCTTCTCGGCACCCATTATTGACCCGCTGGGTGGCGAGGGTGTGCCGACGATTCGGGCGTTCTATCCTGTCCGGGCCTTCCCCGATATGCCGGACGCCGACGTGGGTGAGGCCTACGCCGCGCTGCGGCGCTTTCATGCCTTGGCCGATGACCCCCGGTTTGAGCTGACCTTTCGGCTCGGTCCCGGCGACATCATGTGCTTTGATAATCGGCGTGTGATGCACGGTCGCAAAGCGTTTTCAGGCTCGGGTCAGCGCCACCTGCAGGGGGTATATATTGACCGCGACGAAATCCTGTCGACGGCGCGAGCGGTCAATCGGGCCCGTGCGGCGCTTCAAACACCCTAAGCCACTAACCGTTACCCAGAACCCATACCCATAACGACACATCAGGGGACACACCATGCCACTGGCCATGCGAGACAAAATTTTCATTACCGCGGCGTTAACGGGCTCCGGCAGCACGCAGGATCGCAGCGACAAGGTACCGCGCAGCCCTGAGCAGATCGCTACCGCGGCGATCGATGCCGCCAAAGCGGGTGCGGCGGTGGTGCACTGCCATGTGCGTGACCCGGAAACCGGCGCCCCGGATCGCGCCGTGCACCTGTACCGCGAGGTGGTGGAGCGCATCCGGGCATCCGACACCGACGTGGTGATCAACCTCACTGCGGGGATGGGGGGCGACATTGTTTTTGGCCCCACTGACGCACCTTTGCCCTTGAGCGAGCAGGGCACCGACATGGTCTCGGCTGCCGAGCGGGTCGCTCACCTCGAGGCCTGCCTGCCCGAAATCGCCACCCTCGACTGCGGCACCATGAATTTCGCCGAGGCCGACTATGTGATGACCAATACCCCCGGCATGCTGCGGGACATGGCAAGCCGCATGGCAGGCCTCGGTATTAGGATTGAGATAGAGGCCTTTGATACGGGACATCTGTGGCTCGCCCAGCAGTTGGTAAGCGAAGGGCTGATCCCGGCGCCGGTAATGGTGCAGCTCTGTATGGGCATTCCCTGGGGCGCACCCGATGACCTCAATACCTTTATGGCGATGGTGAATAATGTCCCCTCGGACTGGATTCACTCTGCCTTTTCGATCGGTCGGCACCAGATGGCTTACGTGTCGGCGGCGGTGCTCTCAGGGGGCAATGTGCGCGTGGGGCTCGAGGACAATCTCTGGCTGGAAAAAGGCCACCTTGCCACCAACGCCGAGCTGGTGGCGCGGGCGGTGACCATTGTCGAGGCCATGGGTGTGCAGGTGATGACGCCGGACGAGGTCCGCGCCGAGTTACAACTCACCAAGCGGGCCTTGCCCTGATGCCAACGGCAGCCATCATTGGCGGTGGAGTCATTGGCTCGGCCTGGGCGTCACGGTTTTTGTTGAACGGCTGGGAGGTGCGTTTTCACGACCCGGCTCCCAATTCCGAAGCGGTGCTCGACAAAGTGTTGGATAAAGCCCGCCGCTGGGTCCCGGAAGTCTACGACCACCTCCCAGCAGAGGGTGCGCTAACTCTCTGCGACAGCATTGCCGATGCGGTGACTGGCGCCGAATGGATACAGGAGTCCACCCCCGAGCGGCTTGAGATCAAACAGGTCGTGCTGGCCGAGATTCAAGAAAGCTGCGCGGCAGAGGCGATTATTGCCTCGTCCACTTCAGGCTTTATGCCCTCGGAACTGCAGGCGGGCAGTGCCCGGCCCGAGCAGGTTCTGGTCGCGCACCCCTATAACCCGGTTTACCTGCTGCCGATTGTCGAAGTGGTTCCGTCAGCGGTCGTGCCGCATGAAACAGTGCAGCGTGCCGAGACGATGTTGAGTGATGTCGGCATGAAGCCGATAACGCTCCGGGCCGAAATACCGGCTCACGTCGGAGATCGGTTGCTTGAGGCGGTGTGGCGCGAGGCGTTATGGCTCATCAAAGACGGCGTCGCGACAACGGAGCAGATCGACGACCTCATGACCCACGGCTTCGGTCTCCGTTGGGCACAGAAGGGCTTATTTGAAACCTACCGAACCGCGGGGGGCGAGGCCGGTATGAAGCATTTCCTCGAACAGTTTGGCCCCTGCCTGCAGTGGCCCTGGACCAAGCTCACCGACGTGCCGGATCTCGACGATGAACTGATCAATCGCATCGTCGAGCAGTCCGATGCCCAAGCCGCCGGGCGCTCGGTGAGCGAGCTCGAGGAAGAGCGCGACGCCAATCTGGTGGCCATGCTCAAGGCGCTTAGGCAGGAAGACACGGCGGCCGGTGCGTTTCTTAATCGCCTACGGTCGGCCAGTGACTAACTTGGCGACTCATCAAGGGTAGGGGCTAGCATCGAGTTGGCAGAAACGGATTTTTCCAACGAGCAAATCTGCGCTCACCGCGGCGCGAGTGGTGCGTATCCCGAGAACACTCATGCAGCCTTTGATGCAGCGGCCAGCATCGGCGCGGGCTGGATTGAGACCGACATCCAGTGTCTTGCTGATGGCGAGCTGGTGATCTTTCACGATACCCATCTGGGGCGGACGACACCGGGATCAGCAAAAGTCACTTCACTGGTTTGGCCTGACATGGCCGAGCTGGATGTAGGTAGCTGGAGAGGCAATACGTTCTCTCCCGAGCGACCCCTGCGCTGTGAGGATCTGATCGCGTGGCAGGCCGAGGCATCGGGCCGACCGGGCATCGTTTGGGAAGTGAAATGCGAGGACGAGCCAGAAGCCGTTGCGGCCGCGGCAGCAGCAGTGACCCGGCGCCTCCGTGATAGCGGCGATCAACGTTGCATCGTCTCGAGTTTCAGTCGCGATGTTTTGGTGGCCCTTAGGCCCCAGTTATCATCGATACCTATGGCCCTGATTGCCGAGGCACTGCCAGAGGACGGAGTCGCCTTTTGTCAGGAGCATGGGCTTGAGGGCATGCATCTCGACGGTTATCAAGTCACTCACGGGTCGGCTGGCGCGGTGCTCGACGCAGGCCTTGCGCTGCGCTGTTACACCATCAATGACATGAATGAGGCAGCGCGCCTCGTCTCACTCGGCGTGTCGATGGTCATGACGGATTTTCCCGAGCGGTTTTTAGCCGAGGATTGATCACTCAGTCGGGCAACGTGCCCAGATCAAAGCCCGTGTCATCGGGCACGGCCTCGGGCCAGTTGGTGCGCCATACCTCGCGAGAGACGGGCCCAACCGGCACCGGAGCGCGCTGAAAGCCGGGCTGGCAATCTATCAGCGGAGCGACCACGACGTCGTGTCGCGGCACGATAAAAAAGGGAAAGCTGTAGCGCTCCTGACCGGACGCATTCACCACCTTGTGCGGTGTGGACACAAAGTAACCCCCAGACCACAGCTCGAGCAGATCGCCAATGTTGACGACCATCGTGTCGGCGGGTGCTTCAATCTCCAACCACTCGGCTTGATCATGGGGCCGCAGCCACAGGCCGCCCACGGCATCCGGGAACAGCAGCGTGAGGGCGTCGGTGTCCTTGTGCGGATGAATGCCAAAACCATCTTGCGGATTGCTGGGCGGATAGTGCAGCAGCGTCATGTTGGTCAGGGGTTGATCAAAGTACGCCAGAAAATCGCCCACGTTCACCTTCATGATCTGCGCGATCAAGCTGAGTAGCCGTTGGCCTGCAGCCTCGCAGGCCTGCCAAAAAGCTTCGGTCGTCTCTCGCAGCCCGGCCGGCTCTTGTGGCCAGCGATTGGGGCCATAAATGTCACAGGCGGTGCATAGCAGATCGTCCGCCGCGACTTCGGCGTGGAGCTTGTAGCCTTCGTACTGGTCGGGCGTGACGCCCTCGGTGTTGGGCGAGAAAAAGCCCAATGGAATATAGCCCCGGTAGTTGTGCGGCGTGATGCGCTCAGCCATCTTTTCGTCCAGCGGGCGGTCGAAGTAGCCGACCAGCTGCTGCCGCAGAGCGCTCACGAGTTCAGCGGGCACACCATGCCCCTTCACCAGCACAAAACCGATATCACAGAGCGCGCGTTCTAGCGTGGGCAGAATCTCGTCATTATCGCGCTCGAGATCAATTGTCGGGATGGCGAGCGATGCGGACATCAGTTTAGGGTTCCTCGGTGATCTCTGAGGGGCAACGCGCACGCTTTCGCGGGCTTCAAGCGCATCTTCGATGAGTCAGGGCGGGGCTGTAAAGCGCCCGGTTTGCGGTCAGATCTGCGCTGAATGCGGCCTTTCCCACCGTCTCGATGAGTCGGCATAATCCTGCTCACTGTGAAGACAGATAGCCCTATATGAAATCGATGTTCAATCGCTGGCTATTCACTGTTGCGCTGGTCTGGCTGACGCTGGTGGCGGTTAACAGCGCAGCGCAGACCGAATCCGCGGCGAGCCCCAAAGCAGTGTTTGTGATTGTCGATGGCATTCCTGCGGACGTGATTGAGCGCGTGCCCACCCCCACCATTGATGCCATCGCCGCAATGGGGGGGTATGGGCGGGCGACCGTGGGCGGCCCGATTGACGAACCCGGCGAAACGCCCACCATCTCAGCGCCCGGGTATATGAGCCTGATTACAGGCACCTGGGCCAATAAACACAACGTTTATAAAAACTACGGTATATCGCCTGATTATCGTTACTGGAATCTCTTTCGCCTTGCTCGGTCAGAGAAACCCGAGCTACAGCTGGCCATTTTTTCGACCTGGACTGACAACCGCACCATCTTGTTGGGCGAGGGGTTGGCCGAGGCAGGTGACTGGCGCTTTGATGTAGTGGTCGACGGCCTCGAGCAGGACGCGGCGCGATTCCCGCCGCGGCCCTCGGATGCCCATATCGCTGACATCGATGATGCGGTGAGCCGCGACGCCGCACGCTTGATTGAGTCCGAGGGCCCCGATTTGTCCTGGCTATATCTGCAGTACACCGACGATGTAGGCCACGAGCATGGCGACAGCCCGGAGCTCGATCAGGCGGTAGTGGATATGGATGCGCGGCTCAGCTTGGTCTGGTCAGCGGCGCAGGCCCGGCAAAAAGCATTCGGTGAGGACTGGTTGGTCATCGTCACCACAGATCATGGACGAGACGCTTTAACTGGTCGCTCACACGGTGCCCAGAGTAAGCGCGAGCGCACAATTTGGATCGCTACCAACAGTCAGCGACTCACGCCAGATTTTGATGCGATCCCCGAAATTGTCGACATCTATCCTTCTATCGCCACGCACTTGGGGATTACTATCCCTGAACAGGTTGCGCGCCACCTCGACGGCGCGTCATTCATCCAATAGAGACAGACATGAATCGACCCCCCGTGAACGAGTATGACTACATCGTCATTGGTGCCGGTTCGGCGGGTTGTGTGTTGGCCAATCGGCTGAGTGAGGATCCTGAACACTCGGTGCTGCTGATCGAGGCAGGTAAGGATGACCGCAGCCTTTTCATCCGCATGCCGACTGCGTTGTCGATTCCCATGAACACGCCGCGCTTCAGCTGGGGTTACTGGGGTGAACCCGAGCCCGGACTCGATGGGCGCCGAATGGATTGCGCCCGAGGAAAAGTGTTGGGGGGCTCTTCGGCGATCAACGGCATGGTGTATGTCCGTGGGCACGCTGCCGATTTTGATCAATGGGTGGATGCGGGCGCCACCGGCTGGAGCTACGCCGACTGCCTGCCTTACTTCAAGCGTGCCGAGCGCTGGATGGGTGGAGCCGATGCCTACCGGGGCGGCAAGGGACCGGTCGACACCTGTAACGGCAACAACATGAAAAACCCGCTCTATACCGCGTTTATTGCAGCGGGAGAGGAGGCGGGCTACGGCCGCACTGAAGATTACAACGGTTACCGGCAAGAGGGCTTTGGCCCCATGCACATGACGGTGCGGCGCGGCGAGCGTTGCTCCACCGATTGGGCTTATCTCGCGCCTGCCCGCAAACGGCCGAATCTCACCGTCGTGACAGAAGCTGAGGTGGACACGCTGGTCCTGTCGGGCAAGAGGGTTACGGGTATTCGGTATCAGCGCAGAGGCGAGGTGAACGAAGTCTCTGCCCGGCGGGAGGTGATCCTGAGCGCCGGGTCGATTGGCTCGCCCGCGATTCTGCAGCGCTCTGGCATTGGGCCTTCTCAGGTGTTGGCCGACGCAGGTGTGCCGGTGCAGCATGACTTACCGGGTGTTGGCGAGAACCTTCAGGATCACCTCGAGATCTACTTTCAGTACCGGTGCAAGGCGCCTATCACGGTGAATGGGCATCTCGGCTGGCTGGCCAAGCTGCGCATTGGTGTGCAGTGGGTGCTCACTAAAACGGGGTTAGGCGCGACCAACCACTTTGAGTCTTGCGGGTTCATTCGCTCCCGAGCGGGGCTAGCTTCGCCCGACATCCAGTACCACTTTTTGCCCGCCGCGATCCGCTACGACGGCAAGGCGGCCTTCGAAGGTCATGGCTTTCAGGTGCATGTGGGGCCCAACAAGCCCGAGAGTCGCGGCACGGTCCGCATCTCCGGCCCCAATGCAAAGGATGAACCCAAGATTCTCTTTAATTACCTCGCGACTGAGCAGGACCGCCAGGACTGGCGCACCTGTCTGAGACTCACCCGAGAGATTCTTCAGCAGCCTGCGCTCGATGAGTACCGCGGTGACGAGATCCAGCCGGCGGTTGATTTGTCCGATGACGACGCGACCGACCGCTGGGTGCGTGAGAACGTCGAGACGGCGTACCACCCTTCCTGCTCCTGCAAGATGGGCGCGTCAGACGATGGCATGGCCGTAGTCGACCCCGAGTGCCGTGTGCGCGGGCTCGAGGGGTTGCGGGTGGTCGACTCGTCGATCTTTCCGACCATTCCCAACGGCAACCTCAATGCGCCGACTATCATGGTGGCCGAGCGAGCCTCTGATTTGATACGCGGCAAGGCACCGCTTTGCGAGGTGGCGCCGGTCTGGGAGGCGCCCGAGTGGCAGAGCCGGCAACGTGAGGGCGCTCCCGTAAGATCGGTTCCCGCAGGCCCCGCCGCATGAACGCCCGCTGATGAACGCTATTCTCTCCGCGGCCATTGCGCTAACCACGCTGACGTCACTGTTATTGGTGCTGCGTTATCGCAATACCCGCATCGAGGGCAGTGCGCCTATGGCGCTGGTGACATTTTTGGCAGTGCTGTTTACTTCGGGGCTCGACGTGGGCCTGTTGATGTTCCCCATGGTCGACTTCGAGATTTTTGCCAGCGAGCCCGACTACGCGTTTGCCAATCCGCTGGCGCTAGAGTTTGGTTTCTGGGGCTTTCTGGTTTGGGGCTTTTACTTCCTCACTACCTTTTATTTTTGTGTCATCGAACCTCGACTGCAGCTGTTTGAGATCCCGGCGATCAAGCTGATCAATAACCTCACCATCATTGGCACCTGTGCCTTCACCGGCTATCTGTTTTTGCATTATCTGCCAGGTTATATCGAGGGCATTCCCGACGCCGTGCGTTATGGCTTGGTGGCAGGCACGGTGCTGGTCGCCGTCATTTCCAGTACCCAGATCCGTTTCGTGAAGGTGCTCAGTCTGGCCTCGAGCGGGCTGTTCTTTGCGCTCATTGCGGGGTCTTTTATTGCGTCTGGGATGGGCGTGTCGGGCTTTGCGGACACGGTCGGGCGGCTGGGCGAATACTTCGGTCAACTGCCGCGCTACGTGTTTCCGATCAATGACTACCATGCCTTTTATCTGTTCTGGTGGTTTGCCTGGAGCATCATGATCGGCCAGTTCGTCTCGCGCTTTGTCAGTGGCTTCACAGCCTGGCAATTGCTGCTCTTGCTACTGATCGTGCCGTCAATCCCCATCGCGCTTTGGTTCTCGGTGCTGTACTGGTACTTCGCCAACGATATCTCGATCGCAGGAATCATGAGCTGGGCCATGATGGGCGTGGGGATTTTGTTCGTAGTGAACTCGCTCGATTCGCTCACCCGGCTCTACACCACAAATATTGGCCTGACCGTAGAGGCACTCGGCACCGGTCGCTACGTGGCGGTGAACTGGGTGATCCTGTTTGCGCTGGTCATGGCTTTCCAGTTCACGCCCTTCAAAATCGAATGGGTGGGGCTGGTAGTGGTGGGCATCTATGCCGCGATTTACACCTTGGTCTTCCTGCGCCGTAGTGCGCTGCGATCAGTTCCCGCTTGAACCTCCAAGTTCTTTCAGCGCCTGGTAGGTCGCCACTTTGAGATCAAAGCGATGCCGATCGCTGTGCGGTGTGCCCAGTACCTGTGTCATAAAGACAACAATGAGATCTTCCTCGGGGTCTATCCAGAACTTGGTGTTGGCGATGCCGCCCCAGGAATATTCACCTTTAGATGAGATCACCCCCACTTGTGCCGGGTCAGTGATCACGCCCGCGCCCAGACCAAAGGATTGACCAGGGTAGAGGTGCGAGGCCGGGTACTCGGTGGCGCCGTTATCGCGTACCTCAGGTGTCAGGCGCGCCATGGTCATGGCTTGAACCGTCTTGGGCCCAAGGATACGCACGCCATCCAGGCTGCCACCCTGGCGCAGCATTTCGCAGAAGCGCCAGTAGTCGTGCGCCGTCGAGATCAAGCCGCCACCGCCTGAAAACAGCGTCACGCCTGATGTTGGCGGGAGCAGTCCCGCTGGCATGAGTCCCATCGCTTGCTGCTCGGCGTTCCACAGATGACTTCCCGCCATGCGCGGTATTTTGTCATCGGGCATATTGAAGAAGGTGTCGTGCATTCCGAGTGGGTCAAAAATGCGCGTCTGAAAAAACTGCTCCAGGGTTTGCCCGCTTAGGCGCTCCACCAGCGCACCCAGCACGTCAGTCGCCACGCTGTAGTGGTACCGGGTGCCGGGTTCAAAACGCAAAGGCAGGGTCGCGAGCTTCTCGATAAAGGCGTCTAAATCCTGACTTTGGCGAAGGGCGGCGTCGCGGTAGGCGCGCTCCACAGGATCTTCGGGATGCCAGCCGTTGGTAAGGCCCGCGGTATGGGTCATTAAGTGCTCGATGGTCATCTGACGTTGGGGTGGCACTAGCTCTCCATCGACTAACAGCTGCATCGCCTCCAGTTCCGGCAGATATTTGGCCACCGGATCCCCAAGGTGAAAGGCGCCTTCCTCGTAGAGGATCATCGCCGCGACGGTCGTGATGGGTTTGGTCATGGAGAAAATGCGAAACAGCGCATCGGTTTTCATGGGTCGGTCGTCTTCAAGCCCGTAGCGCCCAGCTGCCTCAAAGTGCACGACCTCTCCGTGCCGCGCGATCAGCGTCACGGTACCCACCAAATTCCCGTCGGCGATCTCGCGCTCCACGAATTCAGTGACCTTGGCTAACCGGTCGGTAGAGAAGCCGACCGTTTCGGGTTCAACGATGTCGATGTCGGACGCGTGGAGCCGTGTGGCCAGTAGCGAGAGCAGTAAAAGGTGAGAGAGCGTTCGGATCTTCATCGTTTGAGGACTGTCGGGCCTGGTTGATTTCGCCCAGCACTGTTGTGGATGCCGCGAATCAAGTCAATGCCAATGGAGATTATCCTGTTCTCCGAATACCGAACACCCAAGCCCAATGCTCGAAGCCCAAAATCCAAAAATCAGAACTCAGAACTCTAGGTGCCAGCATTAAGCCACTCGTCCTCGGGTCCGAAGTCGCACCCTCAAGCCTTGATGCATCTGCTCTCTGTTAGCGGTCAGCTTTGAGAATCGTAGACGGAGCGCTGCGCCTCAAAGTGCGTGTTTTCGCTGTACCCTTTTTGGCGATAAGAGAAATACACCATGCTGCGCCGGCCATTCGATGTGTTGCCCAGCCCGCGGTGCAGGATGCGGTCATCGAAGATCAGGCAGGACCCGGCGGCAAGTGCAGATGAAAAACCTTCGGGCGCCGCTTGCTCAGGGTTGGCTACCAGCTGTTCAGGCACCGTGATCTCATGCTGATACACCAGTTCATCGCTCACCAAAGCCCGGTTTTGCAGGTGATTCGTCAGTCGGTGCGAGCCTTTCGCTATCTCGGTGGGGCCCATTGCCAGTGGCGTGTCATGTAGTGCAATCATCACGTTGAGCGCATGGGCTGGGAGATGGTCTTCACTCACATGGGGTGAGTCGATGTGCCAGCACTGGGCAGGGCTGCCCGGGTCGGAATACACCACGCCGCTAAAAGAGTGCTCGGCATCTTCGCCCAGCATGGCGGTAATCAGCGGCCACCAAGGCAGGTCGCGTTCGTCAACGCCGAATTCACTCGGTGAGATCGGGACGTCCCAGCGCCCTGGAGAGCGCTGCACGACCTCGTCAAAGCCCGCTGCGCTGCCAATGCCGATCGACTGCGTGCCCAACGCGGAGATGACGTGATCGCTGCGCCTCAGTGAAACCTCGAGCAGGTGTGCAACGAACTCGGGGTCGCATAAGCCCTCGATCAATAGGTAGCCGTCTTCCTCGAGCTGTTGTTGTGCGTCGGCGAGTGGCGTTCCCAGATCTGATCTGCTCAAAGCCTGTCTGTCAGTGTTGTTCATGTGCGCCTGATGATGGGGCGTGAGATTGCTGTCAGCCTGCGAATTAGTGCAGGCGGACGTCCTGCCGTTTCAGTTCGGTCTGAACTTGGCCGATATCCAGCTCGTTGAAGCCGCGCTTTTGCTGGACCGCGACCGCTGCCGCCACGCCGGCGCCTTGCCCGGTGACGGTGCAGCACATCATATTGCGGGTCGCCGCGTGACTGACGCGGTCACCGCCGGTAATGCGGCCCGCGCAGATCAGGTTCTTGACGCCCTTGGGCAGCAGGGTGCGGAAGGGCACCTGAAAGTAACGGCCAGTGGTGGGCAAGATAAGAATGCCGTAGCCATCGATGAATTCGGGGAAGATACCGATACTGTCCTCGAACCGGCCCTGGTCCCGCACGTCGGCCTCGGTCATGTTGTAGGCGGCGTCGATCTTGCGGGTGTCGCGAATGCCCAGCGTCATGCCGAAGTTGCGGAGCTTGGCGTTTTCGCAACCAGGGGTGTACTGCTTGAGTGCTGAGATCGCCAGCATGGCCTGCTTGCGACCTTCCATCTCGCCGCGAGTCAGATCATCAGGGTCGGTGCCGTCATAGCCCAACAGGTGGACCAGATTCAGGTAGGTGAGGTCGCCGGTGTCATAGAGCGCGCCCCAGGTGCCCGCGATGGTATCGAGATGCTCGGGAATCAACCCCGCCTCGCGGGCTTTTTCGAAGGGCTTCCGCAAAAAGGGCGAGAACATCTCGTCTTCCTTGCCCGCGGTCTCAACGGTCCATTGCCCGTAAGCCCAGTCGCGATAGGTTTGTGGGTCCGCTTTAACGTGCTCGATGAATTTTGTCTTGTTTACCCCCGACATCGAGAACATGACTGAGGCGCCGATCATGTCTTCCTTGGCTTGCATGAGGGTGGTTGCGCCCGCTCTGTGCGCCACATCCGCGTCGCCCGTAGCGTCGATGATGCGCTCGGCCAGAATAGCCTCGCGGCCGGCCTTACTCTCTACGATCACGCCCTTGATAACGTCCCCTTCCATGATCGGAGCAACAAAAAGCCGGTGTAGCATGGGCGTGATGCCGGCTTCCTCCACCAGCACGTCGGCCACCCACTTAAAGGCCTCGCCATCGATGGCGTGACTATCCGATTGAGACTCCTTCACTGCGGCGCCCATATCTCGGGCTCGTCTTTCAAATTCGATGCCGACGCCCTCGGTATCGACCGTATGTTCGTGCCGATACCAGGCGAACCCTTCTACCCCGACCGCGGTGATGTTGCCGCCAAAGCATCCAAAACGCTCCAGTAAGGTGACCTGACTCCCCGCGCGGGCAGCACCCAGTGCGGCGGCCAAGCCTCCGGGGCCGGATCCCACAACCAGCACCTCGGTTTTATGAATGACTGGAATCTCTCTGGCGGGTTCTTGAATCTGCATGCCGGGCCTGTCGTGTGAAACCGTTTATGAGTCGCGTACCGCTGGGTTTTATTGGTCCGCTTTACCACCACAGCGCCATGTCTCATGACGTGGGTTTTCGGCAGTGCAGCCCGACGCTATACGCCCTTGAGTGTGACCGTGGTGGGGTGTTTTGCCAACACGTTGTCCATGCAAACAGGCAGTGAACGAATTGTATTTCAGTGAAGAATGACGCGAGTTTATGGTATTCACAGAATGAATGAGAGGCCCAGGCCCAGAGCCGAGGTTGCATGATTGATTGTCAGTGGCAACCGGTGTCTGAAGCTGTGAATATCAGCGGCGCAGAAAAAAATTAATAAAAACATTAAGTTAAATTTTTCAGAGTGTGCGCAGATGCTGCGTTGAGTCCGCGTAATGATCGTGAGGAACAGATGAGGAGCGTTGTGGACGGGAAAAGTGCGCTGGATGTGGGGCTTTCTCGATTGCCTCAGCCCCCAGTTATGGGTTACAAAGCTGCATAATTGCAACGCGGGGGAATGGTTTTTGCTGTTTTCTCGCGAGGGGTGCAATTAATAAAACAAACTCTAATGAGAGTGTGTTCGAGAGGAAAACGACGCATGAAAACAACGCAAAAGCCACTGGTTTCCCCACTATTTCAGCGCCAACAGGTTCGCAGACCGCTTGCAGTAGCAGTGTCCGCCGCCTGTGGTGTGGTGGGGTCAATGTCGATCAGTGCTCCGGCACTATCGCAAAGTCTGGAAGAGGTGCTGGTAACAGCGACTCGTCGCGCCGAGAGCGTTCAGGATATCCCGATGAGCGTATCGGTATTAGGTGAAGCGCAGCTCACCGACCTGAATGTGACCGATATGGAAGATTATTTAATGATGCTTCCCAACGTCGGTTTTATCTCACTTGGCCCAAGCACAGGTAGCATCTACATCCGCGGTATTTCGAGTGGTGGTGAGAGCCTGCTCGGCGCCAACCCGGCGGTTGCGGTGTATCTGGATGAGCAGCCCGTAACGCTGGTGGGGGCCTACCTCAACCCGCATATTTACGACATCAACCGGATCGAAGTACTGGCTGGCCCACAGGGCACGACCTTCGGCGCGAACGCGCAGTCCGGTGCGATTCGCATCATGACCAACCAGCCCGAGCTCGATGAGTTCTCTGGCGGATACAGCCTTGATGGCAGTCAGGCTAAGAGTGCTGACATGAGTTATCGCGCCGAGGGCTTTGTCAACATCCCGCTTGGCGAGCGTTCTGCCTTGCGCGTGATGGGCTTCTACAAGCGCGACGGGGGTTACATCGATAACGTTGCCGGTGGCCATACCTTCAGTCGCAGCAACATCCGCGCTGGTCTGCCAGAAGACAGTCCGCTGCGTGCCATCGCGGCCGACGTCACCGTGACCAATGAGGATGTGGTCGAGGAGAACTTCAACGAAGCGACAACCTTCGGTGGTCGTGCCGCGTTGCGCATCGATCTCAACGATTCATGGACCTTTACCGCTGGCGCTATGTTCCAGGACCTTGAGCGTGAGGGCGTCTGGGATCACGACCCCACTATCGGTGATCTGCAGGTCATGCTGTTGCTGCCTGAGACCATGGACGACAAGTGGAGCCAGTACTCGGCCAAGATTGAAGGCGAGCTATTTGGCGGCACGCTCATGGCGACAGCTGCGATGCTGGATCGTGAGTATGAGATTGCTAGTGACTACTCACTGTACAGCGACCAAGACATTGCTTCGGGTTATGTAGAGCCTTACTACAACTGCTACGTGAGCTACTTCGGCACCTGTGGCGACCCTCGACAGCAGTACACCAACGAGTCGGAGCAGGATCGCACGACCTTTGAAATCCGCTACACCTCTGACCCGGACAGACGCTTCCGCTACATGCTGGGCTACTACAGCGTCGAGGTAGAGAACACCAGCGATAATGAGTGGCACGTTCTGGGCCTCGCCGAAACGCCGCAGGCTGCGGTAGACGCACCCGATATCTACTGGACCACGGATTTCGAGCGCGACTATGAGGAGACCTCGATATTCGGTGAGGTGTCTTTTGATATTACTGATCGTTTGACGATCACGGGTAGCGCGCGGCAGTTCGACTACGACAGTACCCTGGACGGCTTCTCGGGCACGGTGTTCTGGCCGTGTGGTGGCTTCGGTCCGCAGGGTGACCGGCCCGAGAGCAACTACGGTGCAGATTGTGCTGCAACGGCGCGCACGGTCACAAGTAAAGACGAGGTCTACCGCGCCAGCCTGGAGTGGAGTGTAACGGACGACATTATGCTCTACACCACATGGGGCGAGGGCTACCGACCGGGTGGCCTGAACCGTTTCTGCGAGACGCGTATTCCGGACGGGTTAGGTGGACAAGGCAACGTCAACATCGGATGCGCCTTTGAGTCTGACATCCTGACGGCTTATGAGCTAGGGTTTAAATCAACGCTGTTTGACGGTCGGCTGCGTTTGAATGCAGCGGCGTTCTGGCAGGAGTGGGATGACTTCCAGCTGTCGCGATTGGATACCTCTATCTCGCCGATCACGCTGACCTTCAACGTCGGTAACGCTGAGAGTAATGGCGTCGAGTTCGACTTCACCTCGATGATTACTGACAACTGGACGCTGAGCGGTGCGGCGAGTTTCCTCGACTCGACGTTGACGGAGGATTACCGTCGATCAGCAAGCAGTCCAGATCCTGATGCGCCAGCGGGCTCGCGACTGCCGCGTGTTCCGGAGCTGAAGTGGAATCTCTCTACCCGCTACACCTTTGCCAACGAGTGGTTTGCTCAGGCGGCTTATATGTACACGGGTGATTCCTACAACGATCTATTCGGTGGTGGCCGGCAGCTACAGGGTTCTTACGACGTGGTGAATGCCTCATTCGGCCTGGAGCGCAGCAACTGGACGGCAGAGCTCTACGTGCAAAATCTGACGGATGAGCGCGGTGAAATCTGGATCAACGATCAAAACTGGGATCAACGCGTGACCATCAACCAACCCCGCACAATCGGGTTCCGATGGCAGCAGCGATTCTGATCGGCAAGCTCTGGTAAGAACGGAAAGGGCGCCTCTTGAGGCGCCCTTTGCTTTAGGGGGGTGTGGACTCCATACTCCCGATTTATTCACACCCGGCCTTCAGACGAGTTCACCGCACTGACCATGTCATCTGTCGAGACACTATTCGCACAAGCCAGCGAGGCCCTACGGAATCAGGATGCAGCCCGAGCGAGAGATCTGTGTGCCGAGGCTCGGCAACAGGATCCTGATGACCCCCGCTTGGTGATGCTGCATGGATTTGCATTGCGGCGCTCGGGTGATCACGCTGGAGCCGAGCCGCTGCTGCGCCGCACCCTGAGCGTCGACCCCGACCTCGAGATTGCGCACCACGAGTTGGGTTTGGCACTGAAAGGGCTAGGGCGTCTGGGTGAGGCGCGGCGGGCGATGGAACAAGCTGTGACCCTGAGTCCCAAGATGACTGCGGCCTGGCGTGACCTGTATGAGGTGCGAGCAGCCGAGGGGGATGATGTCGCGGCTGCCGAAGCCTATCGCCGCGCGATGGGTAATAAAGAGCTCGATCCCCTGCTCCATAAGGCGCTCGAGTTGATGGGGCAAGGGCGGTTTGGTGTTGCCGAGGGAATTTGTCGTGAGTACCTTAAGCGGCGCCCCCACGATGTCGACGCGATTCGGCTGCTGGCAGAGGTGGGTATCTCAATTGGTTCGGTTGGCGAGGCAATACTACTCCTTGAGCGTTGCCTCGAACTGGCGCCGGAGTTTCATGTGGCGCGGACCAATTACGTGGCGGCACTTGCGCGGAATCAGCGCTTTGACGAAGCGTTGGCCGAGAACGAACAGCTGAGAAAAGCACAGCCCAATAGCCTGGCGCATCAGGTGCAATTCGCGACCACCCTCTCTCTGGCCGGACGATTTGAGATGGCGCATGTTGAGTTCGAGAAAGCACTGGAGCAGGCGCCGGATAACGAGCGCATTTTGACCAGCTACGGCCATTCTCTGCGCTACGGGGTTAAAGGCGAGCAGGCTATTGCTGCTTATCTCCGCGCTGTTGAGGCAGAGCCCTCATCGGGTGAGGCGTATTGGAGTTTGGCGAATCTGAAGACGTTCCGATTTGATGATGCCCAATTAGCCAGCATGCAATCTCAGCTCGCCGAGTTGGCGCAGCCAAGTGAAGATAAGGTTCACCTGGCCTTCTCGGTCGGAAAAGCATTGGAAGATCGAGGTGAATACGATCACTCCTTTGCCGCATATGCCGAGGGTAACGCCATCAAGCGCCAGATCAGTGGCTACGACGCCGACAAGACCAGCGCGCGAGTCGATCAACTGATCGCGCGATGCGGCGCGGACCTCTGGAATGGAGACGGGCACCCTTCCGACGAGCCCATCTTCATTATTGGTTTACCCAGAGCAGGCTCGACACTGCTGGAGCAGATTTTGGCGAGCCACTCACAGGTTGAGGCCACGGCGGAGCTGCCCTTTATCGGCAGGATCATCGGTGAGATGGTGGCTGAAAGAGACCGCGGCGATGAACCGCTTTACCCTCGTATCCTGAATGAGCTCACGGTTGAAGAGCGTGTGGCCCGGGGTCAGCAGTACCTCGATTTAGCGGCGGGTTATCGAACAGGTAAGGCGCGGTTTATCGACAAGCTACCCAACAACTGGGAGCACGTGGCGCTTATTAAGAACATCCTGCCCAATGCCACGATCATCGATGCGCGGCGCCATCCCATGGCGGCATGCTTTGCCAACTTCAAGCAGCTGTTTGCCCGGGGTCAGGAGTTCACCTATTCGCTGGAGGATATCGGCCGTTACTACGCCGACTATATGCGCTTGATGGACCACTGGCACAGTGTTTTTCCGGGCGGTTTACTCACAGTGCAATATGAAGAGGTAGTTGAGGATCTTGACGCCCAGGTCGGTCAGTTGCTCTCTCACGCCAAGCTAGATTTTGAGGAGGCCTGCCTGCGCTACTACGAGAAAGATCGTGCGGTGCGCACCGCGAGCTCGGAGCAGGTTCGGCAGCCAATTTACCGCGACGCCTTGAGTCTCTGGGAGCGTTATCAGGCACATCTCGCCCCACTGGCGTCGGTTTTAGACGAGCGGGGCGTGCCGCGCTAGATTATTGTTGCCAGTACAGTCCCCTGGGCAAAAGCCAGTGCCTCAGTTGGCGGGCTCCTTTTGGGAATTGCTGAGAGTACGTGCTATCACAGTGATATTCAAAGGGGTTCAGCAGCTGATTAGCCACCGTGATAACGTGAACACTGTCATATCGTATGAATTATTATTAGCGATATGATCTGAGTGCAAGACTTCAATCTTAAGCTTATGGGGGTAAGCGCTGATGGGGCAGGACATCTTTAGCCAAGAGACTAAAATCTTAGCGGCAGCGAAAAAGATTTCTGAAGCTGACGGTGTATCGTCTGATGCTTACACTGAATTGGTAGGGCACTACAGCAAGCTTCTGAGAACAACAAAAAAAATTATCAAGCTGAGCGATAAGAACGAGCAGCGACTGAATGAGTTAAAGGAAGAAGCTCAAGAGACCAACAGTCAACTGGAGGGGATGTCGGCTCAGCTTTCAAAGTTCCTGTCACCGCAGCTCTATAACTCGATCTTTTCAGGTTCAAGAGCGGGCACGCGTGTCACCCGGCGCAAAAAGCTTACCGTCTTCTTTTCAGATTTGTGCGGGTTTACCAACTTCGTCGAGAGCCTGGAGTCAGAGGATGTCACAAATCTTTTAAATCTGTATCTCGAGACAATGACGACGATCGCGCTAGATTACGGCGCGACTATCGATAAATACATTGGTGATGGGATCATGCTTTTCTTCGGAGATCCTGAAACAAAAGGTCTAAAAGAGGACGCCGCAAACTGCATCAAAATGAGCCTCGACATGCTCAAAGAGCTCGATGGCCTGTCAGACCAGTGGGTTAATTTTGGATTGAAGGAACCTCTGCAGATGCGCATTGGGATCGACACAGGGTTCGCTACCGTAGGAAATTTTGGCAGTGAGTCAAGGTTAGACTACACGGCTATTGGCTCGGCAGTGAATCGCGCGTCACGGCTGGAGACAGCAGCCGATCACGGCTCTATATTTATTTCCGAGGACACTTATCGCTTATGCAGCGACGTGATCGACGCGATTGAGTTGGACCCTATTGATTTGAAGGGTATTGGCGAGTTTAAGGCGAGAAAGGTTGTTGGCTTGCTCGATTCGTCGGCAATTTCAGTTAACCTCGGAAACCGGAATTTGTCTCTCGTACTAGATCACATGTCAGATACGGAGATCGCAGCGGCATCGGCGAGCTTAGAGCAGGCCATTGAGCAGCTTAGGGACTACGTAAAGAAGTAGCCACCCGTCCTCGCTTTAGCTCACCCAACCGCGATAGACGAACAAAGCTTCCTGGTCTGACTCGACGAAGTCGAATTCAAACTTTTTAACTCGCCGAGCCATTTCTATAAAACCTAGCCCAGCACCGGCTGAATCTTCTGGAGGGCCGTCCCGCAGTCTCTGTTTGTATAGCTCTCGCAGTTCTTTTTGATCTTTCATGCTGATCTCAACCAGCGAAGCTTCTAAGACATCTTTTTTCTGGGGATCCACAACGTTTACCGCCTCTATCAAAAAGCCGTCGTCAGCGACACTGATTGCTATTGTTCCAATACTGTCCCCAGTGGCTTTAGTCTTTTTATAAGAGTATCTGATGATGTTTTGGGCTTGCTCAATGAACACGCCAAACACTCGTTTAGCGACGACCTCTTCCGTTTCTTTGTCAGATAGCTGATGTTTAACGGGGTTTGAAATAGTTGTCAGCAAATCCTCTGTCAATGGACCCGAGTAACAGAAAAGTGTTCGTCGGTCCTGCATGAAGCTGTGCAGCGCGACGGTATCCTTGCTTTTGATTTTTTTTACCATGGCCTATGTCTCGAGTGCTAATTCGCTCCGACTGGTTATTCTGACTCGTCCTCTACCTGCACCATGTTGTATGTGCAGGCAGTTAAATCCTCTTCGAAGTCCTCACCGGCTTCTTGCATAGTGTCGTCCTCGGCTCGATAGCGCCAGTTAATGGTGATTGCTTTTCCGCCTTCAGCGCTTTCCTCAAGAAACTCAAAGAAGTCGAATAGAAATTTTGCGGATGAGCTGTTGAAGTAATAAAGCTCAATATCCACTGTAAATGCACTCTGATCCTGACTCAGAGATTCCTCCAGTGTCTTCAACACCGGTTCGGACCATTCTGAGATGTTTTCCGGGTAGCACTCCCCCCTGATCAGGCAGGAGGACGGTGTCAATTCGACTAGGGGTGTGCGGGGACCAGCTTCAAAAATCATAGGTCTTCTCCAACTGCTGCTGCATGAATCTCACTCTCACTCTCACTCTCGATCAACGAGAAGGCAAGGAGTGTCAGATCATCCCTGAAGGGGGCATCTCCGCGGTAGAGATTCACGCTGCTCATAATGTTTTTGACAATCGACGTTGGTGTTTTGTCAGATGATTCTCTCAGAATCTTAATAACTCGCCGTCGTCCAAAAGCAATGGGCTTTTCTTCGGGGCTCATTACGTCGGTAATGCCGTCCGTCAGCATTACGAAAGCACCTTTCGGGGAGGTAATCTGGTGCGTAGTGAATTTGAAATCCGGAGCCATCCTGGTGGAGCCGACAGATTTGCGATCACCACTGGTTTCCGTAGCTTCAAAGCCATCGACGTTGAAGATAGAGGATTTCGCGCCGGCAAATTCCAGCCTCTGGTCCTTGCGGTAGTAAATGCAAACGCCGCCGTCAAAGCCTTCCTCGCTGGTGTTCTTTTGATCAGAGCGGGAAAGCGTCTCTTTCAGTAAGTCATTTACTGAGGAAAGGTAGTCTCCCGCGCTTTGATAGTTGTCAGCGTCGATGGCTTTATCGAGGTGACTGCGCGCGATAATGGAGAGAAACGCCCCCGGTACACCGTGCCCGGTACAGTCGACCACAGCGATATAAACTCGGTCAGGGAAGTCCTTGATGAAGTAAATATCGCCTCCAACGAGGTCTCTGGGTCGCCACTCGACATTGATGTCGAAATCGCCAGGCATCGTCTTGGGCAGCAGCGCATTTTGCAGTTTTGCGGCATAGCGAATGGAGCTATTAATTTCATCTTTTGCCGCAACTAATTCATGTGTTCTTGCGTCAATTAATGTGGAAACCTCGTCCGACATCCTAGAAAACGCTTGCGACATGACCTCGATCGAAGCGCGTTCCTTCTCTTCGTCGCTTCCAGACGAGACGCTCTCTCGCATGACGCTAATCTCCTGCGTCAGCATATCTCTAGCTTGACCCTCCAATTGCGCCGCGAGGAGTGCCATCTTTTCAAACATGATGGTGTCACGCTCATCTCTCCGCTTAGCGCGCTCCTTTCGGTGCTCTTCCGCCTCAAGGCGGTGGCTGCGGTAATCCTCGATGGCGCTTTGCAGTCGGCTGACCTCGTCATTCTTAGATGATAAGAGTCTGGAGTGGTCCTCCGCTTCGGCAGTTAGATCCCCCTCACCCATTCTCTCGAGTAGATGAATCGCCTTGAGAATTCGGTCAAATGAGGAGGTAGTGACCAGAAAGACCAAAGCAAGTATGACAAGCGCAACGGCCACAAAAATGACATACGCGATAGTCTCCGATTTGTTGAGGGCTCCCAGGAGTTCGCTTTGATCGTCGAATATCAAGATCCTGAGGTCACTGGCCCTCACTTCTTTACTAAAGGGGATTGAGGACACCCGAGTATTTTGTTCGGTAGCAATAAAACTGTACTCGAACGTGCCGGTTTCTCGCCCATGAGATAGCCCTGATCGAATCAACTTATTGAGTTCGGGCGGACGCTCTTCTTCGTAATAGTCATGCACAGTCAGCGCTTGCTCTCCAATCGCAATCGCTGATTCAATTTCAAAGTTCTCTGCAAATTGTTCGAGGCTGTCAATGACGTTGCGGCCGACAACAACCATAGCAATGACGTCCTGATCTTCGGTTAGCAAGGGGAATGCCAGGGTGTCGTTGATTGATACAGGCTGTTCTCCGGAAAGATCGTTAATCCTCGTAACTCGACGGACAGAGCCAGCTTCAAGGCTTTTGACGAATGATCCGAACTTCAAAAAGTAATCGGGCTGCGCGGTCTCTGCACATGGATCAACACCCACGACGTAAAGGCTGGACTCGCAATACAGCTGAAGACCTCTGTCGTCATAGGCAACGGCAAAGGTGATTTGATCTTCCATGATCGGGTCAGAAAATACCTGCTCGAACAGGGAGGCCGCAGTCTCTGCGTCTTTGCCGCTGATTGACGCGAGCAGCGGATTGGTATCATCGGTGCCGCCGAATGCATCAGTGTCCGCCTCCCAAAAGCTGGCATTGCGCTCTGACCCATCTAGTGGGTCAAAAGTCAGCAAATTACTCACGAACTGAGTGTCCATATTGCTGAACCAAGCAGAGGAGTGTGCGGTCAAGCTCTCTTCCGAGCTGTACTGTTTATAGGCAGCGTTCAGTTGCACCGAAGAGTAAAAGTTGGCCAAGAAGAGGCCGCCGATCCCCAGTAAGATGATTAGTAGCATTTTGCTTTTAATTGTCATAGTTACTAATCCAGCTCTACTGAAGTCTGAAGCGCACTTTGAAGGTGATATTTTTCACTGGGACGGTATTGCCATCTTGTTCAGGCATGGCAAATTCGAATCCGCCAACAAACTTCATCGCGCTTTTGTCAAACACGAGTCGGGGTTGGCTTTCAATAACTCGCAAGTCTTGGATCTCACCGTCTTCTGCAAGATCAAAACCCAATAGCACAAATCCCTCAACGTCCAACCGTTGCGCTCTTCTGGGGTATTTGAGCTTGGGTGTTTTGACGATCTCTATATCGACGACATCTCCAGAAGGGAGAGTGCCCCTTACCGACGCCGCAAAAGAGGGCGTAGCGAGTGCGCATAACAGGCATCCAACTAACGCCCAAACCGTTCCATGACTGTGTTTAGTGCTTATCATTGCTCTGTCCCGGTGATCCCCTATTGTTGTGCTGCAAAGGTCGCTGACTTGCGCCAGCACAATGCTGTGCCGCGTTTACCTTGGCTGTTGGCTCGTATGGCCAGTTAGCGACAGTGACTGGTCTGTCGTTCTTTTAGGCTTCAACTTAGAGTGCTATCGGGAGTTTTTCAACAATTAAGCGCTGATATGTCGTGAAAAGCCCAGTCGGCCGGCACACTTTCTGCGTTAGCTCCCGAGTTTTATCGCTGTATCCGCAAATTTGGAAGGTATCGCCGTCCGTCACAATGTGGCTGGCGGTCTGCGCCCCGTCCGTCGAAGACAGCTTTATCGTTACCCATGAAACGCTACGGCTAAAAAAGCGACCACAGGGATCTCAGGCACATTGCGCCCGTTGTGGCCCCATTGAGCCTGCCACGACGGCTTGGCGGCCGGTGTCCTCAAAGTGCTGGCGGGTCGCTTCCCGAGCCAGCTGTGCGGCGGCAGCGTTCAGCTCGGCGACTCGGTGCTCGGCCTTGTGGAGTTTTAGCCGGGGTGCATTGGCACCAAAGCTGTTGGTCAGAATGATGTCGGCGCCCGCTTCAAGGAAGGCACCGTGCAGCCACAGCACCTCATCGGGTTTTTCCACACACCACAAATCGGGCGGGTAGCCCGCTTCAAGACCGCGGCCAAAAAAATTCGAGCCGGTGGCGCCGTCTGCGACGCACCAGCCTTTAGCGGCGATGAGGTCAGTGATGGAATTCGACATGTGCTGGCGTCCTTGTCAGTGTCATTTTGGGTAGGGCGCGTATGATAAAGCGAAAACCCTGGTCATGGACTGTGGGTGGGCAAAACACAGAGGCGGAAGTTGGGCAAACAGACAGCTATCCACGAGCAGGTGCTCAATACCCAATCCACTGACGAGCTCATGGACCTTTATGAGGATTGGGCGGCTCGCTATGACCAGGATGTGAATGACACCTGGGGATACAGCGGCCCCGAGCGCACCTTGTTCTGGTTAAGACACTACCTCGCGCCTCAGGGCGCTCGGGTGCTCGATGCCGGGTGCGGGACCGGTCTGGTGGCGGTGGCGCTGGCAGAGGGTGGCTTCAGGCGCATCGACGGGATCGACTACTCGAAGGCGATGCTAGCAGAGGCAGCCAAGAAAGACGTCTATCAGCGGTTACAGCAGATGAATATGAACGCCGCCTTGCCGATTGATGCAGGCGCCTACGACGGCGTGACCTGTGTCGGTACTTTTACCTCTGCGCACGTGGAGCCTGAAGCGCTGCATGAGCTGGTTCGTGTGACGCGGCTCGGCGGGATTGTCTGCTGCACGGTGCGTGAGGAACACTGGCAGGAGACGCGCTTTCCCGAGGTGCTTCATCAGATTGTGGAAGCGGGAGGGGCGGCACTCAAACAGCTCTGCGAGGAGCCCTATGTTCATTCGGAAGAATCGACCTGCAAAATGGTGGTACTTGAAGTCACACAGGCAGCGTAGGTATGCGCGCCCAATGCGCGCGCTAACCCGCCGCCGCCCATGAGGAGAAGAACGATGGCGCAGCACCCAACACAACCCGCGGCAGAACAGACAAAACCCGAGGCGTTGGCCTCCGCAATGGCTTTGCTGTCCGGGCGGGCGGCGGCACCTCCATTCAGCCGCCGTCGGGCACTGCAGGGGCTAGTGATGGGCACGGCGGGGCTGGCGTTGTCGCCGCTGACGGTGGGGCAGGTGGAGATACCTCCCGGCCAGATTCGGCTGATGTTCAATGAAAATCCCTATGGGCCCAGCCCGAGGGCGCTGGCCGAGGTGGCCAAGATTCTGCCCAAGACCGCCTACTACCCTGGCGCCATTGAGGACGATCTCATGGGCTTGTTTATGGCGCGCCACCAGCTCGATCGAGAGCAGGTGTTTCTGGCGTCGGGGTCGAACGAAGGTCTTCAGGCCGCGATGATGGCCTTTGGTAAACACGGCAAGGTGATCTCACCCACGCTGACGTATTCCGACCATCTTCACTACGCCGAGAAGCTCGGTGTCGCTGTGCATCGAGTGCCGCTCCGCGAAGACATGGCTATAGACCTCGAAGCCATGGCCCGCGCAGTCGATGATTCGGTCAGTCTGGTCTATCTCTGTAATCCCAATAATCCGACGGGTATGGCTATCGATGGCGATGAGCTGCGCAGTTTTTGCAGAGAGGTCGGTCCCAGAGTGCCCATTTTGATCGATGAGGCGTACAACGAACTCACCGACAAGCCTGACTACACCTCGATGGTGGATCTGGTGCGCGAAGGCGCCAATATTCTTATCACACGAACCTTCTCAAAGATCTTCGGTATGGCCGGGCTCCGTGTGGGCTATGGGATGGGGCATCCCGATATCGTCAGCGTGGTTAACGATAACGTGATGGCCTGGCGCAATGGCGTGGGGCTGTATGCCGCCTATCACAGCTATCTCGACGAGGACTTTATCGCTTTTTCCCGTGACAAGATTCTTAAGGGCCGCGAGATGGTGAATGCCACCTTTCGGCGTCACGGGATTGAGCCACTGCCCTCGCAGACGAGTTTTGTCTACGCCGATATTCAACGCGACGCAGATGTCTTCAAGGCCAGAATGGCCGCTCGCAACGTGAAGATCCGTGGAATTTACGCAGGCTATGACACTTACTCGCGAGTCAGTATGGGTCGTATCGAAGAACTTGAGATCTTTGATCGGATCTTCGATGAAGTTTATGCGGGCTGATGGCGCTTCAGGGCGCCACTTTTTAAGCCATCTTTCAGCTAGCGGGTGGCGAGCGCGCCTGCCTCGACGGCGTCCATATGGCCGGTCATTTCGTCGACCAGTAGCGGGATAACGTCCTCGGGCATATTGTGCTCCATACCCTCAATCAGCATAAAGCGTGAATTTGGGATGAGTGATGCAGTATGCCGCCCATGCTCTGGTGGCACTAAACCGTCATCCGCGCCATGCAACACCAAAGTGGGTGCGGCAATGGTGGCCACCTCGGCAGAGCGATCTCCCGTCTTGAAGATGGCCATCAGATGGCGCTGCATGGACTCTGGGTAAAACCCCCGATCTCGAATGGACTGCTCGCGGTCCGCCTCTGCTTCACCCGTCGCCAGGTTGCGCAATCGCTTTTCAGCCTCGTCGGTTGGCGGTGGTAGGTGCGGTGCATTAGTGGTCGACATGATGGAGATCAAACTGCGGGTCTTTTCGGGGTAATGGGCCGCCACAATCTGGGCAATCATGCCACCCATCGACGCGCCGATAATATGCGCCTCGTCGTAGCCCACTGCGTCCATGAGGCCGGCAATGTCGGCCCCCATGTCTTTCAAGGTGTAAGGCGCGTTGACTGAAAAACCCAGCCGGTATTTGAGAAGTTCCCACCATAAAACGGGCTGCCCCCACTCATCAAAGCGGGTCGAGTTGCCGGTGTCGCGGTTATCCAGTAACAGGATTTCGTAGCCGCCGTCAGCCAGCCCGGATATCAGTGCGTCGCCCCAAGCCACATTCGAACCTCCCAGGCCCATGATGACCACCACTTTGGGTTTGTCAGGCCCGGGCTCGACAATGCGATATGCGATATCGAGCTCACCCACGGCAGCCATTTGTAGTGGGTAGCTGTCGAGGTAAGTGCGGGAGTACTCCGCGTGCGCAAAAAACGTCAGGCAAAGGCCGATCAGGCCGGTTAAAAAGATTCTCAAAACAGTTCCCCGTATTGGACGCGGTAGAGTATACGGTTGAAGGACCCTTACTGGCTTTGTCTGAGAGATACGCGAACGAAACTGCGTCGCGCACGGGCCAAGATTGCCAGGCTCAGCGCAAAAAACGCTAGGTTAAATGGCCATTTGGCGGCGTGATAGCGACGCACCTTCCATGATCTGGCCAAACACGATTGCCGTAGCCTAGAGGTATCTCATATTCTGGATCTTGCGCCCTAAAGCGCTGACCACTTCAGGATACTTATGAATAGTGCCCAACCACGAGAACACCATCCCGCTGTCAGCGACGACATACTGCTCGATAGCGGCGCGCGCGACCCGGTTTTCGACGAAATCTATCCGCGTTTGCCCGGGTTTAAGCTAGGCGTCACCAACTCTTGGACCCGCGGGCAGCCCTTCGATTTTTACCGCCGTATGCGCGAGGACGCGCCGGTGATGTGGTCTCAGATCAAAAAGCCGTCCTCTGGCTTCTGGTCCGTGGTGCGCTACGACGACGTTAAACATGTGGAGCTCAACCCGCAGGTCTTTTCCTCCCAACGCGGCAGCATCAACATGAGTGTGCTGCGCAACGACAAAGGCAAGGCTGAGCGGCTCATGTATGCCGCCTATAACTCGCTCATTAACCTCGATGCGGATCTGCATCGCGACCTGCGCACCCAGCAGGCAGCCTTCTTCTTCCCTGCGTATATCGAGACGCTGAAAGAGCGTGTCGGTCGAAAGATTGACGAATTGCTCGACAACATGGAGCGGCAGGGCCCAGTGGTGGACTTTGCCAAGCTGTTCTCCATCGAGCTGCCCATGTTCACGCTGTGTGAGATGCTCGGTGTCGATGAGGAGGATCGCGCCGACATCATTAAGTGGATGCACTACCTCGAGCTGGCCCCGCAGTTCATTACCCATCCGTTCCGGATGCTGCTCGCCGAGCCCTCGTTCCCGTTCCGCTTCGAGAAGATCCTGCACGATATGTTCAGCTACGGTGAGCGTGTGATGGCGGACCGCATCCGCAACCCGCGCGAGGATCTGCTGACCACCATTGCCAACGCGACGCTGGGCGAGAAGCCTCTGTCACAGAGTTACCTCGACGGTTCATGGCTGCTGATTATCTTTGCCGGCAACGATACGACCCGGAATTCCCTCTCTGGCACGATTCGTCTACTGACTGAGTTTCCCGAGCAGCGGCAGATGGTGCTGGATGACCCCTCATTGATCGAGCGGATGTCCCACGAGGCACTGCGCATGGTGTCACCCGTTATGCACATGCGGCGCACAGCGATGGAGGATACTGAAATCGCCGGGCAGCGCATCGCCAAGGATGAAAAGGTCATCATGTGGTACGGCGCGGCGAACCGGGATCCCTCCGTGTTCCACAATCCCGATCAATTCGACATGATGCGCGATAACGTCGATAAGCACCTGGCGTTCGGTCACGGCGTGCATCGTTGTCTGGGTAATCGTGTGGCGCAGCTGCAACTCAAGATCGCCTATGAACGCATTCTCGAGCGCTTCCCCAATATCTACTGGACCGGCAAGCAGAAGATCGAGCCGATCATTCTGGTGCATGCTATCTCGAGTCTGCAGGTCAACCTATACGGCAAAGACGGCAAACGTCCGGTTATGGTGCCGACTTCCTGAGTTCAGCCTGTAGGCTGGTATGGGGATTTACCGCTAATTAGCATGGCCGCGTTCGCCTGTTTCGCTGCCGGTTATGTGATTAACTTGCGTGGCCGAGAATAACGACAACAGAGACGTACCTATGAGTTCACCTCCCGATCAGGCAATGCTTCGCGAGAGCCTTAAAGGCGTGACCGAGGAAGCCACATACGGCGGCATCCTGAGCTTTATGCGCCGTCGCTACACTCGCGATTTGGCCGACGCTGATGTCGCAGTGCTGGGTATCCCCTTTGATCTGGCGACCACCGCCCGTCCAGGAAGCCGATTTGGCCCGCGTGGGGTGCGCGAGGCGTCGGCGAGCCTCGCCTGGGAGCGTAAAGCGGTGGGCTGGGGCTTCTCTCCGCTCGAAACATTGGCGATTGTTGATTACGGCGACTGTGATTTTGATGCGGGTAGCCCCGCCGGGGTGCCGGACGAGATTTACGAGTGCGCCAGCGACATTCTCGCTACCGATACTGCGCTCTTATCGATTGGAGGCGATCACTTTGTATCCTACCCCTTACTAAGGGCACACGCCGAGAAGCACGGCGAGCTTTCTCTGATTCATTTCGACGCCCATTCCGACACTTGGGCAGAGGATAGCCAGCGAATTGATCACGGCACCATGTTCTATCACGCCGCACAGCAGGGGCTTATTTCGCCGACACACTCTGCGCAGATCGGTCTGCGTACCCACAACGACAGCGACCATGGCTTTAACATTTTTGATGCCCCTGCCGTACACGATATGAAGCCTGCCGATCTGGCGGCAGCGGTAAAGGGCATCGTGGGTGATCGGCCTTGTTATCTGACCTTTGATATCGACTGTTTGGACCCCAGTTTTGCCCCGGGCACCGGCACGCCCGTGGTCGGTGGCCTGTCGACCCATCAGGCCATGCAAATCTTGCAGCACTTAAAGGGTATTAATCTGGTAGGTATGGATGTGGTTGAGGTAGCGCCGCAATATGACGTGGGCGCGATTACGTCACTCGCTGCGGCAACGGTGGCGCTCCAGCAGCTGTGTCTATTTGCCAGCGTAAGCTAGTAAGGAGCGATTGTGGGACAGGCCACTGATCAGGAAATCAAGGAAGCCCTCGAACGAAAGGGTCACTATGCGCTCAACTGGGAAGACCTCGACAAGATTGAGCTCCCCACCGGCGTGATTTCATCGATGTACCGCGTAGGCGATCCGACCCGGGCGGAGTCTCCCACCGTCTTCAAGGTGTTCTATCCACCTGGTTGTGCGATTGAGGCGCATACCCACGACTGCGACTACACCGAAATCATTTTGGAAGGGTCTCAGCGGGTGGGTGCGACCTGGCATCACGCCGGCGATATTCGAATCGGCTTGGCCAACCGGGGTTATGGGCCGCTGGTCGCGGGGCCCGAGGGCACCACGGTGCTGTTTATGTTTGCCACCGGGGCGTGGCCAGCAATCAAGCTCGGTAATAACGACGGTTCAACCCTGGGTAGTGAGATTCTAGAAGCCCACTTTGAAAAGGTGCAGGCGGGCGAGGGCAGCTAGCCAGAGGGAGGGCAACGACAGCTAGCTAATAGTGGCCGGGTAAGCCGTGAATGCGAATCTACTCTGGCACAGAGGCCGCAAACGCAGCGGGCGGCGCTTCCAATTCCGTATTCAACGTGCTGTTCCAGCGATTCAAAAAGCCATAAAGCGACAACACGGCCACGATCTCGACAATCTCGCGATCTGAAAAGTGCGCCTTCAGCGCCTCCATGTCCTCATCCGTTGCGGCATTGGGCTGCAGTGCCCCATGCCAGGCGACGCGCAGCACCGCGCGTTCCGCATCGGTAAACAGCGGTGAAGTCTCGAACTCAAACACCGCGGCGATTTTCTCTGCATCCACACCCAACTGACTCGCGCCAAAACTTGAGTGGGCGGTGCAATAGGTGCACCCCTGGGTGCGACTGCTG
>Ga0163109_10000258_pt1 | contig 43188 bp, 36 predicted proteins | sample CRUFie1St13metaG_FD_108704 | JGI IMG/M metagenome (GOLD analysis project Ga0163109, IMG submission 108704) | Marine microbial communities from the Costa Rica Dome - CRUD Field 142mm St13 metaG | ecosystem: Environmental > Aquatic > Marine > Oceanic > Photic zone | place: Costa Rica: the Eastern...
ATGGAAGACGGTTACGGAAGTCAAAGGGTCATTTCTTACGTTTTCTTAAACGCCTGTTATTCAGAGGTTTAAATGGAGCCGCCCATCGGAGTCGAACCGACGACCTATTCATTACGAGTGAATTGCTCTACCAACTGAGCTAGAGCGGCGTCCAGAGGACGGAGCGTGCTATTCAGCCTTCCAATGGCAAGCAGAAAAAATCCTGTTCAAACACCAAAGATCCTACCGCTATTGAACGAACTTCCTAAGATCCTTACGCCATAGCTACGAATTCTGCTCCAATTGAATCTCAACGCTTGCTCCATCTTGAATCGCGCTTTGACTGGATCAAGTGAGCGAAACAGGACAGACAATTCGATTCCATTGCCAAAAAATTCACTTGGACTCTGGAGAAATGGTGGCGGGAGAGGTAAGCTGCACAAAAGGGGAACCCCTAGAGCTTACCCTTGGAACTAAATCAGTCGAAAGTATCAATCTCCCCGATACCGCCCATATTGCTCTAGGACGGATAGATCCTCACGTCCACTTCCGTGAATGCGCCGAACCGACTCGCGAGGAGGTCGAAGCGTATGGCCCAGACGGGGTCGACTATGACCAACTCATCCAGTCAATTCGAAGCACCAACGCCCAATATTCGATCCGTTCTGGATGCCTCGCTGCCCTTAAAGGAGGCGTTTGCATAGTCGGCGCCATGGGAAATACGCCCTGGGGTCCCGTAGGCCCCTACCGGCACCAGCGATCTCAGGATTACTACACCAAAGCCAGCCTAATCCCTATTGTTCTCTGGCCCCGAATGGAACCGGGCTACCCACCTATCCCAAGACACGAGGGTAAGGACTTTGGCTCCACCTTTGGTGGCTCCGGGCTAACCGGACAAACCCGGCGCGACATGTACACACTTTGGGAAGGCGAAGCGGTATCTTACCATAATGACCAAACCCGTACCGATGAAACCATAACCGAATTCAAAAATCGGACGGATCCTGACCCTCGACTCCTGCATCACGAGTACTTTGACGGATCCACGGTCTTGGCCTGTCAAAAAGAGACCATGGATTTAGCAGAATCCGTCGGTGTATCCAGTCTGCTCGCGCGGCACATTCCAACGGGTCCGTCTCTGCAGCAAATTTTGGATCGAGCCCGAGACGTATCCTTCAAGCTTCCCGCCGAGATCGGATTGGACTATATTTACTGGTGCCGTGAACGCCTACTGGAACAAGCTTCAAAGATTGCTCTTATCAACTACCGTCGACCCGCCCATCCAAGCCGTGAGGACCAGCAATCGCTGATCCGACTAATCCAGGAAACCGTCCGAGCCGGCTACTCTATATTCTTCGGTTCTGATCATGCTCCTCACGCTCGAGCGGCGAAGGAATTCAAGAATGGTCTGCCCGGAAGTCCGGGTACTCGAAATATCGAACACAGTCTTCAATACTATTTCGAGCTTGCCTCAAGGTACGACTATTCCTGGCACGATATCGATCGGCTCGCATCGATCAATCCTGCCAAGCACGTGTCCCAGTTTTTCCCGTTTCCTCTGGAAATCGGAACCCTGCAATCCGGAGCCATGGCCAATTTAGCGATCTTCGACGAAGCGGCTGGCTACCGAGTCAACGAAGCGAAGCTCACTCAAGAACTGGAAGACCCAGAGTACCACAGTGCTCTCAAGGGAGAAACCAGTCTCCGTGGCCAGTCCCTCTTCACCGTCGTTAATGGCAAGGTCTACGACGTTAAGTCCAAGATCACAGCATTAAACTAGATGCAGGGAAGCCAACGATCTGGATCTAACAGTTCGTTCCAAAGCTACGCCTTCATCGATACGGTAATATCCCAAGCAGGCCTCGATTCAGAAAACGAAAACGTGCGATCAAACTGATCGCCGCGGCAACAAAAAATTTTAAGAGGGCAGTTGATAAGTTCTAATCCAAAGAACAGAGAAAGCAGAGATCGACGTACCCCATTTGGTTATGAAAATGCTACCGCTCGGCACACTAGCTGATCAAAAACCCGTGGAACCTTGATGTTCAGAATCTTGCAGCTGCCCAGCTCCATTTAATGACTGTAAAGTGTCAGTTTTTCTTAAAAACCGATGATAAGATGGAGCCTTTCGGTTAGTCTTAAATCACTTGAACTCTTCTATTTAAAAGTGGTGGCGAGACCCGGAATCGAACCGGGGACACAAGGATTTTCAGTCCTCTGCTCTACCAACTGAGCTATCTCGCCGCACCTAATTCCCCAGGGCTTTACCTTGAGAAACTTTCGGACAATAGAAGCACCCTCCCTTCCGTCAATGATCATTTTTGACAAATTTCAAGGGGTATTTATACTACTAAGATTTATCTTCAAATTTCACCAATGATCGTGAATCGCTGGACTTTAACTATTCCAATTCCTCTCATTCCCTTTTTCTCAATAACCCGCCTCTCATGCCCAATATCATTCAAGAGCTCCCCGACAAAATCGCAGTCGAACATTTCGAAACTATCACAACCGGACATAACGTCCGCATTGAACGAATCGTCTCAAACGAAAACACGACCAAGGAAGGAGAATGGTACGACCAGTCTCAGACGGAATGGGTCATAGCCGTGGAAGGTAGCGGGAGCATTGAATTCGAGGAGGGCCGATCGTTAACTCTCAACAAGGGAGACCATCTTCTAATCGAGAAGCAGGAATGCCGCCGCGTAACGCGCACTGATCCGAATACCATTTGGCTGGCCGTTCACTGCGAATGAAAGAAAATCTACTCTGGTTAGGAATTTCCAACTAGGGAGTTCGTATCAGCATCTCAGTTCTTTAGCCTGAGTCGCCAATACGATTTCTAAATTGGCTTTTTGCTTTACGAGTTTGGTTCAGGCTAAAGAACGGAGCTACTGATTGTCATACAGTGCTGGTTTTTTACCTCCACCACAAACGCGGCACCAGTACAGGAGTCAATTTCTTGTAGGCTTCATATTCGTCTTGGCCTCCCCACTTGTCATCGGATCGCTTTTCTAACAAGGGGATGCCACTGACTCCGGTTAACAAGAAGGTCACAAAGATTGGCGAACTGAGCACGATCCACTGCCAGCCTTGCAAAACGGGTATGGCGATGACAGCTACTCCGGACCAAAGCAGAATCTCTCCAAAATAATTAGGATGACGTGAACGGCTCCAAAGCCCAACACGAATAAATTTGTCCTTGTTTTCTGGATTCGCGTTGAACTGGCTCTTCTGCCGGTCTGCCACTACTTCAATCGCAATTCCGACCAACCATAGCATCATCCCTATGGCAGCATACCATCCCAAGGGCTCCTTGTAATTGGAAGCGATTGCCGTCCATGCCGCCGCAGCGGTAAACGTAATCCATAGACCCTGCAACGTCCACGCGGCCAAAAAGCGGACAAAACAGGTTTTAATCACATCAAACCTTGCGTCTTTACCCGCTTTATGAATCCGCATAAAGAGAAAATACCCTAACCGAAATGCCCAAATAAATACCATTAGACCCAAAATAACAGAACGAGCATCTAGACTTTCGCTCAGAATAAGTAACATCGAAGTCGCTAATATGTAGGTGGCACTCCCGACAATGTCAAAGTACCGCTCCGTTTTACCCAAGTAAGCAGGGACAAACGCCACCCACTGCAAGCAATAGGCAAGTAGCACCGCACAGGCAAATGGGGAGCTGATCCAATTCATACCACGACCACTGTCCCCAGTAACAGCGAATACCCAACCGATCGTGATCACGGCTGGAATTGCTAACAAAGCGTTCCTTTGGTCCTTATTCATTAAATAAAATTTCCTCTCAAGTTATTACACACCCCGCGACACAGCCTGGCCTGCCCCCTTACGCTTGTTTATTTAAACGACTTGCAACGATAGAAGCAACCACGAAAGGCCTGTTGAACAAAGTAGATTAACGATTTTAACACTTATTGAACAATATTTAGGGCAAAAACCCCTCGCTATTCAGAATTATCGCCCATCCATTATCCGCTCATCTAATACCGTGACCTTTATTTTCCGAACTGAATCGACAATCAAACTCATTAACAGCGGGTGCACAGCCTTGCCTGTCCCATCGATCCTCATTCCATGAATGCTGAACCCCCGCACTCGCCATTTTCCATCCACTGGCCCCAAAAGGCGGGGTACAGTTTTGCCTCAGTGGGGCTGAGCGCGATTGAGTTGATGCTCCAGGTTTTCCTTTTGGAACTATACATCCTCGCGGGCCTACCACCCTCTATGGCTGGCTTGGCCATCGCGATCGCCGTGATCTGGGATGCCGTTAGCGATCCCCTAATGGGTATTCTTTCAGACAAGACGCCCGCTTCAAAGATCGAGGGGAAGCGCGTCCCTTATCTCCTCACTGGGGCAGCGATTATCGGTTTCGCCTTTTACTCTCTATTCAGCCCTCCGGTTGACTCAGGCCCAAACGCTCTCTTCGCCAATCTCTTGGTATGGTACCTAGTGGTTAACACAGCCATGACGCTCTTCAGTGTTCCCCATCTCTCCGTCGTCAACGACCTTTCCCGTTCTGAGCAAGAGAGAGCGACTTTTTTCGGCTGGAGAATCGTGGCAGGATCTGTCGGTCTGCTTCTCGGAATTGGGCTGCCCGCCTACCTAGCATTCCAATTCGATGGTAGTTCTATCGCCAATACTTTGGAACTGCGGAGTGCCACCGCACTCGCCCTAGGTCTAACGGCATCGGCTGGCTGCCTAATTTCGGGATTGTCTATCTGGCGAGCGCTAAAAGAAAAAGGCAAAGGATCGCCACTCAAAGTCAGTGTTTCCTACCGGACTGTGGAAATTTTTAAAGAGAGTGTCAGGTCCCCTTTCTTTGTCCTACTTGTGTTTGGATTCATGGCGATCGCGGTAGGCCGCTCCTTCAACTCTAGCCTCGCCCTTCCCTACTACAAAACGACCCTCAAACTGAAGGAGGAACAAATCGGGCTCATCCTTCTGGTCCTCACCGTCTTCATCATACTGGCCGTACCCATGTGGGTTCACTTTTCAAAAGCGATCGGCAAGGCACGCTTATTCTTTGGTGCTGTGATACCGCTCGCCCTACTTTCCTCTATCGTATACCCCATCCTCCCTGTCGGCCTGCTTTGGCCTGTGATCCTAATCGCAGGAACCGGAGGAGTTCTTGTAGCGAGTATCGTTCTCCTCGAATCTTTGTTTTCGGACTTCATCGAGGACGAGATAACCCGTACAAGCAAAAATGTATCCGGTGTTTATTATGGAATTTGGCGCATGCTATCGAAAGTGGCCCGGGCTCTCGGAATCGCCTGTACGGGGCTCTTTCTTTCCCTCGTCGGCTATGAACAGGGCTCTCTAATTCAAGCCCCGTCAATCGAACGTTCTATCGCCTGGGCGTTTGGACCCGGAGTCGCTGTGTTTTTTGCTGCTGGCGGGTGGTGCATTTACAAAACTACGCTATATAACAACAGAAAATCACAACAATGAAGAAGATCTGCTCAACTCTAATTATCATTTCCGGTATCCTTCTGCTCGCTGCCTGTACGAGCAATCCTGTGCCCAACCAGGAATTGGCCGAGAAGGTTGATATCGAAGAATTCATGGGGACTTGGTATATCCACGGATACACGCCCACTGCGATCGATAAAGAGGCTTGGAACGGCACAGAAACCTACGAACGTCTGCCCGACGGCAAAATCCAAACCACTTATGCATTCCAGAAGGGATCGCCGGAGGGGAAGCGAAAGACATACCACCCGGTCGGCACTATCGTAAACACCGATACCAATGCCGAGTGGCGTATGCGTTTCTTCGGCATCATCAACGCCGCCTACTACGTTCTTTACGTCGACACGGACCACAACTTCACCGTAATCGGCCATCCCAACCGGAAATACGCTTGGATCATGTCCCGCGATTCCAAGATCAACGAACAGAGGTACTCTGAGCTGCGTGGCGAGCTGGAAGAGCGAGAATACGAATTATCAAATTTCGTGCGGATGCAACATAAGTAAATGCAGCCTACGACTATTCTAGGACAACCACCGATTGCTTCATTCGAGGATCTCCCCAAGTCCAAACAGCCGGTTTTTGTCGTAGTAGAGAAACCGCATTTATCGTATCCACTTTCCTAAGCGATTCTTCGCCATCTCTCCCATGATTCCGGTATGTCGGTGTGACGAACGTGATTTCGGATACTCTTCAATTACTCAGCGGTAAAGATCGTCCAATCTGTTTTCGAGATGCCTGACCACTCGATCCCAGTACTCATTTCTTTTCTCCTAAAGCCGATGAACGACATCATACACGTCGAGCAATCCTACGGGAAAGAGCCTTCCTTTTAAATAGATAAAAAGTGCTCCTTTTCCCTATTGATCAAAATAGCGAATGGTGTAACCGGCAACAATAAGATCAAGTTTTCCTTGAATGCGTTAGATTTCCCCCACCGTTTCTCCATTGATCAATTCAAGGTTTTGCGGCTTCGTCGCGGCGAGGTCCAATGCCAATCTTGAAAGCTAGATACCACGGAGCCTTTCAAAGGTGAAGAACCGTTCCATCCCGCTAACTAAATGAGCATCTCCACAGCTCACTTCCAGAATACTTAAGTCCGACCACCCCAGCTCCGTCAATCGACGAACTAAGTAGGACAGGACTCCTGTTTGGATCATGTACTTCTACTAAATAACTGCATTGTAGAGATCCCACCCTTCTAAAAACGCACTTCGCTAATTAATTCTTACATCACTGGCCATCACAAACAATAGATAGGTGTGCTCTAATTATTCTTCAATCGACTCTTATATTCCGGGCGTAATTTCCAATCCTTAAAGTAGGGCTGGTACTCAGGCATATCCATCCAGAAAACCCGACGAGCATTCGGATCTGTCAACTCATCTTCACGATAATCCCGACCTAAATCGCTTTCGATAACCCCCTCGTTCCACTTTTCGAATTCAGTCTGCATTCGCTTAGCAACTTTTGGTAAAGCCTTAACTACGTTTTTGGATTCAGTCGGGTCGTTATTTAAATCGTAGAGCTCATATTTCCGGCTCTCCACATCCACCGCAACTAGTTTGTATTGGTTATCCAGCAACGCACCCTTCCCCGCAAAGCGAAAGGGTACCGGCTTTTTGCGGAGTCCAAATTCTCCGCTTTGAATCGACGCCTTCAAGCTAATCCCATCGAACGGCTGTAGGATCGCCTCCTCTGGTAGCCCCACAATTTCTGCAATAGTCGGGAACATGTCCAGCACACTAGCAGGTGATTCCGTCCGAACGCCCCTTTTAACGACCGCGGGCCACTCAATAATTCCGGGGACACGTAGCCCTCCTTCGTAAACTGTTCCCTTCAGTCCCCGCAATCCGCCTACAGACGGAGGATTAACCTTTAGCCCACCGTTATCACTGCAATACCAAACCAGCGTATTCTGCTCGATACCAAGATTTCGTAGCCCCTTTCTCAGGGTGCCAATACTACGATCAAGTGCTACCAACTCACCGTAGTGATGCTGATCAGACTCCTCCAGCTTTTTAAATAGAGCCCGATCTGCTTCGCTCGCCACCATCGGCGAGTGAGGAGACCCATACCAAATCGTAGCAAAAAACGGCCGGTCGTACTTCGAACGTCTCTCAAAAAATTCTAAAGCCTCGGCAACAATAACCTCCGATGAATCTCCCTTGAATTCTTCGAAAATGCCATTGCGGCTTAAAATGGGATCCATATCGAAGAAATTCGTAACCGAAAGCCAATGATCATAGCCATAACGCCCGGGATGATAGGGATCCTCACCTAAAATCGGAACGCCCGGTCCCCGAACGCCATTCAAGTGCCACTTGCCGAAATGCCCGGTCGCATACCCCGCCTCCTGCAGGGCCCGGGCAATTGGGCTCTCTTGTAATCGAAGAGCGTTCCCGTGCTGATAAACCCCAGTCCGGTCATTGGCCCTACCGGTAAGAACGCATGCCCGGGTGGGCGAACAAACAGGGGCACCCGCATAGAAGCGGTCAAATCGTATCCCATTGGCTGCCATCGCATCAAGGTTCGGCGTTTTCAAAACCGGATGACCGTAATAACCCATCTGGCCCCATCCCTGATCGTCCGCCATAATCAGTATAATATTGGGTCTTGTATCCTTAGCAGTGATACATATAAGATTCAACAGAAACGACAAAACTATGGCAGTTTGAAATGAACAGGCAGGATACATTTTCCGTATTTTTAATATACTGGGATGAAGAGAATTCTAAAGAACTTAAAATATAGAGTAGCGTGCCGTAGGGACACAAGCTTGGAAAACACCCGCAACAACACCGATCGCAATTTCAGTACACGGACTCTAAAAACAGTGAGCGAGCGGGGGAAAGTTTTAATCTGAACTCTCTAAACGCTGAAAAAACTCTTACCTACCACTATCCAATCGAAGGAGGGATTATTTAAGCTCCTTGACAAATCAACCGATAAACCTACACATCTGCATAAGTAAATGAGCCTAACCGTCCAAAATCTTCTACGACTTACGAAGCTAGACACTCTCCTTCTAAGATAGGGAGCTGCTGTCGGAATATTTACTCTTCTCGCCTTACAAGAAGCCGCGCGAGATTTTTGCCATTCGGTACGAACGACCTTTGGTATTGCTTCACCAAGTTAGGCCTACATTCGTTCTTCTAAATACCTTTTTAACGCGATAGAACTATGCAAAAACCAACCATTAGCAAATACAGGACCTATCCGGTCATAGACTTGCCGCAGAGACAGTGGCCCAACCGGGTCATCGATTCCGCGCCAATCTGGTGCAGCGTCGACCTTCGTGATGGCAATCAAGCCCTCGCAATACCCATGAGCGTTGAAGAAAAGGTGGAAATGTTCCAGTCCCTCGTGAAAATTGGTTTCAAGGAAATCGAAGTGGGCTTCCCTTCTGCTTCAGAAACGGAATTCGCCTTTATACGCCGCCTCGTATCTGATAACTTGATACCTGAAGATGTTCACATACAAGTGCTTGTTCAATGTCGTGATCACCTGATCAAACGAACCTTTGAGTCCCTTGAAGGGGTAAAAAACGCCATTGTCCATATCTACAACTCAACCAATCCCTTGCAAAGACGCGTTGTATTCGACAAGGACAAAGCCGCCATCAGGCAAATCGCCGTTGATGGAGCGCAACTTGTTAAAGAGATGGTGGCGACCGTACCCGATACCAATATCCGACTCGAGTACTCTCCGGAAAGTTTTAGCGATACCGAACTAGAGTTCTCCCTCGAATGCTGTGAAGCCGTAGCCGACGTATGGGAGCCTACTCCGACAAAGAAAATCATACTGAATCTTCCTGCTACCGTTGAGCTTTTCACACCTAATGTACACGCAGATCAGATCGAATGGTTCTGCAACCACTTCTCTAGACGCGAATCTGCCACGATCAGTTTACATACGCACAACGACCGAGGCACGGGAATCGCCGCGACGGAACTGGGATTAATGGCCGGAGCCGACCGGGTAGAAGGCACCCTTTTTGGAAACGGGGAACGTACCGGTAATCTGGATATAGTTACCGTGGCACTTAACATGTACACGCAAGGGGTACACCCAAAGTTGGATTTCTCCAATCTTAACCAAGTTCGGGAAATGTACGAGCGGGTAACCCGTATGGACGTTCACGAACGTACACCCTACTCGGGAGACCTTGTGTTCACTGCTTTTTCAGGGTCGCACCAAGACGCAATCAAAAAGGGTTTTGCACATCAGAACGAAGATCCTTCTGCCTTATGGCAAGTCCCCTATCTTCCCATCGACCCAGCGGATATGGGTCGAAGCTACCGGGCCATTATTCGGATCAATTCCCAATCTGGCAAAGGCGGCGTGGCATATGTCATGGAGAAGGAATACGGTTATCGCTTACCCAAAGAGATGCACAAAGAATTAGGCAAAGCCGTCAACCGTATCGCTGACGAAACTGGAGATGAAATTACTCCAGAAGGGGTTTACGCGTGCTTCAAGAGCGAATACGTGGAAATCGTTAAACCTCTTGAAATTCTGGAATTCCGTAGCGAACGGATCGATGACAATTGCGTGGAGGTATGGGCGGTTGTTAACCATGTTGGCGCCAAAAAGAACCTTCGCGGCACAGGAAATGGCCCTATAGCAGCCTTCTTCAATGCTCTGGAATACGTAGGCGTATCCAATTTTGAGTTACTGTCTTACATTGAGCATTCACTTGGACGTGGTGCGGATTCGATGGCAGTGTCTTACATACAATTGAAAGACAAGGGCACCAGCGTACGATGCTTTGGAGCAGGAATTGACACGAATATTGAACTCGCATCGATTAGAGGTGTGATCAGTGCCATCAATCGCCTTGTCGGTAAGCGGTCCTAGAACAGCCATATCTTAATTAATAACGGTGGTACTCGTGCCCTAGCGAGTCCTACCCCAATCATTTGGAACGGTGCCCGCCTCCGCCGACATAGCCTATGTCCTTAAGCGATTCTCCGGACACCTCGTAGGCACGGCCAAAACCTAGAACTAGTCTACCTTCGCCGGGAGTCAGTTTAAATAGGTCGAAGTCGACCAATTCCTTTAAATAGCTCATCGTTTCTCCATGGCGCGACTCCATCTTGGATATGATGTGCATCCAATCCGAAGAATCACGATCGACGATCAACGCCTGGCAATCGACCGTCAACCGCTTCCGAGCAAATAGGTTATCAGTCACCGACTCGTCCTCGATAAGCATAACACTCGCCCTTTTGGAACGACGGATTTGTAATGTGTGCTTTGCTATCGAACTGATGTAGACGTAGAATCTGCAATTCTCGTCCACGAAGACGGGTGCATAACTAGAAAGCGGATCACCCGCCTCATCCACGGATGCGAGAATCACGCTATGCACGGATTCGATCAGCGAATCCAGTTCAGTACGAGCGGTTACAAATTCCTCTGACATGACAAACTAGGTGATTTCCAGCTTTCGGCATTTTAGCAAGCGCCGCCTTCCTCCCACGTCCGTGGTTCCGATGGCGAACAAGTCCCCACCGTCTCTCAAACCCAGCTTTCGCTTCAGATCGGGACTCGATAAACCCGCATTCCTAGCGAGGACATTTGCTTGGCCTTCTGGAAACAATGCCGTAGCGCCTTTCTTCTGTAGCTCTCTCGAATCCAGAATCTCAAAGACTTTTCCGGGGAATCCCTCAATCATCTGGTCTGACGAATAGAAACGCGTTCTCGGGTGCATTAAAGCCAAGCCTAGCCTATCGCCCAAAGTTTTAAAACCTCCCCCTTTCATTATCGACGCATTAGGCTCATATAGAAATTTTGTATACATGGAGTAACTGCCCTTTGACGCCTTCTCTTCAGATCTCTTAAATATAAACGTATCCCAGTTGGAATCATTGAGCCGGTTAACGCATACGATTTCGGGTTCGCCGGCATGCTCTTCCCTAGCGATGCAGAAGCATTCTTTGCATTCATTCTCAATCGAAAGAATGTGAATTTCGAAAATATGGGGTAAACTTGCGATGATCCTGTCTACATCCAAACCGGGTGAAAGTTTAACCGCTACCTTTCCACTTTTTTTCAGAAGTATTTTCCAATATTGCTTCAAGTTCGGTTCGCAATCCTCCAGAGCAGAAACTTTCAAGCTGCGATTATCCCGCCTCGCAGGATCCAGATAAACCACATCCACCCAACCAGAGTATTTATCCAACCAGTCTAGCCCATCGTCAGCAAACGTCTCGACCTGGGACTCTTTCCCTAGAACCAATACGTTTTGAGCGACCATTTCCGAAAGTTCACGATTTCGTTCGATATGGAAAACGCGTTTAAATGTCTCCGAAAATGCGATCGCATCCACTCCAAAGCCTCCAGTTAGATCGGCGATCGTCGCTCCTTCTAGAAGACCGGCCTTGTATTCCGCGGCATATTCCGAGGAACACTGCTCTAAAGAGAGACTGTGCGGAAAGACGATCGACTCGTTCGCATACCAACGCGGCAGCTTCTTACGAATTCTCTGACGGGCTTTAACCTGTTGGGCCACAAAGGCCATCGGCAAATCCGGATAGCGCTTGGACTTCAAAGCCACTGTTTCCGGAGAATCTTCCAGATAATCCTGAATTAGCACAATGATATCCGGTGTCATTCTCATCAAGAAAACTCAGGGCTGGCGGAAACGCCACCATGAACGCTAATCGCCTGACCAACAAGGTAGCTGTAAAGAACCGAAACAGTAAAGGCGATGAAACGAGCGATTTCCGTTTCGTCTCCCATCTTGCCGATCGGTACGATTTCTTCTAAACTTCTGTGCCTCTCCGCTCTCAGCTTGGTTTTCGTTATATCCATCATTATAAAACAAGGGGCAATTGGCATCCCGATCGCTATCGTGGAACTTGTCAACGGTGCCGTTTTTCCAGAAAAATCAATCGGGTACCCATTTGTTTCCATCGCCGGAGTTTCACGATCAGATTGATAATGTGAATCCGAAAAACCTTTTCATCACTTAAAGGATTCATAACTGAATTCAAATACTTCGAAAAATCGAGGCTATCAGCCTTGATTGCATAAACCGAACCTGATACACCTAACCCTCAAACCAACTGCGTAAAAGATTGACCCGAAATTTGCAGCACGGATGATCCCGATTCTCATTTCAAACCCATCAATGCTCATCTCTCGGAATGGCCTTTCGGAATTGCAATCAATCTCCAAACCTGATCAGCGCCGCCTTACGATCTAAACGGGTCCTCTCTGCTTTGCTTTCAGCAATCTTTGTGGGCTGCTCCGCCGTCGGTGAGTTTCCAGAAAAACCAATAAAGATCATTGTCCCAACGAACACAGGAGGCGAAGTAGATACCCTTGCCCGGATTTTTCAAAGGGCTTTTCAGAAGCACAAGATTCTTCCCGTGAAAACGGTTGTGGTCAATTTGGAAGGGGCTGGTGGCACCATTGGGACGCGAAAGATAAAGGATTCCCCACCAGATGGATACACCATCGGACTTTGGACTCCGGGAATCGTCACCTCAAAGGCCATGGGCATCGTCAGTTATGACCATACGGACTTTACCGTTATTGGCCGATCAGGCTATTCGAAGCTCGGTTTAGGCGTTCTGGGAAGTTCGCGTTTTACTTCCATCGAGACGCTGGTATCCGAATCAAAGAAAGATCCAAAGTCTGTCAAAATCGCCACCAACATCGGGCTCCCTGTGCATTTGACTCCCCTCATGTTTGCCAAAGGAGCGGGAATCGAACTGAACTTCATCCAAACCGGTGGAGGTTCAAAACGGCTCGCATCCATCCTTGGCCAACACACAGATCTCTCTCTCTTCTCGCTTCTGGAATTTATCAAGTATGAGAGCACGGGCCTCAAACCGCTCGTGTTCCTTTCAGAAGAGCGCCCACCGCAGTTTCCGGAAACGCCAACCGCCAAAGAAATCGGCGTCGACCTCGTCATTAGCGACTCCCGCGTTTGGCTGGCTCCAAAATTCACGCCTAGCGATCGCATCGAATATATCACTAACGCCTTACGCAAAGTAATGGCACTTCCTGAAATTGAGAAAAAATTCAAATCCCTCGGGATCCACAATGAGTTTGGCGGTCCTGAGATCATCAACGAATTTCTCGACAAGATGAGCGAACGGGTCACGCCCATCGCCACCCAAGCAAGAAATCCTTAATCCATGGCTTCGAAATCCCGGACCCCTCGTCTCGACCTGGCCGTATGTGGTGGCTTGACCGCCTTAGCTGTATTCATATTAATGGGAGTAAAGGACATTCCTCCTCCTTTTTTCGATCCCATCGGATCCGCAGCCTTCCCTAAATACGCCGCCTACTTGGTGATTGCTTTCGCAATTGCAATCGCTATCCGAGCGTACCGTTCGTTGAAAACGGAGAAACCGAAAGAAGACCCGGGATTTATGAGTGAACCCCTTTTGGCACTATCCGTAGTGTTAATTCCCAGCCTTTACATCGTGTCAATGCAGATCGGTCTTCTAAGCTACCGAATCGCCACAGTGATTTTTATTTTGCTTCTGACCTCTATTCTCGCTCGACTTGATAAGCGCGCTATGATTTCAAGCGCAATCATCGCATTAGTATTCGGTTTTGGAGGACAGTATCTTTTTACCGAGGTTTTCTACATGGATCTGCCCCAATAATTCGCTATGGAAATTTTGAATGCGTTCCAGCATGTTTTAAGCCCCTATCCGCTTATGTGGATAGTCGTCGGTGTCGCCGGCGGCATCTTTGTGGGGGCGATACCGGGCCTCGGAGGCGGAATGCTCATGGCTCTTACCGTGCCCCTCACTTTCTCCATGGACAGCACGAACGCGGTTCTGCTGCTCATGGGTATACACGTGGGTTCCGTCAGCGGTGGATTGATCAGTGCGACCTTGCTCAGAATGCCCGGAACACCATCTGCAATGATGACAACATTCGATGGCTACCCTCTTGCCCAAAAGGGACAGCCCGGCAAGGCCCTCAGCCTTGGTATTGGAGCCTCACTTTTCGGCGGTATTGTCTCGGGCATATTTCTGATCACCCTAGCACCACCTCTTTCACATCTGGCCCATAAATTTGGGCCTTGGGAGTACTTCACGATGGCACTCATGGCCATGGTGTTGATCGCCTCTATCAGCCAAGGCTCTATGCTAAAAGGCCTAATGGCTGCCCTCCTCGGGCTCCTCGCTGCGATGCCCGGATTGAATGAATCAGACGGGCAGCTCCGCCTCACGTACGGTTTCGAATCGATGGATGACGGATTCAATCTCTTGCCCGTCCTGCTGGGGATTTTCGTCATGAGCCAGATCATCAAGGACGCGCTGGAGATCAACAAAAAGGGGATTAGCATATCGATGGCGAAGACCGACCGCATCTTCCCAAAATTCAGGGAGTGGAAGCAGCACATTTTCAACATCCTCAGATCCTCTTGCATCGGAACGTGGGTTGGCATCCTTCCCGGAATTGGAGCTAGCATCTCCTCAATGGTCGCCTACGGAATTGCAAAAACGTTTAGCAAAAAACCAGAGAAGTTCGGAACCGGACACGATGAGGGAATCGTGGCTGCGGAATCCGCCAACAACGCCAACGCGGGAGGAGCTCTGATTCCCCTCATCACAATTGGGATTCCTGGAGCACCAGTAGACGCGATTTTACTAGGAGCAATGATCATGCACCAGATCCAACCAGGACCCCTGCTTTTTCAAACCAATGGAGATCTAGTCTGGTCGCTAATGACTGGGTACATCATTGCAAATATCGTGATGTTTCTCATCATGGTTTTCTCCGCCCGTGGACTAGCAAAGGTTATCAACATAAACCGTGCCTACCTAATTCCCATTGTATTCGCGTTCTGTCTGATTGGAGCCTACGCTCCTTCGAATCGCATGTTCGATGTCTGGGTCGTGATTGGCTTCGGCGTTCTCGGATTTATTCTGGACAAAGCGAAATTCCCACTTGGGCCGTTCGTCATTGGCTATGTTCTGGCCGGAATTATGGAATCTGAACTCCGTTCTGGTTTGCAAATGTCCGAAGGTTCATTCGTGCCCATGATAACCCGCCCGATTGCCGCCTCTTTTACCATAGTATCGGTCGCCTTTCTAATCTACTCCATATATCAAGAGTGGAGTGCTCGGGAACGTGATAGAATCGATGATGCAAAAACTGAATAGCCTTCCCTACTTTCCCAATTCAAAGCCAGCTTAAAAACGGATGAATACGCTGCACATCGTCATGGGAGCTCCCGCAGCAGGCAAAACAACTTACGCCAAGCGATTGGCGAAAGAAAAAAAGCCTCCCTCATCGACATTGACTCCGCCACTGAACGGGTCGTTCGAGCCGGGCTGGATTTGGCGACAAAAAACCCCGACGATCGAGATAGCCCGGTCTTTAAAGACTCTTTTCGAGAGCCAATTTACGAAACCCTATTCGCCATTGCCAAAGACAATCTTTGCCACAATAGTGTCATTTTGGTGGGTCCGTTCACCCTCGAGGCTCGCGACGCCAATTGGCTGGAAAAACTGAAATTGAGATTTGGTACGAGCGTTTGCGCTCATTTCATCACTTGTGATCCGGAGACGAGGCACCAACGAATAGCTAAACGAGGAAACCCTCGAGACCTAATCAAACTGGAAGACTGGGAAAACTATACCCAGTACTATAGGGGCGACAATCCACCAGCATTTCTGCATAAATACGTTGATACGAGCTCCTAGCCAAAAGAGTCGTCATCCGAATTTCATAGACACTGGTGCCTCGTCTCTTAACATTGCCCCGACCTAAAAGATGTCACACAACCTACAGCCCAATATCGATCTCGAGACGTTCGAAGCCTTGTCAAAGAAAGGGAATCTCATTCCCGTCTATGCGGATCTCATGGCGGATTTGGAAACTCCGGTGACCGCTTACGCCAAGCTCAAATCGGAAAGTCCCGCTTTTCTTCTCGAATCCATCGAGGGCGGCGAACGGCTATCGCGTTACACGTTCATCGCCTGCCGGCCTCGGAAAATCTTTCGAAGCGACTGGGACACGACCTGTATCGAGGAAACCGGTCAGGAGCTGCGCACCATCCCCACTCCAAATGATCCGCTTTCCCTCATCGAAGAGGAAATCGCCCAGTACAACCCAATCGACTTTCCTGAACTCCCTCCATTTACTGGCGGTGCAGTCGGGTACGTGTCGTATGAATACATTTGTAGAGTTGAACCAACCGTTCCAAGGGCTAAGTCAAACCATCACAAGTCCCCATTGAGCTACTACATGCTGGCGGACTCCATAGTCATTTTCGATCGGGCAAAACAGACAATTCGACTTCTCGTCAATGCGCGTTTGACCGCTCATGAGAACCCCCAAGCCGCTTACGAGGCGGCTTTAACCGAACTCGGGCAACTTCGCGAAACCTTAGCGAAGCCAAACCCGGCAAGCCCGGTTACGCTCCAAACGTCGAAGGACATCAAGATCCCTGACGGCAATTTTATCAAAGAGGACTTCGAAAACCTGGTGGAGCGATCTAAGGAGTACATCCGAGCGGGTGACATTTTCCAAGTCGTATTGAGCCAGCGATTTGAGAAAGACTTCAAGCAGAGCCCGCTCGATCTATACCGTGCTCTGCGAACGGTAAATCCTTCGCCCTACATGTTCCTTCTTGAAGCGGACGGATTCGCCATCGTAGGTGCATCTCCAGAGGTCCACGTAAAGCTTACCGGCGACAAAGTAGAGATCCGTCCAATCGCTGGCACACGGCGTAGGGGAAAGACCGAAGAAGAAGACCTAGAATTGGAAAAAGACCTTCTCGCGGACGAGAAAGAAAAAGCGGAGCACCTAATGCTCATAGATCTGGCTCGCAACGACATCGGTCGTGTCTGCGAATACGGGTCCGTATCCGTTCCCGACTACATGACGATTGAGCGGTATTCCCACGTTATGCACATCGTTTCCCAAGTGGAAGGGAAGATCGAGTCCGGGAAAAACGCTTTCGACCTTATGCGAGCCACCTTTCCAGCAGGAACGGTAAGCGGCGCTCCCAAGGTTAGGGCAATGCAAATTATTTCGGAAAGCGAGCCCGACCAACGTGAGTTCTATTCGGGAGCCTTAGGCTATTTCAGTTACAATGGGAATCTCGACTCGTGCATAACGCTCCGCACTGCGATGATAAGTGGTAACAAAGTGGTCATTCAAGCGGGAGCGGGAATTGTAGCCGATTCAGATCCTACCTCTGAGTACCAAGAAACGATCTTTAAAGCATCCGCCCTTTTTAAAGCCGTTGCAGTCGCCGATTCGTTCTAAGATCCTCTAAAATATTTAGTGCCTCACTTTCTAATGACCTTTCAATAAAATAGTGGTCGCTTTTCCTAGGTCATTTAATCTTCCCTCGAAAAGGTTAGAGACTTGGCTTACCTTTGAATTCTACCTCCACAAAAACAGGTTCATCCCAGCCAAGGCTTTTTCTAACAAGCGTTACCTCGCCCTTAATCTGGGTAATGATAGACTACCCGGTACTACCGCTCTGAGTCGTCTATGAACTTTTAAGTTTTCCCCCTGAGAAGCACTGGATCCATACGCTCTCAAACAGCTAAAATCAGACAGTAGACTAAAAGGTTTTTCCTATCGCGAAGCCCATAGGAATCCAGTCTCGAAAAAAAGATAATCACTCAATCCGATCCAGCTCTCACAGAAGGGGGATCGAATCCTCTTTGCGGCAAATAGGTAACACACCGCTGCTTTCGAAAGAGGAGGAAGTCGAAGCCAAGTGGGAGAACCTGATCAAATTAGAACAGGCCTCCACCTACCTCTTCAAAAGGAACGATCCTACCAAAGTTGCGACCGAGGAATCCTCCAATCAGCTAAAGAGTTATCTGCAAGAAGCGATTTCTCGCATTTCCGAACTGGAGGGTTCCAACCAGAAGCTCAAGGAGGCTCGTACAAAAGCGGAAAATATCCTCTTCGAGTTTAAAAGCACGGTGAAGCGTTTGGTCCTGAATCTGCAGAAACGATAGAGCGAATAGCTTAGCTCGAGGAACGTTGAAAGGAGCTGAAAGAACGCGGGTCGCGAATTGCCAACCAAAACTCAGACGCGGAAGTCCTCCTTGCATGCTTGGAAGGACTGCAATTCGAATTCGAAGAAAAAGGGACCGCTTCCGACTCAGGAATAGCCGAAATTCAAAAGTATCTCGATGCTGCCAAACTAGATTGGAGCGTTACAAGAATCGATCTGGAAGGGCAAAGTAAGCCGCAATCCCCTTCGCATTGGTCATCGCAGGTCCGAGGACTAGTTCATCCCCGTAACCTACGCATCCATTGCGGTCCTAAATCCTAGGTTTCCCGTTGAGGAATCAGGGGTATTCGAAGTACGAGCAGCAACCCGATAACGGTTACAGTAGCTGTCGTGACAAAGATAGGACCCGCCCTTCATAACTTTTCTAGCACCCGTATCGGGACCTTGAGGATTCGGCTCCTTATGGGTTAAGCGCCAGTTGGGTGAAAACCAATCACTACACCATTCCCATACATTACCCACCAAATTGTACATTCCAAATCCATTGGCACGAAACGACTTTGCCGGAGCAGGCCCCACGTGACCGTCTTCTGCTGTATTCGCTAACGGAAAATTTCCCTGCCAAATATTACAGCGATGCTTTCCTTCAGGGTGAAGCTCATCTCCCCAAGGGTAAATTTTCTGTTCTAAACCTCCTCGTGCAGCTTTCTCCCACTCCGCTTCCGTTGGGAGACGGTTTCCCTTCCATTGGCAATAAGCAACTGCGTCTGACCAACTTATGTGAACCGCCGGATAGTCCATCCTCTTTTTAACGTTTGATCCGGGACCTTCAGGCTTTCTCCAATAGGCTCCCTCTACACCGTACCACCACTCGAGCCCTTGCACGTTTTGTGGCTTGATGCGTTTCAGAACCGACTTATGTAAGAGAATATGGAATACATATGACCAGCCAAACTGTTCCGCTTCCGAGACATGCCCGGTATCATCCACAAACTCTCCAAACTCGCGATTCGTTACGCAGCAACGTGAAATCCAATAAGGATTCATAGAGACTTCGATAACCTTCTTTTCTCCATCTGCCTCCCAGCCTTTATCACTATCTGTGCCCATCAGGAAAGATCCCGCTTCGATCAGGACCATTCCTTCACGGCTCCCGTAATGGGCTGACCGCTTGGATTCTGGCTTTTCAGAACACTGATTTACAGCTAAACGCTCTCCAGTGATTGATGGTTTGGTCGGCATGCAGCAACCGGGATTTGGCTTGGATTCCATAGCTACTTAAGGGATTTCAAAACTTATGATCGCTACACTCTAGTCCGAGTGTCAACCAATCCCAAAGGTTAGTGCAAGTAACCTACCTCTCAAATACCAAATTTTTTTCACAATCGTCTCACCCTTGCGTTCGTTCACTGCTTTCATCTTGAGTATTCCGCCACAGGTCAGGTCTCTAGTCAACTTAAGCCCATCCACGATCGATTGCTCATCCCCAATAGGTCTCTTTCGTCTACACTTTCACCTAGCTCCCATCCAAAATATCCAAGATCTTTATCTGCAGCCGAGGTTTCGCATCGAGTCCCCGAGATACACAAAGAAGTAATCCTAAACCTCCTGCCAGTAACCCTAGTACGCCGAAGACCACCCAAATCCTTATTTTCTCAATCTAGCGACACCCTAACAATCAGATATAACAGTCGGCCACTAGCTATATTTGGTTAAAAACACAAAATCGATTTCTCAGAAAATCTGAGCTGGCTAATACTTGAAACTCTCATTTTATGTATCTACGATTTTATGACAGGAAGAAATTTTCAAGAATAGACAAGGACCGCTCCATCTCTCCATCCTCTACAAACTCGTCAGCCTTATGCGCTTGTTCGATATCTCCCGGACCAAACACAACCGTTGGGATCCCCGCAGCCGAATAAGCTACGCCATTCGTCATAAACGCGACTTCCTTAAAATCGGTTTGACCCCCCGCTTTCTCCGCGCTTTTCGCTAAGGCTTGCGGGAACCAATTATCATTCTCTGTATTCAGAGCTGGCCGCTCCAAAAAGGTCGATACTTCCGTTTTCGCCTCCGACTGGACGATGGTTTCTATCCCCTCCCGGGCCTCTTCCATGCTCTCTCCAATTCCAAGTCTTCGGTCCACATCAATGGTGCAGCTGTCGGGAACGATATTAAATCCGATTCCCCCGGTCACCTTCCCGACGTTCAAGCTTCCTTTTTCGATAAACGCCCTATCTTCCTGGGAGAGCAATTCGGCATACCGATCTAGCTTCTCAACAATTCGTGCTATCTTATAGATCGCATTTTCTCCAAGTTCCGGATGGGAGCCATGGGCCGCTTTCCCCAGAGACTCGATGGTGTAGCGGCAGGCTCCCTTGTGCTTGGTAATGAGGGTGCTTTGTGTCGGCTCGCCGGTGATTGCCGCTACGATGTTGAGTTCCCCGACCAGTTCAGCGAGCTTGAACGCACCTAATTGCTTGGACTCCTCATCCACGGTTGCGGCAAAAACCAGCGAATGGCTCAAAGGCGTGTCAGCCTCGGCAAGCCTTCGAGCCAATAGCATAAAAACCGCTAGACTCGCTTTTGTGTCGCAAGCTCCCCGGCCGAAATACTTACCTTCCTTTTCCGTCAAATCATAGGGGCTTCCGTCGAACCAGCCCGCGACACCAACTGTGTCCATGTGAGCCTCAACTAGAACCGCCGGTCGATCGTCAGGACCAATTCGAGCCACTAAGTTGTTCCGTCTTGGCAGCACTTCTTGAACTCGAAATTCGATGCTATGGCTCCTGAGAAAGTCGCTCACGAAACTCTCGACATAGGCCTCGCCCGGTCCCCCATAAACCGGATTTACGCTGGGCTTGGCCACGAGTTCCTTTAGAAGCCTTAGACACTCACTCATTGTTGTTAAAACAATAGGGTTTTGAAGAATGGAAGCAATGGTCTTCGATTAATTTTTCAGATAGACACAATAGATTACTTCCGGTTATCAAAAAATTCAGAAATCTCCCTTCCTCCTCATTAGCGTAAACCGTGTAGTTGACACTGCAAACTTACGGTCCAACTTTGAGTTCTATGGCATGGAGGCTCGATCAGCACCTCATAAAAGGAGAAATTCAGAACCGTATTCCGGGCAAGGTAACGGGTCTCATCTGGCTCAAAGGCTTAAACCAACCGGTAGAGCTGAAACTCAAAGGAAATTGCTACCGCGACTTGGCCGGAGCAAAACTTGTATTCGAAAATCCCGAACCAACTGTAGGTGATTACACCGGATTGGAGATCTGCCAAGAAGGGGTGGTCGGGGATATAACGGCATCCAAGAAAGTTAAAATTCCAGTCGACACGGAAACCGCGATCGGCGAATTTGTTGACGGACAAATCCCATACGTCATTGGCAATTGCCTCTATTTGGAATGGTTCAGCGAGCGAAATGGCCGAGTTCTAATCGAGACGACAGACTACAGATGGACGGTTACACTTCCACATTGGAGCTTGTCAGAGAACGAGGAAATCGAGCAACGGCTCATGAACCAGCAAGCGATGTTCGACTTCATGGACAACTTGGCAAATGCCATAGAACCCGAAGATGACCCACTCTCTTCATCAGGAGAAATGAATGAATTTCAATGGGAGGCGTATTTGCAAAAGTCTGACGCCCGTACTAATATGCTGATGGAGCTCTTTGAAAAGTATGGGGACGACCCTAATTGCGAAGAGCTTGTCGCTAAAGCCGTGGGCTGGGAAATCGAAAGCATTGATTATCCAGACGAACAGGATGAGTTGTGGAACGAGGACGGTTTGCTCAAAGAAGGAAAATCTTCCCCCAATGGATATCTGCCCAACCACCCTCTCATTTCCGAGATGATGGATGTTACCTCCCGGATCTTCTTCGAGACGGAATCTCGAAAATTTTTGAACGAAGAAAGCAGCAATCCATGGAACCAACTCCTGTGGCATTCTCAATTGACAGTCAGCAAACTCATTGGAGCCCTCGAAGAGGTCGCGGAAGGCGTCGATCCTGAATCTGGTTTTGTAGTCGCCACCTTAAAGCGGGCCTTGCATCTTATCCATATGACCATTTCCACCTTGGAAGCGGCTAGTTCCCTCAAAGGAGAAAAGGAATCCTGGCAGGTCGACATTCGAAGAGCCCTCTTCAGCATAAGAGAATCCACTTTGAACCTCATGCAGGAATACCGTAAGAACTGATTTTTCGGCACTCTGCCGACGCCTACGGATCGCCCCCGAGCGCCAACTTCAAAGCACTAATATCCAACCAAACTGTCATTTTAACACCAGAAAGAAAAGGGCCGATCTAAACCGACCAGCCCTGAAGGAACGCTGTAATCATAGATTGAAAAAAGTTCCGACTAAAACGGTGGCGAGCAGCAGTAAGACCGAATAGCCCAATTTTTAGAAAATATAAAGTCATCTTGGAATCGGGCATGTTCGTATAAACCAACTGGCATGATGGAATTTTTGACAATAGTTGCTAGTCAAATTCATCACCTTCACCGCAGAACCTGTGTAGTCATCAGCATAATTGGTCATTTCTGGCGGGAGTGCGAAATCTTCTCGTTGCATAAGGTTTCGAACCAGATTCCGTCGGTTGGTTTGCCCAGAGCACAATTGGAAATAATCCAATCGAGCTCGTAATGAATCTTTTCGGTAGTTTCCCTCCAAACCCGCCTAGCTCCTCTGGTCGTATGCAGCACGGCCAAGGCGATTTAAAGCCCCATCGACACAATCGCCCCAACCACGAGGATCTAATTTTTAATCGTTATTTTCTTTGTTGGTAATTTTTATTACCTCCAAGGATTCAATACGGTCGATCCCTCCCAATAGAGCTATTCCGCTTCCTCACTTCAGATAATTGAAGCTCCTATGTGAATCGGGCGAAGCTATGAGTAAGTTATCCCTAATGCAGTTGGGTCTACCGAACAACTCTCCTAGTTCAACCATCTCAGATTGAAAAACGTTGCCCTCACTCATAATCGCTAAGGAAGATGCTAAGGAGTGAAACCGAGAATCAAACTTGCAGATACCAAAACCGCTGATGGAGGGATTTTGTCTCTGTTTGAGCAAGATGGGGACTACTCTATCAGCTTTGATGGCCAAGAACTCATGCACTCTCGCTTGAACGCCTCTGAGAAGCTGCTGGGAGAGCTCGGTCTCGCTCGACTTAAAATGCAATCGATTGAACGCGTTCTCGTAGGTGGACTGGGACTGGGATTCACACTTCAACGTGTCTTAAGCACCATCCGTAGGGATTGCCAAATAGATCTCGTGGAACTCTTACCCGATGTCATCGACTGGAACCGCAACCACCTTTCAAAACTCAACGGCTACTTACTTAAAGACGCCAGGGTTAAAGCGATCGCTCAAGATGTGATCCAGACGATTAGAGATGCCGAGCCCGAAAAGTACGATGCGATCATCTTGGACGTCGACAACGGGCCCATCGCTATGGTCTCACCCGGAAATGACTCTCTCTATTCCCAAGCAGGATTATCAGAGCTTTTTCGAGCCCTTCGACCTGGAGGACGAGTGGTCGTGTGGTCCGCCGGGCCGGATAAGGGATTCGAAAAGCGCCTCATACGAGCGGGTTTCGAAATGACGTCAGTTCCGGCAAAGTCACATGTTTCCGCAAAGCGCACTGCCTACCTGATTTACGTAGCCGACAAAACCTAGTCGGCTTCCCCATGTGATTCTACCTTGCTAACTGATTTCATTTTCCGCTTAGTCTATTCGAAGTCGATCCCTTTTTATCCGGCGTCGGCTACTAATCTCCGTGAGCTCATTCAAACCAACGAATATTCCTATCTGGAAACGAATCCAGGATCGAATCGGCGTAAAGGTTTCCAATAAAGGGGCCAAGCTGATTGACGATAGCGGCCTGCCAATTCCAGGTGCTGAATTAAGGCAAGGTGTCGCCGGCAACCCTGATCTAAAATGGTTTATAGACGGGGGAGAACTGGGGGTAAAAACAATTGTATCTGTATTGGGTAAGCAAGGGATTGAGTTTGGTTCAAAAGAATCAGTATTGGACTTTGGCTGTGGCTGCGGAAGAGTCCTTCGGCACTTGGGTCAATATGAGACCGTCCACTTGCACGGTACAGATATCAGTAGACCGAGCATCGCCTGGTGTGATGCGAATTTAGACTTCGCCATGTTCGGCACGAATCGTCTTCATCCCCCCACCCGATACCGTTCCTCATCCTTTGACTTCATCTACGCTTTTTCCGTATTCACGCATTTGACACACGAACTCCAGACACTTTGGATGGCTGAAATGCGTCGACTCCTCAAGCCCGACGGGCTTTTACTGATTACGGTCCATGGAGACCACTATCTAAACCACCTCTCTGAATCAGAAAAGGCGGCGTTTTATAACGGCAGATTGGTTATCAAGAGAGGTGAATCCGTAGGCTCAAATCGTTGCGCAGCCTTTCACCCGCAAAAATTCGTTGCCGATTCTCTCGCTCCTGGAACCGGCTTTAAGGTTGTGGATTTCATTCGTGAGGGTGCGCTGGGAAACCCGAAGCAAGATGCCTATCTCTTTTCGGCCGATGCCTAGTCCCTGGTTCAACTTCCTGTCTCAGTGGATAGTAGTCGCTAACCTCTCATTACTATTTTACCCCGCTAACTCAGTAGGGGCATCGGTTAAGCCGCCTAAAATTGATCGGGAATTTCGGGCAGCATGGGTGGCTACGGTCTACAATATCGACTGGCCATCCAAGCCGGGTCTGAAAAAAGAAATACAGCAAGAAGAACTGATCAAGTTATTGGATACCGCTCAGGCCAGTGGGCTAAACGCAATCATCCTCCAAGTGCGTCCCGCCGCCGATGCCCTGTATCAGTCTAACTTCGAACCCTGGTCGCCCTACCTTTCAGGAAAAATGGGTTTAGACCCCGGATACGATCCTCTGAAATTCGCAATTGAGGAGTCTCACAAGCGAGGACTTGAACTTCATGCTTGGTTCAATCCTTTCCGGGCACAAACCAACTTTAAGAACCAGGTATCCAAAACGCACATTTCGAATACGAGAAAAGACTGGATAAAGCATTACGGAGATTACCTTTGGCTCGATCCGGGAAATCCGGAGGTACGTGACTACACGATACAACTCATGCTGGACGTTGTTCAGCGATACGACATCGACGGCGTTCACATAGACGACTACTTCTACCCCTATCCGCATCCAACCAACCAGAAACCAGACCCCTTTCCAGATTCTGATACGTTCGAACGATTCGGTAGGGGAGATCGCGACCCATGGCGACGGGCAAATATAAACGGATTCATCAAGGAACTGTATTCCCAAATCAAAAAAGCTAAGCCATGGGTGAAATTTGGCGTAAGCCCTTTCGGCATTTGGCGACCCGGAATTCCCAGAGGAACCGAAGCCGGACTGGATGCCTATGGACTGCTGTATGCCGATTCCCGCAAATGGATGCACGAGGGTTGGGTGGACTACATGATGCCTCAACTTTATTGGAGTATCGACTCAAAAGGTCAAAGTTTCCCCAAGCTTCTGAACTGGTGGATCAGACAGAACAAAAAGAAGCGACATCTGTGGCCAGGCATCGCTACCGATCGCGTCGGTAACCAAAGACCCGCTTACGAGATACAGAAGCAGATCTCGATTATTCGTTCCGCCAGCAAAGGTGCCCCTGGACATTCTCACTGGAGCGCAGACAGTTTGATAAAAGATCAGAAGGGCGTCCAAAAGCTTCTCAAACAAACCGTCTACCAATCACCCGCTTTGGTCCCTCCATCCCCTTGGATAAAAGGGGAAAAGCCCGGCTCTCCTGCCATCGCGATCACTCCCGAGGGAAAAGGATACAAAATCCGAATCGCTCCACAATCGAACATTCGATTCTGGATCCTTCAAACGAAGCAAGGCAAAGAATGGAAGCTCCAGATATTGGAAGGAACAATCGAATCAGCTCGAATCGGTCCGTCCGAAGTCATCGCCTTTTCCGGCTTGGGACTTACGGGGCTTCAAGGAGAGACCGTAATTTACACCGTCAAATAGTAATGGAAAGAAGCAAAAAATTCTCAATAGGCTCCTTCCTGAGGATTGACCTAGCACAAACTGAGATTAAGTAATACATTTTAAACGTGAACCAAAACCTCAATACACCCGGAATCGCAAAAAGTGCAGTTGCTCGCCTTCACGCGGATGGAGGAGCCACTTCGCTCAATGACAACGTAGTAGTGGAAGAGCCCTTGGAAATCCGGATCGGCAATCGCCCATTCGTGGTGACAATGCGGACCCCTGGTAACGACAAGGAGCTCGCCGCCGGTTTTATGACAACCGAGGGATTCACTTATTCAAAGTCGGATTTCAAGGACATCGATCGATGTCGCATGGCGTCAAATCCAGAAAACACGATTCGGATACGAATGAGCACGGGTGTGAACCCCGAAAAAATCGAATCTCACCGTTATGGAGCGATATCAGCTAGTTGTGGCGTTTGTGGAAAAACGTCCATCGAATCTATTAGAAACTCGTATCCAGATATCCAGAGTGACTGTAAAATTGAGCGGGCAACTCTACTTTCGCTTCCTGATCGATTGCGAAAAAGTCAAGTTGTCTTTGAAAAGACCGGTGGACTCCACTCCTCCGGACTATTCGACAAAGCGGGCAATCTGCTTTGTCTCAAAGAGGATGTGGGACGCCACAATGCCCTTGACAAGGTGATTGGCTTTGCACTGCTCAATGACATCTGGCCGCTCGAAAACCATATCCTCATGGTTAGCGGTCGTGTTTCTTTCGAAATCATTCAAAAGGCCTTAGCGGCTCGAATTCCTATTGTAGCCGCTGTATCCGCACCTTCATCACTAGCGATTTCAGTAGCTCGTGAATGCGGAATCACTTTAGTTGGTTTCTTACGAAACCCCACCATGAATGTCTATTCACATCCACACCGAATTTCTAAATAATACTTTAATGACGAAATCTCGAATTCCCATGAACACCTTATGGCATCTCTTAAAAATTGGCGCGTGCATCGCTGCCCTTACCTGTTTCTCGCGGCACGCCGCATCTAAACCTAACATCGTTTTCATCATGTCGGACGACCATACCTGGCAAGCGATTGGCAGCTACGGCAGCCACCTAAAAGAAGTTGCCCCCACCGCAAATATTGACCGTCTGGCCGACGAAGGCATTCTTCTTAAAAACGTCTTCTGCACGAATTCTATCTGCACACCTAGCCGTGCTACCATACTGAGTGGACAATACAGTCACAAAAATGGAGTCCTTACACTTGCCGATAATTGGAATCGAGACCATCAACCCAACCTAGCCGTCGAAATGCAGAAAGCTGGTTACGAGACTGCGATTATTGGCAAATGGCACTTGCATTCTGAACCGGTCGGCTTCGACTACTACAAAGTGCTGCCTGGCCAGGGTCTCTATTTTAACCCTCTGCTCAAAGAGAAGGGGAAGCCATGGAAAGACGCTAACCAGGGAGGGGAGGTGCACGAGGGCCACTCGAGCGATGTCATAGGCAATGAGACCCTGGATTGGCTCCGGGAAAAAAGAACAGGCGATAAGCCCTTCTTCCTCATGTGCCACTTCAAGGCACCCCACGGTTTGTGGGAGTACGCGCCTCGCTTTAAGGATCTGTATTCAGAAACAGAAATACCAGAGCCTCATTCCCTTTTCGAGGACAATTCCGATCGCTCCGATGGATCTCGTAATTTCGGAAGTACTGTTGGCCCCACAAACCAAATACGTAATCGCGTTTCTCGGATGCAGTCTAAAATCTGGCCTAACGGGGCTCTTAATATATCCGGAATGAACGAGAAAGAACAAACCCGTGCCGCCTATCAACGCTATCTAAAAGACTACTTACGATGCGTCGCTGGCATTGACGAAAACGTCGGTCGCATTCTCGACTACTTAGATCAAGCTGGGCTGACTCAGGACACGCTTGTCGTATATACCAGTGATCAAGGTATGATGCTCGGCGAGCATGATCGCGTTGACAAGCGCTGGGCTTTCGAAGAATCCATGCGCATGCCGTTCATCGTCCGCTATCCAAAGGAAATTAACGCCAATAGCATCAACAAAGATATCATTAACAACACGGACTTCGCCCCAAGTTTACTTGACTACGCTGGCGTCAAAGCACCGTCGGAAATGCAAGGGCAGTCCTTTCGCAGAAACCTAGCCGGCAAAACTCCCCGAAACTGGAGGCGTGATACCTACTACCGATACTGGATGCATCGTGCTCACCACGATACTCCAGCTCACTACGCCCTTAGAACCGAACGCTACAAACTCATATTTTACTACGGTCTTCCGATCCACCCAACCCTCAACGCCATAACCGCCAATAAAACCGAAGTTGTAACCGAGGCCAACATGCATATGATTTCCTCATGGGATATTTCCAAAGCCAAGCCCACTCCTGCCGGACTAGAACTCTACGATTTGGAGAAAGATCCCTATGAACAGCAAAACGTTTACACAGACCCTGTTTACGCTGAAGTTGCCGCAAAACTCAAACAGAGACTTCTCGCTCTGAAAAAAGAAGTTGGCGACATCGACGAACCCTATCAGGAGCTAATAACTCGACGAGAAAAGGCATGGCAGAACTAAACCTATTCCACAAGGTTCCCCCTTTTCCTCATCATTTTTTAAAGCGGCCATTCAACACCCTCTTTCCATAACGTGAAATTTCGATACCTCTTCACTTCTCTCCTACTATTCCAGCTTTTTCCAAATAGCTACCTCCAAGCACAAAGCGAAAATCAGCTTACTCAAAACGACATCCTCGCCATGTTAGAGGAGTTGTCCAATTGGGGTCGCTGGGGCACGGACGACCAATTGGGAGCCATCAATCTTATAACTCCTCAAAAACGTAAAGAGGCCGCTAAACTCGTTCAACTCGGAATATCCGTTTCCCTCGCTCGGGATGTCGAAACAGAGCTTGCCGCCGACAACCCGAATCCGTTCCAGCACAAAATGCTTTCGGATGGTCAAAACTTGCATGCCCAGTGGTGCTCGGATAACTTCTCCGTTTCCTACCATGGATTCGCCCACTCCCACATCGATTCACTCTGTCACTACGTTCACGAACAAACTCTCTACAACGGGATCTCCGCCAAAGTGGTGACTCCGGAGGGTGCAACAAAACTCGACGTAAACAATCTGAAGAACGGCGTCTTTTCTCGAGGCATTCTTTTAGACGTTCCCGCTCTGAAAGGAGTCGACTACCTAGATCCTGGAACCGCGATTTATCCAAGCGATTTAGATGCTTGGGAAGAAAAGGCAGGCGTCAAAATAGCCAGCGGCGATGTCGTCCTAATCTACACCGGGAGATGGGCGAGGCGTGAAGTCGCTGGCCCCTGGAACGGTACACAGGCCGGACTGCATGCTACCTCCGCTCGATGGCTGAGGGAACGCGACATCTCCGTTCTGGGAAGCGATGGTGGCAGCGAGGTATCGCCTTCAGGAATACCAGGCGTGAACAGCCCTATTCATCTTCTAATGCTACACTCTATGGGGGTTCACATGCTTGACAACCTCGATCTTGAAGAGCTGAGTCAGAAAGCGAAAGAGTTCAAGCGATGGGACTTTCTAATCACTTTCGCTCCGCTCGCAGTCGAAGGGGGAACAGGTTCACCCCTTAACCCAATGGCCATTTTTTAAAGTCTCGATTGATGAGGTATCGCCTCCCGTTACTGGTAGCCACTATGACCGTTATCTATTTCGGAGGCCGGCATGCTTACGATGGTTTATTTCAGGCCGAGGATCCAGATGATACCTCCTGGAGAGAAAAGAAGGACCCAACCCCACTGCCTGACTTTGTTGGACTCGCAGAATCGCTTCCATTTGAAAACGAAGGCACTGATACGATGCCTGAATTCTCGCCGCCAGATGGATTGGCAAAACAGAGTGAGCTTCTAGTGTCTTTTGCAGATCCGCAAACCTATCGGGCTTTTCTAGCTTCCTCTAAAAACAATGGCATCCGAATTATTGATAGAAGCGACCTTCTGAATTCTATTCGCCTCGGTATTGACAACAAAGAAGCGGCCAGTCGAATCTTTAACCTAGCCGGAAGCGAAGCGTCCTTTGACTATAACTACGTCGTTACAGCACCCAATAATCCGCACCCTTCTCCAAGCGAAAAAGCAGGTGTTCCATTCGATAAGCAGGCTCTCGAATGGCTAGGCGTTCCTAAGGAAAACGAAGATTGGGGCGAAGGCGTCAAGGTCGCGATCCTCGATACCGGCATAGACGAGCACTTTATTCTAAGGGATAAAAGTATCGAGCGAAAAATTCTGGTCGATTCTTCTGGAAACCCTGATTCCGAATACAACGGCCATGGCACTGCTATCGCATCAATCCTGATTGGAGAAGGTGGTCTCGGAATCGCACCTGCCGCGAACTTAATAAGTATTCAAGTCATGGATTCTGAAGGTCTTGGCGATAGCTTTACTTTAGCCATGGGCATTATTGAGGCAGTCAACTCGGGAGCATCAGTTATCAGTATGAGCCTTGGAAGCTACGGTTACACTCGAGTTCTCAACGACGCGGTCGCCTATGCCTTATCAAAGGAAGTCGCTCTGGTCGCGTCAGCTGGCAATGACGGGGGCAACTTTGTTCCCTACCCTGCCCAGTTTCAAGGTGTGATCGGGGTTGGGGCCATAGATGCGAATAGTCAACGAGCAGAGTTTTCCAACTACAGTCCCTCGGTAGATATTGCGGCTCCGGGTGTGGGGGTCTTCGCTGCCTGGGGTGATGAAGAATGGGTCAGTTTCTCCGGAACATCGGCCGCTACTCCCTATGTTTCTGGCAGTATTGCGGCCACTCTCTCCCTCAATCCAAGCCTCGACCCACAGGAGGCCGCAGATCTTCTTTTTCAATATGCAGACGATGGCGGTGCTCCCGGTGTGGATGTTGAGACCGGAAATGGAACCCTGAATGTAGATCGGGTTTTAAGTCGCGACGAATCCAACATTTACGATGCAGCTGTCGGCGATTTCTATTTAGACTACTCGCAAGCAACCGAATCCGCGATCCCCCTTGTCGTAACTGTCGAAAACCGAGGGACCGAACGACTCGATAGCGTGTCCATGGAAATCGTCCAGAATGGTGGTTTCCCGCAAAAAGTCTATCTCGGAAGCCTTCTTAAGAACGAAACAACCGCCCACACGATTTATCTAGATAGAGCCCAGCTTGCCGCGGAATTCGGCTACACAATCCAAGCGGAGACGATCATCTCTGGACGAGAGGATTCCCGGTCAGACAATGACGCCAAATCAGGATCGCTGGTCACCCCCACGGAGGAACCATAGAGACTTTTTTTTCTCTAGGACTGTTTTTGTCATACACCATCAGCTATTGTTGATTTCGATAAAAGTCGCCGATATTGTCCTCTCCGTTTATCCTGTTACAAAAATGCTAAGTGCCTGCGACTTTTACGAGAAGTAGCTTGGGCTCAGTCCAACCGTCTACGGATTGGAAAAGGATGCATCTTGGGTATAGTTCGAGATGTGATCGGGGCCGCTCGCCATCACAGACATTGATCCTGATTGGCAATCCGAGACAACGGACCCTCCATCGCTTTGGAATTCGATAATTTCGATGCGATAATGATATATCTAGAGGATAATGATTTCACTATCTGTGCCGGCAAAATCGATACTCCCGTTTGCGAGATTGGAACCATGCAGGAAGGTGAAGGTAAAATGATCACGATCTATTCCAAAAAGGCGGTGTACCCGAAATTTTCAACTGGGTAACGAAATCAGCGTAATGACAGCCAACTTGTGGGGCTTTGGAGGATGGGAAGACCGGCCGCCACAAGATTCAACCTTGCCTACCACATTCATCTGAGCTTCGTTCGCCCCTGATCGAAATATTATCGGTGTTGGTAAATCGGGCTTCACTACCGCTAAATTTGGTACTTTTGGCTGCGTCTTTATGCCTAGTACCCTCACTATCCTTGGGGTCATAATGTTCCTGCGGCTCGGCCAAGCCGTCGGCCAGCACGCGGACCAGGATAAGGCAGGATCCAAGATCCAATCGCTGATCGAGATAGCTCGCGTGAAAGCTAAGCCAAATATTGTAAGAAGCGACAATACCTAATCTGAAATGAGAGTTCGCTCTGTATCCGCCGAAATCGTATTTATAGGATTTGAAGTTCCAACCGAGGGGAACGAAGATCCTTTTATGCAAACGATATCCAAACAAATCAGCGAATTGCCCAATCTAATTCTCGTCTCCAGTACTGGAAACACCTCACTAGCCGCGTATTAAAAGTTTCTTCTTCCAACCTCAACTTCTATGGCTAAAAACCACCTCTACCTTCCTTTTATCGCATTAAAAGGTCTCTTTTTCACCTCGTGCACTCCCCACGATGCGGATACGTACGATCAAATACTGAAAACGCATGAAATCGCCTTCACCCAATCCTCCATCGTCATCGATGGTAAATTAAGCGAGGACGCTTGGAAGTCCGTACCACCTGTCGATCATTTTCAGTTCCCCTGGTGGACGGAGGGTAAAAAGGAGAAAACGAAGGCCAAACTTTTATGGGACGATCGATACCTATATGTCAGTTTTGTCTGCGAGGACGCTCACATCTGGGCCGAACATACTGATCGCGACTCGCCCGTCTACATGGACGATTGCGTCGAAATTTTCACCTCACCCAACCCTGACAATTTGATGGACTACTTCAATATCGAGATGAACGTAAAAGGTATATCTCTTGACTTCCAACATCCGGAAGGTCCGGGCAGCAAAATCCCCTGGGATCCAGACATTCAAATTGCCACTTCAATCGTTGGTACACTCAATGATGATTCAGACACCGACAGTCTTTGGGCTCTCGAAGTCGCCATTCCTTTCGCGGCATTTTCCCACGTCGCTAAAAACACCCCACCGCAACCCGACGATAATTGGCGTCTCAACCTCCATCGCCTCGGCGGACAGACCAATGTCCAATACAGCCAATGGAATCCCTCGAAATCTGATAAGATCCAATTCCACAATCCAGAGTTTTTCGGCCGAGTGACTTTTGTTAAATAAACAACCGGCAGAGAAACCCTGCTTGCCCGGACCAGCGTAGAATAACTAGGTCCCTTTTAGAGGTAATTCTAAGAATGTAGCCAAACTCAACTACACTAACGTTGAATCCAAAACTATCTCTAATCGCCCATCCTCATCTACAAGCAATTGTAATTCTGAAAAACTTGCGCTTCGCCCGACGATCCTCGATTCATTCATTACCAGCGAACTCCCCACGACGAAAACGCGACATCCTGCATTCAGAGCAGACCGCACACCCGTCTCAGAATCTTCGAAAACCAAGCAGTCTTCCGGACGGTACCCCAGCTCCATTGACGCCTTCATGTAAGCTTCTGGATGAGGTTTCCCCTCAATCACTCCATCCGCCGCAACCAGTACACTTGGTATCGGAATCCGAGCCGCCCGCAGCTTTGCCTTGGCCGTGATAAGGTAGCTTGACGTCGCAATTGCCCATCGGCTTTGCGGTACCTGAGAAAGGAAACTTCGGGCTCCTTCTATCTCCCTAAGGTCAATCAGCTCCGCACGCTCTCCCGCTTCGATATCAGCCGCCGCCTGCACCGCGTCAATATGGGGAGCCACTGCCGCCACTGTGTCGACCGATCTCGACCCGTAATTACTGTCTTTTATCTCAGAATACGAAACCCCGTTTTGCTGGCACCATGCTTCCATGACTCGGTCAACGACTCCATTGGAGTCCACTAAAGTCCCATCGAGATCAAATAGGAACGCTTCAAATTTATGCGACATCCTGGCTACCCTACGCAGATGCTATAGTCCAAGTCACGGACTAATGACTTAGGAAACTCTGGCTAAAGCACTGAGCTACCCAGCTTCGCTCAATCATGCACAATCGCTGACCACATCGTTCCCCTACTTTCCGTTGTAGAAATCGAATACGAGCACTTTCTCGACGTTGGGTCGCACGATTCCGCCAAACTCTTTGTGGGACGGATGCGGGATGTAGATACCCCGGCCCGCTTCGTCGTCAAAAGTGACCAGAAAGCAATGGCTGTATCCATCATCCAATCCTTCCGGACTGTTGTTCAAGCCCCACTCGTAGGCAGCGATCTCTGAGATATCGCCTGGCAAGGAGGTGAATTTCGTCTCGATCGCTTGCTGGGATTTTTCAGTCATTCCGTCTTTGAAATCAAAAAGAACAACATGGCGCAGCTTTCCATCCGTATCAATAGCTCCCTGCGAGTCCGTAGCGAAAAAGTCGACCACCGTTACCTTGTCCAGAGAAGGAAGTAGCAGATCGACAAACGCTTTATGATCCGGATGTGGCAAGTACTCTGCCCGGCCCGCATCATCAGCAAAACTCACTAGAAAACAGTGCGTGAACCCATTGGCCTTTCCTTCAATGCTCACATCGGTACCCCACTGATACTCGACAATGGACGGAATCTTTGAGGGCAATTCCCCAAAAGCTTCTACTATCTTACCAACCTGGGCATCGGTTGCGTCATCCCTGAACTTAAAGAGTACGACATGTCGCAGCAGTGGTGCCTTGCTTGAAGCGAATTCTGAGTCAGGACCTGTAGAGAAACCAAAAGTCATAGCGAAAATAGAAATTAAAAGGGTGAATCGAGTCAACATGGTGGAGTGCTTACAGGGTTTTATAAAATATGCGTGTGTTTCTCAGAAAGAAACCGGACGGACTCAATAGCAAATGCACAAACAATCTCGGTCTCCAACCCCTCAACCAATTAACCCTTTGGTGTTTTACGACAACTCTTCAAGAGTGGGGCCGCTAATGACAACCCCTATCAATTGACTCTGCACCCAGCAAGCCGTCGTTTTTGTACAATTCTTAGATGGAATCGTCCTAGTCGCAGAGAACCGAAATAACCGATAATCGCACGCTACCCTCCACCCTGAATTGACAGACGACGAGGGACCAGCATTTGTATTGGTCCGTCCTATTTTTTTCGATTATCCTATGAAGAAACTCCTTGCCGCCAACCGTAGCGAAATTGCAGTCCGTATTTTTCGCAGCGCGACTGAAATGGGCTACCGCACCGTAGCCATCTACGCGAATGAGGATCGCTTCGGAGTCCATCGCTTCAAAGCAGACGAAGCCTATCTAATTGGCCAAGGCAAAGGGCCAGTAGCCGCCTACCTCGACATTCCGAACATCATCGATCTCGCCAAAGCAAAAAAGGTCGATCTCGTTCATCCGGGCTATGGCTTCCTCTCAGAAAATGCCCACTTCGCACGATCTTGCGAAGAGAACGGAATCACCTTTGTCGGTCCCAATGCTGAGCTGCTTGAGCGGATGGGTGACAAGATTGAAGCCCGCAAAATCGCAGAAGGTGCCAATGTTCCCACGCTCCCGGGAACAACTGATCCAGTCGCAGATTCTTCAAAGGCGATTAAGATGGCACACAAAATTGGCTTTCCTCTTATCATTAAGGCAGCCTTTGGCGGAGGGGGTCGTGGAATGCGAGTCGTCGACGATCACAAAGACCTGAGATCGCTCCTTGAGGAAGCTCAGGGTGAAGCCGAACGCGCTTTCGGCAACTCAGCAGTATTTCTTGAACGCTACATCAAACGGGCCAAGCACATCGAGGTGCAGATACTCGGAGACAAGCAAGGGAACGTCGTCCATCTCCACGAGCGTGACTGCTCTGTACAACGGCGCCACCAGAAGGTAGTGGAAGTCGCCCCATCCATTGGACTACCGGAGAAGACTCGACTCGAACTCTGCAAAGCTGCCGTCAAAATTGCTAAATCGATCGGCTATTACAGTGCGGGTACTGTTGAGTTTCTTCTAGATGCTGATACCAACGAATGGTTCTTCATAGAGATGAACCCTCGTATCCAGGTTGAGCATACTGTTACCGAAGTCATAACCGGAATCGACATCGTACGTAGCCAAGTACTAATAGCCCAAGGGTACTCACTCTTCAGCGACGAGATTGGGATTCCTCAACAAGACGATATACCGAGAAATGGCTATGCGATTCAGGCCCGTGTCACTACGGAAGATCCAGAACATAATTTCGCTCCTGACTATGGGAAGATCGTCAACTACAGAAGTGCCGCTGGCTTTGGCATTCGCTTGGATGGTGCCATGGGCGAAACGGGAGCGGTGATTACGCCTTTCTACGATTCTCTTTTGGTAAAGCTGACCGCATCCGCCCGTACCTTCGACCTGGCCATTCAGCGAATGGACCGTGGTTTGAGAGAGATGCGCATACGCGGTGTCAAGACAAACATCCCATTTATTGAAAACGTCATTCACCACGACACTTTTAGGTCCGGAGAGGCGATCACTACTTTGATCGATACGACGCCAGAACTCTTCCAATTCCGTCGCAGACGCGACCGAGCGACCAAGCTCCTAAACTTACTCGGAGAAACGATTGTAAACGGGAATCCTCAGGTAAAGAACCGTCCAGTTCCCTCAATGAGTCTCCCTGTCATTCCTCCCGCCTACGATCCAAAGGCCCCAAAACCCGAAGGAACCCGCGACTATCTTTTGAAACACGGGCCGGAAGAATTCGCCGAGTGGACTCGCAAACAGACCAGACTTTTGATTACCGACACGACGCTACGGGATGCCCACCAGTCGCTTCTTGCCGCTCGTTTGCGGACTTTCGACATGCTCCGTGTAGCTGACAGCATTGCCCAACACGCCCACAACCTCTACAGCCTCGAGTGCTGGGGTGGTGCGACATTCGACACTTGCATGCGCTTTTTGCAGGAAGATCCATTCAAGCGACTGCGGGATCTCAGGGAGAAAATCCCCAATGTATGTTTTCAGATGCTTCTACGCGGTGCCAATGGCGTAGGGTATTCAAATTATCCCGACAATGTAATCCAAGGTTTCGTAAAACACTCCGCTGAAGCCGGCATGGATATATTCCGGATTTTCGACTCGCTCAATTACCTGCCCAATCTAAAGGTTGCAATGGAAGCGGTGCGAAAAGATACTGGAGCGATTTGCGAGGCCACCGTTTGCTACACTGGTGACATTCTAGATTCCGATCGCGATAAATACACCTTGGAGTACTATGTCTCTTTCGCCAAGGAGCTTGAGAACATGGGGGCACACACCCTGGCACTCAAAGACATGTCTGGTCTTTGCCACCCCAAAGCAGCCTACAAATTAATCAAAGCTCTACGCTCGGAGATATCTATTCCTGTACACTTCCACACCCACGACACCAGTGGTATCGCCTCGGCATCAATCGTTAAAGCCGCTGAAGCCGGCGTCGATATCGTGGACCTTTCAATCGCGTCCCTGTCCGGTCTCACTGCACAAGCGAACCTGAATTCGATCGTAAAGGCTTTCGTCGGCGACAAGCGGGACACTCGGCTCAATCAACAGTACCTGGATCAACTTTCTATCTATTGGGAGGCAGTTCGCCAATTCTATGAGCCTTTTGATACCAGCCCCAAATTTGGCACCGCGGAGGTATATGGACACGAAATGCCAGGAGGACAATACACAAACCTACGCGAGCAAGCGCGAGCTCTTGGATTGGGAGCCCGCTGGACCGAGGTCGTTCGCTACTACGAAGAGGTTAACCAAATTCTTGGGGACATCGTAAAGGTGACCCCTAGCAGTAAAGTAGTGGGCGATCTAGCGATGTTCCTTCTCACCAAAGGTGTAGAGCCCAAAGACATGGTGAACCTGCCGGAAGGAACTTCATTCCCCGAGTCGGTCGTGGACATGCTCTCCGGCGGCCTAGGTCAACCTATGGGCGGCTGGCCTAAGGCGGTACAGAAAGTCGTGCTTGGAAACCGCAAGGCTCACAAAGGCCGTCCTGGTGCCCGTGCTCCCAAGGTAGACCTCGACAAAGTGAGAGAAGAAGTTACTGCCATCACGAAGCGCAAGTGCACCGACGATGAACTCTGGGGGTACCTTATGTACCCAGATGTATTCAAAAGCCTCGTATCCTCGATAAGGAAATTCGGACAAGCATCCGGTCTCCCGACACCGGCTTTCTTTTATGGGCTAAAGCCGGGTGAGGAAATATCCGTCGAAATCGAGGAAGGTAAGACCCTCATCGTCAAACTAATATATGTGCGTGAGCCCAACGACGATGGAGAGCGCATTTTAACGTTCGAACTCAACGGTAAAGCCCGTGAATGCGTTATCACGGATACGTCCATCACAATTGAATCGAAGCGACGCGATAAGGCAGACTCTGCGGACTCTAAACAGATCGGTGCACCGATACCCGCCATGGTAAGCAGTCTTTCTGTAACAGTGGGTACCAAAGTAGCGAAGGGCGACAAACTCGCGATTCTGGAAGCTATGAAAATGCAAACAACCGTATACGCCCAGGAAGACGGGGTAATCGACCAGATCGCTGTCCAAGTGGGCGATCAAGTGGAAAGCAAAGACTTGCTCATCACTTTGCGATAATTTGGCTCTTTCGACAACAGTTCAAATAAATGCCCGTGGGCACTTTTGATTATTTCATAGGCATTCGCTAAAGATTGACCTTATAGCCCGATAGATCAGCTTTTTAACAGGGCCGTAGTTCGCCCTAAATGAATTATTCAATGAAAAGCCGTATTCGAACTTCCTTACTCTTTCTAATCTTTGGTTTATTCTCAACTGTAACCCCCGCGGCTGACAAACCTAACGTCGTTCTTCTGCTGAGTGACGACCAAGCCTGGAATGACTACGCGTTCATGGGACACCCCCACGTCCGTACGCCACACATCGACAAACTCGCGACCGAGAGCATCGTCTTCCCTCGCGGGTATGTACCCACCGCGTTGTGCCGTCCTTCCTTAATGACTTTAGTTACCGGACACTACGCGCATCGCCACGGCGTAACCGGAAACGACCCGTCTCCCAAATACGCGGAAAAGGACTCCGCTCTCTACAACGCTCGTAGAGCCCAACTCATCTCATATATTGATGGATTCGATACGCTTCCCGAACTTCTAGGAGAGCAAGGATACCTGAGCCATCAAAGCGGTAAGTGGTGGGAGGGCAACTATGCTCGAGGGGGATTCACTCACGGCATGACTCGAGGCTTTCCCCATCCCGGCGGTCGGCATGGCGATGATGGACTGAAAATTGGCCGGGAAGGATTAAAAGAGTGTTTCGACTTCATCGATTTAGCAGCCGAGGAGGATAAACCTTTCTACATGTGGTATGCCGCCTTTCTACCGCACACGCCCCACAACCCTCCGGCGAGACTTTTGGACAAATACAAAGACGACCACCCCCTTACCATTGCGAAGTACTATGCGATGATCGAGTGGTGGGACGAGACCTGCGGCGACTTAGTGGGCTATCTAGAGAAGAAGGGTATCCGCGACAACACACTCATTGTCTACGTGGGCGATAATGGCTGGATTCAGCACCCCGAAAGGAATGGGTATGATGCTCGTTCAAAGCAGACCCCTTACGAAGGTGGTATCCGACAACCGACTCTTTACTCTTGGCCTAGCACATTTGAGCCTGAATTTCGCGATGAACTCGTGAGCAGTATTGATATTTTCCCGACTGTACTTGCGGCAGCAGGAGCAAGGCAACCTTCTATACCTGTCCCCGGACTCAATCTCCTAGACTACATGAAATCCGGTTTAAAAATTGAGCGCAAGGCTATTTATGGAGAAAGCTTTGCCCACGATATCACCGACATCGAAAACCCTGAGGCTTCTCTTCTCTTCCGTTGGTGTATCGAAGGAAAATGGAAACTTCTTCTCACCTATGACGGTGAAGTAAACCGATACAAAACCACCCACCCGAGAGATGAGAAACGCCCGCAGCTTTTTGACTTGATAGCGGATCCTCACGAAAAGACAAACCTTGCCGGCAGGCACCCGATAGTCGTTGCCCGCATGGCGAAACTGATAAAGGAATGGTATCCAGTCAAAGAGCGCAAGGTTCTGACTGAATACAAATAGGTAAGGACTTCAGCTTGAGTCCAATCCACTTTCCCAATAACTTTCAAGTTACCGGGCCCTCTCCTAGCAACCTCAATAAAATCGTCGAATAGGCTCACAGCCTGTTTTGATAATCATTAAACAGGCAGGATGCCGGCACCACTTTAAATCGGCAATCGGGGATCACCCGCTACCATATTCAACTAAATCTATCCGCTTATTTCTTTTCCATTGCATTATGAAACGATTAGCCCCCTACCTCCTTTTTCTAGCGATCCCTGCAATAATCCTCCCGAGCGAGGCCTCCGAAAAACTAAAAGTCGAGCAGATCACGCATGGAAAGAAGCATACTTTTTTTGGGTATATTGGACACGTTCAGAATATCCCCTGGAACGGAAACGAACGGTTTATCGTTGCCCTGCAATCAACCTTCCATGACCACCTCCCCGGAAAAGGCGAGCCGGCTGACGTGGTTTTGATCGATACTCACAACGACTACGCCATAGAGATTCTTGAGCAGACGCAAGGCTGGAATCCCCAGCAAGGGACCATGTTCTACTGGAATCCCGATGCTCTCGATTCACAGTTCTTCTTCAATGATCGAAATCCCGAAACGGGCAAGGTGTTCACAGTTCTCTACGACATCGAAAAACGAAAACGCGTCAAAGAATTTCAGTCTCGCAAACAACCGGTGGGAAATAGTGGCGTGAAACAAACGGGAGGGGCATTCGCAGCAATCAACTATGCCCGAATGGCCCGTTTACGACCCGTAACCGGCTACAAAGATGCTTACGACTGGACTGTAGGCATCAAGCACCCCAAGGACGATGGAATCTTTCTCATCGATTCAAGAACGGGCCGAAAGTCACTCCTTGTCTCCTTTGAGCAGATGGCAGCGGAGATTCGAAAAACCGAACCGCATATTGACGACCTTGCGTTATTTATCAACCACACCCTTTGGAATCGTGACGGAGATCGTATTTTCTTTTTCGCCCGAGCGGGTTGGCGAAGTAGCATCAATAAAAACAAGCACCCTCGTATCAATGCCCCTTTCGTGATAAATCCTGATGGAACCGGACTGAAGCGATTAAAACACTTCTTCGGCGGCCACCCTGAATGGGACTTCGGCCATCGTATGATCGGCGCGATGGATACGCGTCAGATAATTTACGATGTAGACCAAGATCTAGTTGTTGGACAGATTGGCGACAACAACGCGTTTCCTGATCCCGAAGGAGACATCAGCCTATCTCCCCAGGGCGACTGGTTTGTCAACGGACACAAGGACAAGGTACAGAAAATTAATTCCTACAATTTCTATCGACGCTCAGATGGAAGACTGATCCGCTCCCAGGGCTTTGGTATCGAAAACTGGATTTCAGGCGATCTTCGCCAAGACCCCTCCCCCGCCTGGAATCGAAGTGGCACCAAAATTCTCGTGCCTGGGCTGGTCGGGCAAGGTGAAAACGCCACCCGCCAACTTTTTATAATATCGCTCCCTTAGGATCTGTAATAAAATAGCTCATTACTTCAGCCTGATCATCCTTATACTATTTTAGTTCTGAGTATTCGACCGGAAAAGAACGACTTTGCAATCAGGCTACAAAGCAGTGATGTTAGATTCCTCGCTCCCAATCCTTGCGTTCCGGAAAGTAATGTTCATCGTTATTTTACCCAAATGAAAAACCGAACACTCCCCGTCGCAGCGCTTGCCCTCAGCCTCTCCAGTTTCTGTGCCTCTCTCCCGGCCGTCGAATCCGTTGTCCAAGACATGGAGAAAGCAGCCATCGCTTTTCTAGACTCACTAACGAAGGAACTGAAGGCGAGAGCCACCTTTCCCATGGAAGTCGAAGGCGAACGCACGAATTGGCATTTCGTGCCTATCACTGGGGAACGTAAAGGGGTCGATTTAAAAGATCTCAATTCCTTCCAGGAGGAAAAGCTTAGTGACCTTCTCAGCGCAAGCCTAAGTGCGATCGGTCACACCAAAGTAAAGAAAATCCAGGATAGTGAGTCGATTCTGTTCATTCTCGAGAAATCGGATCACCGGGATTCAGAACTCTATTACACCAGCATATTCGGAAAGCCCTCCTCGGAAGGAGCTTGGGGATGGCGCTTCGAGGGACACCACCTATCGCTCAATTTCACAGTCGTTGATGGGAAACTACTCTCCACTACTCCTAATTTTTGGGGAGCGAATCCTGCTAAAGTCCTTTCTGGTCCTCAAAAAGGGGCTCGTATCCTCAAAGAGGAGGAAGACTTAGCCCGGGCCTTCCTCCTTTCGCTCAACAGCAATCAACGCAAAAGAGCGGTGATTGCCAATAAAGCACCAAAAGATATTTACTCGAGTAACGATCCAAAAGTGTATCCGCTGGGAGATGCTGGGATATCGGTCGCCGATCTAAACGCGAGACAAGTAAAAGGACTCAACCAGCTGATTGCCGTCTATTTGAATAATATGCCTTCCAAAGTCGCCAAGGAGCGACGAATGAAATTTGAAAAGGATGGAATGGACCGGGTTATTTTTGCTTGGGCGGGCAGTGCCGAGGTGGGAGAAGCTCATTATTACCGGATTCAAGGTCCCAACTTCCTCATTGAGTACGACAATATCCAAAATGGAGCCAATCACATCCATGCCGCCTGGCGCGACTTCGATGGGGACTTTGGGCGTGACATCATATGGGAACACCACAAGCACAGTCACTGATTTTCTAAATCATTTTTGGCATCATCGTCGGGGAGGCTGTAACTTGCTTCATGCCGCGTTTTAGAGTCAATTTATTAAAAACGCGGATCGCTGCAAGCGATGCCCCTAAAAGTTCTCTCATATCTCAA
>Ga0163109_10000261_pt1 | contig 42924 bp, 36 predicted proteins | sample CRUFie1St13metaG_FD_108704 | JGI IMG/M metagenome (GOLD analysis project Ga0163109, IMG submission 108704) | Marine microbial communities from the Costa Rica Dome - CRUD Field 142mm St13 metaG | ecosystem: Environmental > Aquatic > Marine > Oceanic > Photic zone | place: Costa Rica: the Eastern...
ACCATTATTGGGGTTCAACTGTTCGGAGTGGGATTCATTGCCGAGTTGTTGTTGCGCGAGAGTAATAAGAGACACGATTATACGATCAACGATAAAATAGGTTTGGATTAATGGCCCAAGCTGCCACTTCCCCAAAGTATGCATTGATTTCTCCGACGTTCAAGCGCCCGGACGAAGTCACCGAATTCCTCCAAAGCCTCACCGTATTGGACTACCCGCAAAGTGGTTTTGAAATAATCCTAGGCGACGGTACCCCGGGGGATACATTGCGACCAGAATTGGCCCCTTATCTGGACCAATTACCGCTTCAAATTTATTACGAGGAATACCTGCCCGTCTCGGATGCCCGCAACCGCGCAGCCTCGTTGGCCACGGCCCAGTATTTCATCTTCCTTGACAGCGATTGTATCATCCCGCCCGGTTACCTCCGCACCATTGATGCCTTCCTCGAAACACACCCGGACACCACGCTCTTCGGCGGTCCCGATGCCGCTTCCGCGGATTTTACCGACCTGCAAAAGGCCATCAACTTTTCGATGACCAGCTTCCTAACCACTGGAGGCATACGCGGTGGCAAAAACTCACTGACCTCATACCAACCGCGCGGCTTCAACATGGGTATGAGCGCCGAGCTCTTTCGTGCGGTAGGGGGCTACGACGAAAACTTCGTCTGTGGCGAAGATGTCGAACTCAGCCTTCGCCTTCAAAAAGCAGGTGCCATAAGCCGATTCATCCCCGAAGCTCACGTATACCACAAGCGCCGCGCCACGCTCAAGCAATTCCGCCGCCAAGTCTTTCGCTTCGGCGCTGCCCGACCTTTGCTTGCCAAGGCACACCCGGGCAACCTTAAATTGACCCACCTCTTTCCGCTGGTCTTCACTCTCTACCGCCATCTCACGGCCATCCTTGCGCTAGTGGGCATCTTATATTTCCACGAGAGCATGTACGTTATGCCTTTCGCACTCTATGTATTCTACATGATTGCGGTCTTCATTAGTGCCCTTTCCAAAGAGGGCTTTGCCGTCGCCATCCTGGCCGTACAAACAACCCATACGATGAACCAGGGGTATGGCATAGGATTCCTACGCAACTTCATCGAGGTCTACCTAAAGGACAACCCTAAGGGCATCAAGCTTTAACTCATTCCTACACCACCATCCGCCATGGCCACACACGCAACTCCCGAACACCACGCCCGCGTCGCGGCACTCACCTTCGCCGGTGTCTATCCACACTACGTTGCCAAAGTCGAAAAGAAGGGCAGGAGTGAAGCCGAGCTGCTCGAGGTGATCCAATGGCTCACGGGCTATACCAAGGCTGACCTAGACCGTCACTTAGCTGCTAAATCCACGTTCCAAACCTTCTTTGATGAGGCTGGTCTTCATGCGAATGCCCACCTGATTACAGGGACCATTTGTGGCGACAAGATCCAAGATCTCGATAATGAGCTCACACGTGCGGTACACTACTTGGACAAGCTCGTATATGAATTGGCCAAAGGTCGTCCCATGGTGAAAATCCTTCGCGGTTCATAAGGGCAACTTTTCCACATTTCTTGGACTTTTAAGGCGCTGGGCCCAATTTATTTGGACAACCCCCAGCTCATGTCCAACCCGAAACATTTTGTCATTACCGTCGGCGATTACCGCGATTCCCATGCCCGATTCTTTTCGCTGCGCACCCCGTTCCACCGCCCCTTAAACCGCGCTCTTCAGCGTGTTGGTGCCGCTTGGGAAGCCGATATCAAGTGCTGGATCTTACTCTATAACAAAGAAAATTGGCGTAATCTCCCAGCCTTCGCCGCAGAGTTTGGAACCCTCGAAGTGCTCACACGCGGTCCTCTTTCCAATAAAGTCCAATTGGATTAGTAAACTAATTAGTTAACTTTGTCGTGGTAAGAAACGTCCGCATCTATTCCTCTTCGTTCGTCGAATTTTATCGATCTCAAGAACCCAAGGTTCAACAGAAAATAGAGTTCGTTATTGATTTGATTCGTTACGAACGTGCAGGACCTGCGAAGTTTTTCAAGCGACTGCGGGACACAGAAGGTCTATATGAGGTACGCGTTATCACCCCGCACAAAAGCATCAGGACACTGTGTTTTCTAGATGAAGGAAACTCGGTAGTATTAACAAATGGCTTTATAAAAAGACACAAAAAACCCCAAAAAAGCAAATTGCCACGGCACAACGACGTAGAGATGAATACTACTCCGACAAATAAGAAAACCAACATCATTTCATTTGAAGAATTGATCGAGGACAAATACGGTACACTAGGCACCCCTTCCCGCGAAAAGTTTGAAACCGATGCACTTGCGTTTCGATTGGGTGTAATGCTGAAAGAAGCTCGAAAAGCGGCCAATTTGACCCAAGAAGAACTCGCCCTGCGCACTGGGACTAAGAAAAGTTACATTTCCCGTATAGAAAGAGGCTTGAGCGATATCCAAATGTCCACCTATTTCAAACTGATAGAAATAGGCCTGGGGAAGCGATTGAATATTTCCATTGCTTAGCACTAAAGGTTCCTGATTAAAGTCATATCTTTTTATGGCCCAAAGGGGCACACAAATAATAACCAAACCATAACCAAAACTCCCTTTCTGCCTAACATCTCCCAAAAAAGCCCATAAACGTGTACAATCACCCAGTGGGGGGCGACGTTCTAAACAGGTTAATATACATTGGCATAAAGGGAGTTGTGTAGCATTAATAAAGAAGAAAAAATGACAAATTCAATCAAGAAGATCATTCCTAAACAAATCATAAGATTAATTAAAAGAAAAATTGTAATTAATAAACCGAGGGTAACTGAACCGAAAAAAAATTCTATCGAAGTTTTGGGTGGTGTTATAGCTTATAATAAATATGGAGGATATTTCACCCCTCTTTCTTCCCTGCATAGACCTGCTGTTCAAGAAATACTAAAAGGGGACGTTTTTGAACCGGAGACAATTAAGTTTATTATTAGAAATGGCGGTCATGGAGATATCGTACATGCAGGTACATTTTTTGGTGATTTTCTCCCTGGAATTTCCAGTTCATTATCTGACGAATGCAAAGTTTGGGCTTTTGAACCTAATCCAGAAAATTTCAGATGTGCACAAATAACATGCTTGATTAACAATTTAGGAAACGTTGAATTATTTAATTCAGGATTGGGTATTAAAAAATCCACAGCAAATATGCTTGTTGAGTTGGAGTCTGGCTATAAACTTGGAGGAGCAAGTAAAATATTGAAAGAAACAGAAAAGGGTAAAACTATTGATGTTGAAATAAATTCAATAGATGATATCATTCCCAAAGAAAGATCCGTTTCCATTATTCAACTTGACGTAGAAGGATATGAAAAGGAGGCTCTAATAGGTGGTTTGAGAACTATAAATCGTTGTAAACCTATTCTTATCCTTGAGGACAATAACAAAATTATTGAGACAAATTGGTTTGCAGAGAATATACTAAGCCTAGGTTATGAAATAAATCATAAAATTCATGCAAATACTTTATTGACTATCAAAACGCTACACAACATTGTATAAACAGCATTAAAACGGCTGTTTATACTAGCCTTGTACAGCATAAACTCTGGGTATGGAACTCTTGACAGCTCTTATCCTTTTAGGCATTATCATTTTTGTTTGGTTCTTGCCCATACTCTCGATTTTGTCTTCAAGTAAAACTTCTGGTAATGAAAAACTGGCCTGGATTCTCGCGGTGTTGTTCATCTCTTGGTTCGCTTGGATTTTCTATTTACTTCTAGCACCACTAAAAAGAAAAGAGTAGGATTACATATTCGAAATGTCCCAAGGTCTTACTGCCATACTTTACGCTGCACAACTTCGTATATAACCCATTAAAAGTTAAACCTAATCCCTTCAGAAAGTCAAGTTCGTGTGATAACTACATAACACTTACAGTCCATGGGTATAATATTCTTCGACGTATCTTGAATCGAAAGCCTGTTGACAGACCAGAGAAGTATGCTTTAGTGAAAACTTAGGAAAGATTTATTAAAATGAAACTCGACTTATACCAAATAGATGCATTTTCAGATAAAATCTTTAGTGGAAACCCCGCCTGTGTAGTTCCGCTGGACGTTTGGTTATCCGATGATCTACTTTTGAATATCACTAGAGAAAATGCTGTCGCAGAAACCGCCTTTTTTATTGATAAGGGCGATAAAATCCACTTGCGTTGGTTTACACCCGAAATAGAAATGGATTTGTGTGGACATGCAACGCTTGCCACGGCACATTGCCTTAAGTCAATTTTAAACTATTCAAACGACCAAATTCTGTTTGAAACATTAAGTGGCGATTTAAGAGTAACTGCAAAGGGTGGTTATTACTTTTTAGATTTTCCATCACGAATGCCGAAAACTGCCTCTCTCCCAGACATAATTAAAGAATCATTAAACATTCAACCCAAGGAAATTTATAAGTCTCGAGACTATTTACTGGTTTATGAAACCGAAGAAGACATAAGACGCATCAAAATTAATAGGCAGTTATTTGATCAGATCAATCTTGAACCAGGTGGTGTAATTGTAACAGCTAAAGGCGATAAAAGCCACTTTGTTTCCAGATTCTTTACTCCTCAGGCATCCATTTTGGAAGATCCGGTGACTGGCTCTGCACATTGCTCGCTAATACCATATTGGTCGCAAAGACTTGGAATAAATAAACTGGATGCAATTCAGGTTTCTGATAGAGGTGGTACATTAAAATGTGAGGACAAAAACGATCGAGTAATAATTGGCGGCACTGCAAAAACATATTCAATTGGAAACTTGTGGATTGAATAAGAGTCAGTTTATAGTGTAATCTATGGTCGGTATCCGACTATCTTTGCTAGCAATGAGAACGCTTATCTGCCTAACCCTACTACCCACCCTCTTGCTGGGACAGGCCTTCGTGCACCCGGGAAACAACGAGGCATTTCTACAGGACGAGGTCGCAGAAATTCACATCACCGTGTCGGCTGCTGATCTAAGCACTCTTTTGGGCGACAGCCTCTTTACCGACCATCACTTTCCAGCTGTTTTCCGCTACCATAGCGCCAATTTTTCGGATACCCTTCAGAGCGTAGGATTTAGGGTCCGCGGAAATACCTCTAGAAATGCTAAAAAGAAAGGCTTTAAGGTGTCGTTCAACGAATACGTCGTTGGACAAAAATTCAAGGGCATTGAAAAAATGAACTTGATTGGCCAGCACAATGACCCTTCCTTATTGCGCTATTGGATAAGCCTACATCTTCTCCAACGCTACGGACTAATTGCTTCGAGAACAAGCTTTGTGAAACTCTACCTCAATGGAAACTACCGAGGTCTTTACCTAAATGTTGAACATATTGACGATGAGTTTCTCCAAAAAAGATTCATTGATGATGACGGCGGTAATCTCTACAAAGCAAGCTGGGGTGCGGACCTGAATTATTGGGGCAGTAACCCCAATTCGTACCGCAGTGTTTACGAGCTTAAGACCAACAAGGATTCAAACGACTACAGCGCGTTTATTCTCTTTCTAGACTCTTTAAACAACATTAGCGACAGCGACTTTCCGTGTTATATGGAACGCAACTTCGAAGTCAATCACTACCTGAAAACACTAGCCACAGAAATACTCATTGGGCATTGGGACGGTCATGCCTTCAACAAGAACAACTTCTACCTGTACCGACAGCCTTCCAACGGCAAATTTGTATTCATAGAGTATGATCTTGACAACACGTTTGGTATTGATTGGTTTGGGGTCGATTGGACGGATAGAAACCTCAACAATTGGCACGAAAGTAACCGCCCACTCGTTGAGCGCTTGCTCGATGTTCCCTATTACAAAGATGTCTTTAATGCCTATCTAGACACCCTGTTAACAGACCTCGACACTTCTTCACTAGGGACTGTTTTAGAAAACAAGCAAGATCTTATCAAAGGTGCCGTGCTCTCCGATACTTACTACCGCAAGGATTATGGATTTCAGTATGCCGATTTTCTTGCTGCCCTTGACGATAACTATGGCGCACATGTGAAAACTGGATTACTCGAGTATCTTGACCAGCGGATTACTAGCGGCGAAGGACAGGTACAGTGGATCGGAAACCTCGAGCCACCCTGCGACGAATTGCCTGTGGAGCCCGAGCGTAACCTCATCAAGATTGTGGATTTCTTAGGCCGCGAAACCAACTACCGTACCGATATTTCATTGATTTATATTTACGACGACGGCACCGTGGAGAAGGTCTTCGTCTGGGAAACTTAGATATGAGTAAAGTACTTACAGCTCTAGCATTTTGCTATTTCATCACCACGTTCAGCCAGAATAAAATCGTAGGCACATGCAACACAGGAGAGGAGAACTCCATCGGATTCTTTAAAAAGGAAGTACAGTGGCCCAAAGGCTATCATGACTTCCCTGCCGATTCCCTACTTTTGATACGCATTAAAGAATACGGACGTTGTATTCTCGGCGAAACCAACAAGAGCACAACATGAAAATCATTGCTGGACCCTGTGTTATTGAAAGTATGGATTTGCTGCGCGAAGTCGCAGCGGAATTGGCCCGTATTAAAAAAGAGCTAAACGTCGAGATTTACTTTAAAGCCAGCTTTGATAAGGCCAATCGCACGTCCTTAAGCAGCTTTCGCGGTCCCGGAATTGAAGAGGGTATTGCCATGTTAGAGGCCATTCGCGAAGAATTTGGCCTGTCCATCACTACAGATTTTCATACCCCAGAACAGATCGCCAGCCACGGACACCGCGTCGATATCATTCAGATCCCCGCGTTCCTCTGCCGTCAAACCGACATGCTTCTTGAAGCCGGAAAGACAGGAAAGATTGTCAATCTCAAAAAAGCCCAGTTCCTGAACGCCGAGAAGATGCAGTTCGCCGTTGACAAGGTGAAGTCCACGGGTAATGAACAGGTTTGGTTGACCGAGCGCGGTACCTTGTTTGGTCCAAGCGAATTGGTCGTGGATTTTAGAAATATCCAGAAACTTGCCGCCTTAACAGATCATGTGGTCATGGACTGTACGCACTCCGCGCAAGAAACCCAAAGTAATGATGGGTCCACAGGAGGGAATAGGGCGTATGTACCTTATTTCGCGAAAACGGCTAAACTTTGGGGGGCGAACGCCTTTTTCATTGAAACGCATCCAAACCCCGATCAGGGGTTGTCGGACGGTCCCAATATGTTGAAACTCGCGGAGTTAGAAAACCTCGTAAAAGACCTTTTATGATCTGCCTGATTATTAGTGATTGTGACGGTGTGCTCACTGACGGGAAGCTGTATTACGGGGCCGAAGGAGAGGTGCTCAAAGTTTTCAATGTGAAAGACGGCACTGCGATAAAAGCACTCATGGCGGAAGGCATCAAATTTGGAATTGTAAGCGGGCGTGGTTCGGCGGCTTTGGCAAGACGTGCGGAAGAATTGGGCCTAGATTTTTGCCAAATGAACATCAGCGATAAGGCTCAGGCTATTGCTGGTATTCGTGCCCAATATGGCGTCGAAGTAGAGGAAATCCTTTTCGTGGGGGACGATACGAACGATTGTGCCGTGCGTTCGGAATGTGGTCATTTATATGCTGTGAACGATGCCGCAAGGGAGTTAGTGAACATCTGTGACGTGCAGCTCAAAACTGCCGGAGGCGCTGGTGTATTTAAAGAAGTATTAGCCCGTATCCATGGACATTAATCAGCATATCATAAAAAGCATTCAGGCCCAAGCCAATTCTCTATTGCATATGGCGGGGCAGGACCGCAATGATTATCAAGGTGCCGTCGAGCTCATTGATGAGATGTCTGGCAAGTTGATTTTTACCGGCATGGGCAAGAGTGGGATTATTGCGAGAAAATTGGCCGCGACCTATTCAAGTACTGGAATCCCTTCATTCTTCGTACATCCCGGTGAGGCCTACCACGGGGACCTGGGGATGATCGAGGCTAACGATGTGCTATTCGCCATTTCGAACTCTGGCCATACGCCCGAGCTTTTGAACTTACTCCAATACAGCCGAACGAAGCACGTTATAGGGCTCTCACAAAGTCACGACAGTGCCTTGGCCCAATTCTCCACCGTGCACTTAGAATGCAAGGTGGATAAGGAAATTTGTCCCCTGAATTTAGCACCTACCACCAGTACTACGGCGGCTTTAGTGATGGGAGATGCGATTTGCACGGCCCTGATGGAACTGCGAAAATTCTCCAAAGATGATTTTGTCAAATTCCACCCCGGCGGCACCTTAGGACGCTCCTTGTTGACCAAGGCTAAAGACCTCATGATTACGGAAGTACCCATGGTCCAGCCTGAAGATGGCCTGCACGAGGTGCTGCTTCGTATCTCTGAAGGTCGATTAGGGCTAGTAGCAGTCGGCACTCCAAGTGATGTACAAGGCGTGATCACCGATGGCGATATCCGTCGTGCCATGGCCTCCAGCTCGAATCCTAATGCTTTAGTTGCTTCGGAAATGGGTACTAAACAGCCTGTTTTTATTGATGAGCAGATGGGGGTGAGTGAGATGGATCGATTATTCCGTGAGAAGAAAATTATCACCGTCTTGGTGGGTTCCGCCCAAGATTTAAAAGGTGTGGTCCAATTCTATGATATCCATGGCTAAAGCTATTTGTATCATCCCGGCCAGATTAGAATCTTCTCGATTCCCTAATAAAATCTTGACCGACATCCAAGGGATGCCGATGTTTGAGCGAGTCTATCACATCGCTCAGGTTTCAGGTGTGTTCTCTAAAGTCATTATCGCCTCTCCGAATCCCGAAATTCTTGAGTTGTGTAAGCAGCGCGGAATTGCTGCCGTTGCAACTTCGTTTGACCATCCGTGCGGAAGCTCTCGTGTTTTTGAAGCTGCTCGCGGTGTTCAGGAGGATTGGGATATTGTGGTGAACCTTCAGGCCGACCAGCCCTTCCTGCCTACTTCTTATCTTAAAGCGGTAGTGGAGGCGGTGGGAGCTAACCCCATTGCGACCATCGCCTATGAAGAGGCGGGGGAAAAGGATGAGCACACGGTGAAGGTCATTCGTAATAAGAAGGGTGAAGCCGTGTATTTCAGTAGGTTCCCTATTCCGTATTCAGTGCCGGGTGCATCAGAGGTGGTGCGGTTGTGTCATTTGGGATTATATGCGTTCAAGAAGAACTTTGCGATGTCGTATGAAGGGGATTTTAAGTCGGTGTTGGCCCTTCAAGAATCGTTGGAGCAACTCGATTTTATCCATCATGGACATAAAATTGATGTGGCAATAGTGTCGCATTCGGTGCCTGAGATCAATATTCCTGAGGATTTAGTCTTGGCGCAAAAATTAGGTTTGTTTTAAGTAATATCCAAGTTGGCTTTAAAGTGGCGCAAAAGATCTTTACTATAGAGCCTGTTGCGGCGATTGGCCTTTTTCCTGCTTGCTCGCTTGCCCACACGCTTGTCTTTAATTAGGTCCTCGAGGTCATTCGCCTGCTCTATTTTTTCAAAATCCTGAATCTGGGTGCGTTTCATTTCAAATACTATGCTATCAACTATTACATAGTACCTTTGTTAATGTTCATACACACCTAAAAGAATTGGACCATGGCCCAACTAGAATGGCAAACCGTCAAGGAATACGAGGAAATCACATTTAAGCAGCTTAACGGCGTCGCACGCATTGCGTTCAACCGTCCTGAGGTGCGCAACGCATTTACGCCAAAGACCGTAGACGAGCTTTGGGAGGCACTCATCTTGTGCCACGAGAGCCAGGAAATTGGTGTGGTGCTCATTACTGGTGAGGGACCCTCACCGAAAGACGGCGGCTGGGCATTCTGCTCTGGCGGGGACCAACGCGTTCGTTCGACCACCGGATATAAAGGAGAGAACGGCATCAATAGGTTCAATATCCTAGATGTGCAGCGTCAGATCCGATTCATGAATAAGGTCGTGATCGCTGTAGTACCCGGTTGGGCAGTAGGTGGTGGCCACAGTTTGCATGTAGTGTGTGATATGACCATAGCCTCGAAGGAACACGCCATCTTTAAGCAAACCGATGCGGATGTCGCAAGCTTCGACGGCGGGTTTGGCTCTGCCTACCTCGCTCGCCAAGTAGGTCAGAAAAGAGCGCGTGAAATCTTCTTCCTTGGCACTGAGTACTCTGCACAAGAAGCCTACGAGATGGGCATGGTAAACAAGGTGGTGCCGCATGAAGAACTAGAACAGACGGCTTACGACTGGGCACAAGAGATCATGACTAAAAGCCCTACGGCCATCAAGATGTTGAAGTTCGGATTCAACCTCATCGACGACGGATTGGTTGGTCAACAAGTATACGCTGGAGAAGCTACTCGTTTGGCCTACGGTACAGATGAAGCCGTTGAAGGCCGCAATGCCTTCTTGGAAAAACGATCTCGAGACTTCTCTAAATTCCCGAAGTTTCCATAATGGACGCAATCAAGCATAGAAAAACCCAAAAGGTATTGGCCAACAGTCCCTGGACACCTTCGTTGACGGAGGGGGAAAGAGAGGAATTGCTCCAAGAGCTACTCACACTTGCTGCTGCGGCTCCGTATCATTACGAAAGTGCTGCCAAGTATAGAACTGATTTAACTTCGGGATTGCCATTTCGTTGCTATGTGGCGGATGCGGCACGTTGCCGGGCGGCTGTTGATTACGCTACGGCCGAGGAGGTACAGGCAGGTAAAATAGTCCAGATGCTCAATGCTGCTGAGGTATTGCTTATTGTGACTTGGCTGCCGGACACCTTTGGAGAGCCGGTTGAAGGTAGAGAGCCTATGCCGTTTACAGGTAACTTGAGGAATATGGAGCATGTCGCGGCTACCGGGGCAGCCATTCAGAATATGTTAGTGGGCGCGACGGCCTTGGGATATCCAAATTATTGGTCTTCAGGCGGTGTGCTTCGTTTTGATCCGATGCGTTGTCATTTTGATGTTCCTGCCGAAGAAATCATTCTAGGGACCTTATTTATTTTTCCGAAAGACGCCGAATCACGTGCTGATGAGGTCGTACCAGGTAAGTTGCGCGAGAAGGGTAGGGATTTGGATACTTGGTCAAAGATGGTTTGATTTTGGTTGCACTCCAGATGAATGCTCCGTACTTTTGAGGCAGATGGTATTTCACAAGTACAAAACAATCTTCGTTCATATTCCTAAAACTGCTGGGCAAAGCGTTGAAGCTTATTTCCTAGGGTTGGAAAATTTATCTTGGAATGAGCGATTACCATTGTTACTAACGCTCAATGACGAGCCATCTATTGGCCCGCCGCGCGTAGCGCATTTGAAACTACACGAATACCTGGATAATTATTACGTATCAAAGGAACTGTTCGAGCAGTATTATAAATTTGGATTTGTACGAAATCCTTGGTCACGGACCGTTTCCTTTTACAAGTTTCACGGTTATCATCATTTGATGACCTTTGAACGATTTGTGAACAATACATTACCTGAACTAATCGAAACGGAAGGCTGGTTTTACGGTTGTCAATATGACTTTTTCTATCGCGATGGGGTGAACCAAGCAGATTTCATCGGTAAGTTCGAATCTCTTCAAGATGATTTTAAAACCGTTTGTAACGATCTTAATGTTCCTGCGACAGGCTTACCGCACCGTAACAATAACGCTGATAAGGGTGGTCTTGCTGGCCTAAAGAACTTAGACAATAGATTCTTACGCCGACCTAAAACATTACGGGCCATGCTCTTTAGAAATGGAGACACAGTGAAAAGTAAAAATTATAGGGACTATTATACCCCAGAATTAGTCGCAAAGGTGCAGTCCCTTTATTCAAAAGATGTCGACACCTTCGGTTATTCCTTTTAAAAAGGATAAAAGAGATCATAGACCTCCATCTTCAATTTACACAGAACATTCCCGCGCATCAAGCCAGGGTAATGCCAGACTACGAATAAACTGTAACATAAATGGGGAGGATAGAAAATAGGTCCTTAGTAACCGTATTCTGTCATGCTGAGTGTTTAGAGGTTCAAAGAGTCTAGCCGCGATGCGAAAGAGTCTGAAATCTTTCTACTAACATACCAATCATCAACGTTCGTTAATGAATCAGGTAGTGTAAGTCTATGGTAATGATGATCTTCGAATATTTTTCGTAGTGACTCTCTTTTATCTTCCAAACCATTATGCTCAATACAAATAATTGAAAAGGAATAGTTGGAAAAATTGAAACTTTTGATAATCTCCAATTCGCTCCCTTCTGTATCAATGGAAATAAATTCTATGTGTTTAGGTGCTTTAAATTTATCAAGTAAGTCGTTCAAGGAAATAGTTTTTACTGAGTATCGATCACTTATTATCCTTTTTTTACTATCGGAATTGAGATGTTTGATTAAAGTATTGCCTCCTTTCCATTTACCCGTTTCGACAAATTCTAGCTCAAGATTGGATTCAGTAAAAACGCAATCAGTTTCAATGTGAGCCGTCCTATTAGACAGTAATTTTTTATGCCATTTTTTTGCAGGCTCCGCCAGTATGCCATTCCAGCCCAGAAACTTTTCGAAGTAGTATGTATTAGAATTCGTAATTCCATCAATTGCCCCAAATTCCACGAAATATCCTGATGTTACGTTACCTAGCAAGATGGAAATAAGGTATTCGTGTCCGTGCTGAGAGAATGTTTTTTTTAATCTAATCTCAGGATCAATTTCTGAAACAAATTTTTGGTATTTCTTTATTTCAGCCTTTGATATTTTCTTTAGGAATTGAATTACTTTCATGCGTATTGAAATTCTTTTGGAGTTGTAAAAATAGATTTTTCTCATCTAATCTATCCAGACTAATCAAAACGGGTATTTCCCCTTTGGGGTATAAGGCGAGCACCTTACCAACGGGTTTATCAATAAGGAGATGATAACGTCTTTTATTGAGCCCTTTGAATTTGCCCTTGGCCACCTTTCCCGTGGAGATTCCGTGTGAACGACTTGTGATTTCCGGTAATCTTTCGAGTAACGAAATGGAGTCTAAATCGCTAATATTCAGTGATATACTGTATGGGCCCTGAATTTCCAATTCATTATTTTCGTAGGTCCAGGTGCTCTCTCTTTCCGACCAAATAAACAGCCCGATCAGCATGACTAGAGTAATACCCAATACAACTAGTCCAATAATAGTTTTATTTTTTGTAGCGTTACTCAATCCCTCACTGAATTTACGAGATGTCCAATAAAACCAACCGTAGGCTATGATAGGACTAATGGCTAGATGGTAGCCTACAAGGTTAGAATCAAAAAGGTGAAAAACTACCGATAAAATGGTATATATGATCCCGAACCAAATGTGAAAGGCCTTGAACGCCTTGAGGTATTCAATAATGGGAAACTTTTCTTGGTCCTCACTGCTCATTGTATTGTAGCCACTGAGCAGGTATTTCGCATTACTTGGGGTTATGATAAAACCTATGCTAAAAAATAGCAGACCGAGGCCAATGGACACGTAAATCATGAACGAATTGAAATTGGCATAATTAGGGGTATAAAAGTAGCTTTTTTTTTGTGGGTTTAGGTCTTTGACGAATAACTTTTATTCATCGCTTTTCCCTTTTACTTTCATATTCGATGAGCAAATCACGAAGTCTTGCGGCTTCGATAAAGTCCATGGATTTCGCAGCGAGCTCCATACCTTTACGTATGTCTCTGATGCGCTTTTCAAGGTCTTCTGGGCTCGTATAGTTGAATGCTTCTTCTGCGGCTTTGACGGATGCCATGCCCTCTTTGTATTGTGCGCCCTTATTTACGGCACTTGTTTTTGCAAGAATTTCATCTCGGCTGCTTCGAAGTGCAGTGGGGACCATGCCCGTGTCTTTGTTGAACGTATCTTGCTTTTCTCTGCGGCGTGCGGTCTCGTCAATGGTGCGCTGCATGCTATCGGTAATCTTGTCGGCGTAAAGGATGGCCATTCCGTTTATGTTTCGCGCCGCACGTCCGATGGTTTGGACGAGTGAGCGCGTACTGCGCAAGAAGCCTTCTTTATCAGCGTCCATGATGGCCACTAAACTGACCTCCGGGAAATCTAATCCTTCACGGAGTAGGTTTACTCCGATCAGTACGTCAAAGGTGCCCAGTCTCAAATCGCGCATAATTTCTACGCGTTCCAGTGTATCTACGTCGCTGTGGATGTAGCGGCATCGGATGTCGTAACGCGTGAAGTATTTAGTCAGCTCCTCCGCCATTCGTTTGGTTAAGGTAGTCACTAGGACGCGTTCGTCGCGTTCGACACGAATGCGAATTTCCTCCATGAGGTTATCGACTTGGTTCTCGTACGGACGTACTTCAACTACAGGATCGAGCAGGCCAGTGGGGCGGATGACTTGTTCGGCGAAGACTCCGCCGCTCAGCTCGAGCTCAAATTCGGCTGGTGTGGCGCTGACAAATAATGCCTGTCCACGAATCTGCTCGAATTCTTCAAACTTTAGGGGGCGGTTGTCTAAGGCTGCGGGCAGACGGAAGCCGTATTCTACCAAGTTTTCTTTGCGTGAGCGGTCGCCACCGTACATGGCGCGTACTTGGGGAATGGTAACGTGGCTTTCGTCGACTACAAGTAGGAAGTCGTCGGCAAAGTAATCCAGAAGACAGAAGGGACGTACCCCTGGAGCGCGCCCGTCGAGATAGCGGCTGTAGTTCTCAATTCCGGAACAATAGCCCAATTCCCGTATCATCTCCAAATCAAAATTAGTGCGCTCCTCCAAGCGCTTGGCTTCTAGTGGGCGGCTCACACTGCGGAAGTGGTCCACTTGCTGCATTAGGTCGTCTTGTATTTGGTGAATGGCGTGTTGTAATTGATCTTTTTCAGTGACGAAAAGGTTGGCAGGGAACAGGCGCATTTCTTCCATTTGTTCAATGCGTTGGCCGCTGAACGGGTCCATGTGTTCAATGCTCTCCACTTCATCGCCCCAGAAACTGATTCGGTAGTAGGTTTCCGCGTAGGCAGGGAAAATGTCAACGGTATCACCTTTTACCCGAAAGCTACCGCGTTTGAATTCGGCTGCAGTTCGAGAGTAAAGGGCGTTGACAAAGGCGTGGAGTAAAGCCTGGCGTGCGATGGTGTCGCCCACTTTTAATTGGACCACAGAACTATTAAATGCCTCAGGGTTGCCCATTCCATACAAACAACTGACAGAGGCGACCACAATCACGTCGCGGCGTCCACTCAATAGGGAAGAGGTAGTGCTCAAACGAAGTTTTTCAATCTCATCGTTAATGCTCAGATCTTTCTCTATGTACAGACCGGAGGAGGGCACGTAAGCTTCAGGCTGGTAATAATCGTAGTAGCTCACGAAATATTCGACTGCGTTCTCGGGGAAGAATTCTTTCATCTCCCCATAGAGTTGGGCAGCTAATGTTTTATTGTGACACAGGATGAGGGTAGGGCGTTGGGTACGTTCTATAACGTTCGCTACTGTAAATGTCTTTCCAGACCCTGTCACGCCTAGCAATACCTGATCGCGTTCTCCGCCGTTCAGCCCTTCTACCAAATCGTTGATGGCCGTGGGCTGGTCTCCCATCGGCTCGAATGGAGCTACGAGCTTAAACTTCATGTCGGATTATTTCAGTAGGCTATTGAAAAGCTTGCGCATGGCAGTGTAATGCTCTACCAAGGCTTTCTGTTCTTCAATTTTTGCAGATGCTGCTTCCAATAATGGGTTCCCTTTCGAGGCAGAGAAGAAGGCGATGTTGTTTTCAAGCTGATGCAATTCCTTTTTGGCGCTATCTAATCCTTCACGGATGGTAGCACGCTGGCGGAACAACCCATCTTGATCATCGGCCTCCACCATGGCTTTCACCTTCGCTTGCATCAAGGCAGCTTCTACCTCTTGGGCACTAAGGCCTAGTGGTGCTACTTTTTCCGCCAACAAAGCATCAAAGTTTTGGTCGTGCTCTCGTTTGCCGCCTTGGCCCAATACGCCCCACTGCTCACTCAAGGAAATGGCGTCATCAAGCGAGGCAACCTTTGCTTTCTTCATGCCGGCCAAGAAATCTTCTTTGGCTTTTTGAGCGGCAGTGCTTTGCTTTTCTTTTGCTTTGCGTTCGCCGTGCATGCGTTCGAAAAAGTGATTACATGCGATGCGGAAAGCTTCCCAAAGCTTGTCTCCGTCTTTTTTCGGAACATAGCCAGAAGTCTTCCAATCTTGCTGTGCTTTTTTCAGAACCTTCGCAGTTTCTGCAAAATCATTACTGTCTTTCACGCTCTCTGCGAGTTCAATCAATGCCCGTTTCTTTTCGAGATTTACACGTTGCGCCTTCTTCTCCTCTTTGTAGAAGGCGTTTTTCAGCCTGTTGAACTCACGCTGAGCTGTTTTATATTCCTCCCAAACCAACGAATTTTCTTCGTTTTTCACGAAGCCAATTTTCTTGAACTCTTCACGCAGGGCTTGGAGGGCTTTGCTGGCTTTTTGCCATCCGCCGTGCTTGGTTGGTAGCTCGGTTGTCAGCGACTTGATATTTGCAACGATTTCTTTCTTTGCAGCAATCTTTTCTTCGTTCTGCGCCTTGATTTCCTCATTGAAGGAATCCCTGAGCTCATGAATCTTACTGGTAATGGCTTTAAAGCGTTCCCAGAGCTCATCCTTGTGCTCGCGTGGCACAGGACCAATTCTCTTCCACTTGCCGTGCGCCTGCTGAAGTGTTTTGAAAATCTTTGCAGAGGCACCGCCGGCCAACATGTTTTCCAAGGATTCACATAGGGCGACCTTCTCCGCAAGGTTATTTTGGTAATCAATCTCGATGAGGTCGTAGGCCATTCTCAAGTAGTCGAAGAAATTATCGACGTGGTGGTTGTAGTTTGCCCATACGTTGCGCGCATCACCTTTTGGGACAAGGCCGGTATAGTTCCATCGCTCGCGCAATCCTTTGAATGTTTCGTATTTATTCTTGGCACTGCCTTCCATCATAGGCAAACCTTTGATTTGCTCGATAATATCAAGTTTGGTGGCCAAGTTTGTGCTGAGTTCTGCCTCAAGCTGGCTGTAATGCTTACGCAACTTATCTCTGTATCCACCGTAAATGGTGTTCAGTTGCGTGCGCAATGGCTGCTCGTAATGGAAATCGATGCTGTTGCCGCCTTCTTCGATAAAGGCTGCCTTCGCGGCATCTCGTTCTGCATTGAGTTCTTGTAACATGCGAGAACGTCCGCTCTCTACTACGCCTTTGATGCGTTGTGGCTCGTGCGCGCCAATGTGCTGGGCGATGATTTCAAGGGATTGTTCTATGCTTAGGGAATCGAAATCTGGAATGATCAACTTGCGCTCTTTCGGGCTTTCGTGATCGTCTTCTGCCTCTACAGCATTGACTTCTGTATTTTGTTCCTCTTCCGTTTCTTCCACGTCTTCGCTACTCTCGGGAGCTTCAGGCATGGGTGTGCTGGCCTCCTCCGTAGGCTGGACGTTTTCTTGTGTGCCCAATTCTTCTTGACTCATCATCTACAAATTTTTGTAGTAAGCGGCATGAAACAATTGCCATGCTTTTTTCGCTTGCTCATTTAACATTAGGTTGCCACCGATAATGGCAGCACCCATTTCCTTACCCTTTAACATCATTGGAGTTGGGTCCGGTTCATAGGTCATATCAAAGATGGCGAATTCCTTCGTTATTACCTTATATGGTAACGGTAAATAATCGCCAGGGAATATCGGTCCGCCTACTGGAGTACAATTGACCCAACGGGGAAAAGCAGCAGCTTGTGCTTCAGTTAAACTGTCATAGGTCATTGCTCCATGGCGCCCTACAATTAAATACTCCGTATGGCGCTCTTCCAACACTGCACAAAGTGCTTTTGCTGCACCGCCGCCTCCCAGCACTAGGGTAGGTTGTTCTGGTCCTAAGGCGTCGAGTGTTTGGGCGATGCCGTTCACATCGGTATTGTAGCCTACAAATCGATCGCCAGTTTTTACGATGGTATTGATGGCACCAATTCTTTTTGCACCTTCATCTACCTCATCCACCCAATGAAGGGCTTGTTCTTTGAATGGAATGGTGATGTTGATGCCTGTTAAACCTTCTTGATCGAACAATTCCACCATGGCTTTACGATCCATGGCGGTGCGCTCATAACACTGGTATAAACCCGGGGTGCCGCTTTGTTCCATAAAACCATGGTGTAGGGTAGGGCTTTTGCTGCGCCCGATAGGATGTCCTATGAGGCCAAGGCGAATCATGCGCGCTTGAGTTTTCCGCCCCACTCTAAGCCAAAGACGACCAACGCACCCGCAATGGCGAGGGGGAGGGCCAAGGTCCAATCTGCCCCCGGGGCTAAATTTTCAGTGATCAACGGAACGTATTCTTCCTTCGGGGTGCCTTCGTATTTCACATAGTATTCCACCACCCATTTCCACGGCCAAAGTTTGTTTAATGAGCCCAACAAGAACCCAGAGAGCAAGGCTACGGCAATGCTGTAGTAATGTTCGAAGATCCACTTTAAGGCTTTGGTGAAGCTAATCAGTCCGACTACTGCGCCGATGCCCACATAGGCTATGATGAGTAGGTTTCGATCGCTTACGGCACTCAGGACAGTCGCATAAGCACCCAATAACAGAAGAATGAAGCTGCCGCTGATGCCCGGTAAGATCATGGCACAAATGGCCAAGGCGCCGCAAAGGATAAGGTAGAGCGGGTGTTCTGTACCGCCCACAGCGGGTAAGGTGGTTACCCAATAGGCAATGACGGTTCCGATCATGAATGAAAGGATTTGAGGGGTGCCCCAGTGGGTGATGTTTCGTCCCACAATGAAGATGGAGGCGAACACGAGGCCAAAGAAGAAACTCCAGATGGCGGTGGGGTGGTGCTCAAGTGCATAGCCAAGAATGGAGGCTAGGGAAAGCACACTGGTGAAGATCCCAGCGAAGAGGACTGCGAGGAAGGTACCGCCTATGTGGGACCATAGATCGCGGAATTGGCCCCGAAAAAGCAGCTTAATGGCATGCGCATCAAACCGGCTGAGGTTGCCTATTAATTCCTCGTAAATATTCGTGATAAATGCGATAGTTCCTCCGCTGACTCCGGGGACGACATCTGCCGCTCCCATGGCCATGCCTTTGAGGAACAAACTCAAATATTTCTGCATGGGTGGGTTATTTCAATTCTGCTAAAATAGCGGCCACTACTGGGACTTCAAGCAGATCTGGGAAGTATTCCACAAATAGCGTTCGCAACTCATCGCGGTTCAAATGCAAATCTTCCAGCACCTCTTTTGCGCTGATGATATCGTCGGCCGCGAAGAGGTAGCCGGCAAGCACTAATCTGAACTGTAGCACTTCTGGGAAGCATTCGACGGCGTCGTAGAGAATGGCGATGGCTTGTTCTAGAAGGTTCAATGCTATTAAACACTCCACGAAATCCAAGACATCCTCCGACCCGTAGGCTTCGTCCAACCAGACCTTTTTGTAGTCCTTGACCGCTTCTGCATAGCGCTCCAACTCTATGAGTATGCTCGCGCGCTCTAAATGGACGTCGTCCATATCCGGTTCGAGGGCGACGGCTTTGTTGAATTCACGCAAGGCTTCATTGGGGCTACCTAGTTCAGCTTCGAGCAAGCCGATGCGGAAATGCACGTAGCCGCTGGGCAACTCTTCGTTCACGCTTTGCTTGTAGGCCGTGAGCGCGTCGATGTATTCTTCGTTGCGCTCGTGGATACGTCCTTTTTCGAAGTAGGCAGCGTGGAAGGTTTCATCAGCAGTGATGGCCCATTGGAACATTTCCAGAGCTAGGGCTTCGTTATCCTTGCGTAGTTGGAAAGCGCCTAACTGGTACCATAGCAATGGGTTGTAGGGCTCTTTTAGGGTGAGGCTTTCAAACAAAGCGATCGCACGGTCGTATTCACTGGTAAAGTCGAGACACATGGCCAGCTGGTACAATGCTCCTTCATCCAAATCTTCGTTTTCTAACCGGCACCAGCGCACTAAAATATTGATCGCACGTGGGTAGTCGCCCTGACTCAAATGCGTATTAGCAATCATCTGCAATACCTCCACGGGATCGTCAGAACCGGCCAAGGCTTCGTCTAGCAATTGTAATCCCTTCTGTGTATTACCGCGGTGCATTAAGATCGTGGCGCGTGCGATGAGCAATTCCGTGGAACGCATATTCAATCCTTCTAAGTGATTCAGTTTCGCCTCAGCTCGAGTGTAATCTTTCATCGCAATGTCCAGTTGCACCTCCTTAATTTTGAAGGTAAAGGCCAAAGGATGAATGGCTTGAGCGATTTCTAATGCGTTTTTGGTTTGCTCAAAAGACCCCGTATCTAGGTAATAGTCTAGAATCAATTCTAAATCTTCGACATCGAAATAGGGTTGTCTCCCTTCGCTGATTGCGTTTTCGAATGCATGAACTAATGTTAAGGTCTCTTGGTCCTCAAATCGCATAGTAGAAAGATAAGTGCTTTAGGCATCGGGAGAAAGGGGCAGGAGGTCTCACAAACTCGAAGTTTTCACACTGTTATTAACAAATAAGCAATTCTATTGCCATCGGTTGTACGCGGTATTCTTTGCGGTTATCTTAGCCAAAAACATTCCAAGCCTGCATGACACTGATCAAATCCATTTCGGGAATTCGCGGTACCATCGGCGGTGCCCCTGGCGACAATTTAACACCTATTGATGCGGTAAAGTTTGCCTCTGGTTACGGCAGTTGGCTCAAAACGCGTACGTCGAACCCGACGGTGGTGATTGGCCGCGATGCGCGTCCTTCCGGGCCGATGCTGGAACAATTGGTCATTAGCACCTTGCAGGGTTTGGGCATTGATGTGATCAACGCCGGTTTGAGCACCACTCCGACCGTAGAAATGCTCGTCCCGAGATATGCGGCGGCGGGTGGCATTATCCTCACTGCCTCGCATAATCCGGAGCAATGGAATGCATTGAAACTCTTGAACGAGAAAGGAGAGTTTGTTTCTGGTGATGATAGCGCTGAAATTTTGCGATTGGCAGAAAGTACGAATTTGGATTTCGCTGAGGTAGGCGATCTAGGTACACTCACGGCCTGTGAGGACGGTATGGATTGGCACATAGACCAAGTCTTGGCCTTGCCTTCTGTCGATGTCGCAGCCGTACAAGCGGTAGGCTTCAAAGTTGCCATTGACGCGGTTCACAGCTCCGGCAGTGTTGCCATTCCTATGCTGCTCGATAAATTGGGCGTAGCATACCACAACCTATACCCTGAACCGCACGGAAGATTTCCCCACAACCCTGAGCCCCTTGAGAAGCATTTGGGCGCCATTATCGATGAGGTGAATAATGGTTCCTACGACCTCGGTATCGTGGTGGATCCGGATGTGGACCGCTTGGCCTTTATTGATGAAAAAGGCGCCATGTTTGGCGAGGAATATACATTGGTCCTTGTAGCCGATTATTTACTCTCGCTCACGCCAGGGCATGTGGTGAGTAATATGAGCTCCTCCAAAGCCCTTCGTGATTTAGCGGAATCAAAGGGGTCGACCTACAGTCCATCTGCCGTAGGTGAAGTGAATGTGGTACACGAGATGAAGGCCAAACATGCCGTGCTCGGTGGGGAAGGCAACGGAGGAATCATTCTGCCAGAATTACACTACGGCCGAGATGCCCTCGTCGGCATTGCGCTCGCGTTGACACACTTGGCCAAATCCGGCAAGACCATGAGCGAATTGCGCGCGGGCTATCCTCAGTATTACATGGCCAAACAGAAAATCGAATTAACCCCGGGCTTAGATGTCGATGGCATCCTCGCGACCATTGCTGGACGTTATTCGGGTGAAGAATTAAGTACCATTGATGGCGTTAAAATCACTTGGTCAGACCGTTGGGTTCATTTGAGAAAATCTAATACAGAGCCCATTATCCGTATCTACACTGAAGCACCCTCTACAGAAGAAGCCACAACATTGGGCGAGCGCTTTATGAAGGAGATAGAAGAATTAGCGTAAGCCGTATATTTGGGGAACCTAAAAACAGAGCATGGAAGTCATTTTCTTAGATAACGCTGCCACCACACCATTGGAGCCTCGTGTGAAAGATGAGATGGTGCGCATGATGGAGAATTTTGGTAATCCTTCAAGTACACATGTTAGCGGCCGTGGCGCCAAAGTAGAGGTAGAGGTAGTGCGTAAGCGCATTGCACAACGCCTTGAAGCAGAGCCAGGTGAAATCTTCTTTACTTCCGGAGGAACGGAGGCCGACAACATGGCTCTGTTCTGTAGTGTTCGCGATTTAGGCGTGAAGCGTATTATCACTACCACCATCGAACACCATGCCGTAGGTCATCCTGTGGAGTTTATGGTGGAGCGCGGGGAAGTGGAAGCTGCCTTTTTGAGCGTAAACGAATTTGGGGATATTGATTTAGCGGAGCTTGAAGCGCTCCTAAAAGGTGGACCTAAGACGTTGGTGAGCTTGATGTTCGCCAATAATGAAATAGGCAACTTGAATCCTGTCAAGGAAATTAGTGCCTTGTGCAAGGCTCATGGCGCATTGTTCCATTCGGATACCGTTCAGGCGATGGGGCATTTGCCGATCAGCGTGAAAGAGGTAGGGTATGACTTTTTAACCTGCTCAGCACATAAGATACATGGCCCAAAGGGCGTAGGCTTTGCCTATGTACGCAGTGGATTGAAGATAAAACCATTGATTCAAGGTGGTGCCCAGGAGCGCAACTTGCGTGCAGGTACAGAAAATACTATCGGTATTGTTGCCTTGGGTAAGGCTTTCGAGATTGCCACCACAGAGATGGCCGAGGACCAGAAGAAAGTAGAGGCTTTGAAGCAGCGTGTAATTGACGGTGTAAAACGCATTGTGCCTGATGCGAAATTCTTTGGCCGTAGTGCAGAATTGGACAAGAGTCTATATACCGTTTTGAGTATAGCCTTCCCGAAATCTGCCAACGATATGCTAACGTTCTCTTTTGATATGAAAGGCATCAATGTTAGTGGAGGTTCGGCTTGTACGAGCGGTTCTAACCAAGGCAGCCATGTCATTCGTGCGTTGGGGGATTGGACGTCGAACTACCAGCCGGTACGCGTCTCTTTCAGTAAATTCAATACGGAAGATTGCGTTGATGGTTTCCTCAATGTCTTGGAGGAAATCTACGCACCAGCTTAATTGATGATGGTCACGGTGCCCATGCGCACCTCTTTGCCACCGGTGAACCTGTAGGTATATACATCCTGAGGTACTGGTTTTCCTTTGAAGGTGCCGTCCCAGAACTCGTGGAAAGGATCTTCGGAGCGGAAGATTTCATTACCCCAACTATCGAAAATCACAAAAACGGGGTCTTCAAGACAACTGTTTCCCGAAATCTCGAAGAGTTCATTGTCTTTATCACCGTTCGGTGTGAAGGCATTCGGAATCCACACGCGCCCCTCAATACGAATGATATCGGCCAAGAAATCGAAGGTATAGCTTCGGTTACAAAGGGTGTCGATGATGGTTAGGAACACTTCTTCTAATCCACTTTCCGGATAGCGGAAAGATGGAATCATGCCGCTGTCTATGTTGCCTGCGAAGTTCCATTCGAAGAGCATGGTGCTGTCCACGTTTTGATAGAAGACATCCACACCACCGTATCTACAACTATCCGTTGTTACAGTGACGGTGGGAAGGGAAGCATCATCATCAAATTCAATAAAGAAACTTTGGTCTGCACTAACGTCACAGAAACTATCCCTTGCAGTAACTGTAGCTGTGTAGATGGCAAAGGCAGGGTAGGTGTGAACAATATTTTTCGAGGTGGTGGTTAGGTTTTGCCCATCCCCGAAGTCCCATTCGTAATAATCGGCATCGGCCAATTGTTCTATGAAATTTACTTCTCGTAGGAGGTCACAACTGACATAATTCGCAACCCAATCTGTCACAGGAAAACTTGCGGTATCGTGAATGATTTCAATGAAGGTAGTGTCGTAGCTATCACATACTGTATCAATGGCCACAAGCATTACGTTATACGTTCCGAGGTTCGGGAAAGTGACCACCGGGTCCTTAAGGTTTGAGGTATCTCCTTGGTCAAAGTCCCAGAAATAAGCGTTGGCGTTCACGCTGTTGTTGTCGAGCTTCAAGGTGAGCTCGTAACAATTTGTATCGATGAGGTAGTTGAGGTCTATTTCAGCTTTTGCCTCAATGCCCGTTTCAAAATCCAGTTTAATGACGCCAAGGTTGCAATTACTGCTGTTATTGGTCTCACTAAAAGCACCAGGGGTGGTGGGGAGGTCATCATTTCCTCCACATCCCGCACATACAGCTTGGTAGATTCTTCCTCGTTCGTCAAACCTGCTGGTACCTCCGTCAACGTGCTCAGCTGAGGTGGAACCTCCAAAAAAGCTGCCGTATTTGAAACTATTGAAGTTTTTCGTCAATACCATGAAGTAGAAATCCGATCCGTTCGTGGAGCTTTGCAGGGCATCTGTACTGGTGGGGAGTTGTTCTACGGTTGTAGGAAAATACGGATTGTTGGTAACTCCACCCCACCCAGAGAGCAGAATGTTTAGACAGCCGTCTACATTGAAAGCGGTAGGCACTAGGTTAAGGCTGCCGGAAGGTGATCCGAAAGCCGTAGATGCCTGGCTAACGGTAAGGTTATTGCTCATTTTATGGATGAACTGCTTGCGGTATTGTGGGGTGCCCCAGGCACCGGCAGTGATGGGGTAGTTGCCTAATGTTTGCCCAAAGGTATATACGTTGCCTAGTTTATCGACATCGAGGATGAAGCTCTGGTCGTATTGTGAAGTTCCGACATAGGTGCTTTGCAACAGGACACCGGTAGCGGCATTGAACTTGGCTACATAGCCGTCTATATTACCTCCATACGAACTTTTAAAACCACCGCTTGTGGAGGGGAGGTTACCGCCTTTGGTTCCTCCCGTGATGAATACGGCGCCATTGTGATATTTAAGGCTGTATCCTGAGTCGTCATTCGTGCTGCCGTAATAATTGGACCACAATAAAGACGTTCCTGAGGCATTCAATTTAAAGACCACGGCATCTTGGCCGCCGGCATTCGAACAACGCGTACAATTCGTTGATGGGAAGTTTGTACTGTTGGTGGAAGCCGTCACATAAATGTTGTTGGATGCGTCGACCACGACTTCTCCACGGGCGGCATCTCCGTAGTTCTCAATGATTGCAGTGTTGAGCCCATCGTTGCCCGTTCCGCCCAGGTAAGTAGAGCTCAGCACGGCTGTACCTGAAGTATTGAATCTGGTGACGAATAGGTCCGATTTTTTGAACTCGTAACCGTTGATGGTCACGTCGTTTCCCCCAGCATTACTGCTTTGTACAGGGTTTTGCGTAGGAAAATTAGAGCTCCCGGTTGTGCCCATGACGATGAGTTGGTCGTTGCTATTGACCACCATACTGTGCGGATGATCCGGAGCAGTTCCCCCTAGGTAGGTGGCGTAGAGCATGGTGGTGCCCTGCGGCTCGAAGACCGTGATAGTTACATCCGGATTAAAGCCAAGGTTGATACCGGGAGGATCATTATAGGTGGTTTGGAACGCACCGGTGGAGGCCACATAACCCGTAGCAAAGGCAACGCCCGCTCCGTATAACCGTCCTGCTTCGTCGTAGGTGGCAGAAAACCCCCAGTTATCGGTCAATGAACCACTAAAGGAAGTGAATATGAGTTGCGGATCGATGACCAATGAATCCAAATCCATGGCTTCATCTTCCGCGGCAAAACCTATTTCCTGACCCACCAACGAGTACCAACACCCAAAATCTATACGTTCTCCATTTTTCCAACCCCACGCCACGGGTGTGCTTTCCATGAACTCACCTACTGAGGTTTGGATTTGTAGGCTGCCCTCAGGGTTTAATTGGATTCCGATGGCGCCGTCGTACGTCCATTTAATCTGAGAAAGAACCTCAGGGTCACGCAACTGCCAATCGTACTTCAGGTGGCTGTCTTTAGCATAAAATTTTAGTGTCGTGGAAGGGTAGAGGTCCTCATAGACCAATACATCGTGCGGTCGAACGCCGCCTTTCCAACGGCTTTGATCTTCTCCTATGAAGTAATTGTGATAATATCCTGTTTCATGCGCACCGCGACTTTCCTCGGGCTCGGCATCAATAAAGGACATACGAACCGCGTGAGTACGCAGCGGATCCACCGGCAAGCTCAAGCCCGCCTCGTGCATGTGGTGACCTCGTAAGTCCTCAATCTGGCTTGCATCGCGCAGCACCATTTGTACCGATCCTTCTTCAAAGAATAAAGCACCATATTTTAGGGGAAGTTTGTATTGAAAATCACCGTCCCATTGCCCCTCGTTTGGCACAAAAATCGCCTCTTGTCCGTGCAGTGTACCTGCGCAGAATAACAGAAGAGTCCAAAGAATCTGACGGAGTTTCATACTACTAAGTTACGATTCAAAAAGCATGCCTCAATCTAGGCGTCGCGCAAGAATCATTTGTTTCTGAGTGCTCAATTTCATTGCGAAAATTTTCATCTCTCGCCCTTCTTTGACCTTGAGCTTTTTCCGAATCAAATCCGGGTGCTCAGGGAATCCTATACGCTCAATAGCCGCCCGATCCACAGGGGTTTGAATCTTGTACGGCTTCGCTATTTCTATAACCTCATAACGTTGATACAGTTCGTTTGGTGCGGGCATCTGCTCAGAAGTATACATATTGCCTGTGACCAATTTTTTCGCACCCATCCCGCCAAGGAGCTCCTCATGTCCGCCGCTTTTCGATAGCGCCGGACCGGGCTGGACGAGATAAGTAAGTATCTGATCGGTATGTGCTACGGCTTTTGCTGAAGGGCTGCCGGTAAACAATCGTACTTCACTTTCTTCTAGAATGACCACCGTGTGTATATCTGCTGTCGCGGACCAATTCTTTCGCTGCACACAGAGCAATTCTTTGCACTCCCCGAGGAATTCCACTACATAAATGGCCGCACAACCTTGAAGTTTTTTCAACTCCTTTAAGGAAGCCATAGGGCTGTGTTTCGATACTAAGGTATGTGCACATTCTAACCACTCTCCTTGCAAGGAAGGTAAATGTGGCACAGTATGTTCGATGCTGTGGGCTTTGTTGCCGCTGGCACGACGGTCAGGGTCTACATAAAGTGTCAGATCTTCAGGAGCAATATTTAAGGCTTGTTTCCAAGCTTCAATGGCTTTGAATAATTTTTCCGCCGGTGCGTTGGTAACCTTCGATTCAGGAACATTATACTCGAGCAATTGCGCGAGATCTGAATTCAATTCATTGGCCCAATGCTCTTTGAGTCCTTCTCGCTGGGAAAGGCCAAAACTATCAATACCCATGCCGGCACACATGTCTATGGAATAAGGGGTAGTGACCAATGTTGCTTTGAACAACGCTGTCGCGTAACTGCTGCTTTGTTCGAGGGCTAAACCCGTTGGGAAGAGCCATTGCTTCTCGAACAACGGCCCAAACTTTCGGGCGTACTTATGTTTGGCCTGTAATTGGCTAATCCAACTAAAATATGGGCGATTTAGACCATATTTTAGTCGTAGATCTGTAATGGTGGCTCGTTCATATTTAGCTAGCCACGCCCAAGCGGCGGGATCAGAGAAATCATCTGGATGTACCTGTTGCGGGGGCTGAGCCATGGCTAGGACCCTTGGTTCAGCTCGTCACGTACTGTATTCATTACTACACGGATGATACTGTAGGTAGGAACTGCGAAGATCATCCCAGTAATACCGAGTAAGGTCCCTGCGATGGAAATTACAATGAAAATTTCAAGTGGATGTGCCCCAACGCTGTTACTGAATATGAACGGTTGGAAAACGATGTTATCCAATAATTGGACAACTACGAACAAGCCTGCCAAAAGGTAGAGTCCTTGCACCAAATCTAGATTTAAGGTTGGATCGGCAGCGCCTAGGGCATAGAGCTGCCCCATGCTTAGTAGAATTCCCAAAGTCGCACCAATGATAGGCCCTACATAAGGGATGAGATTGAAAATGGCGGCCGTAAGGGCTAAAACAATTGCTCCTTCGACGCCTATTAAAGTCATGCCGATAGAGAGTAGAGTAAAGACGGCGGTAATCTGCAGCAGGATGCCGAAGCTGTAGCGGGTAATGATTCGCTTGATTTGTGGTACAATAATGTCCACTTTATTGTGGTGTTTTTTTGGGGTGATATAATCAATAAAAGTATGGGCCAATTCTTGTTCGCGAATCAAAAAGAAACTGATAAAGGCGACAGAAAATAGTCCGATAATAACGTTGCCCACAGAGCCTAGTAGACCTTGAACTACGCCAGATATAGCCTCGACGCTCGCAAATTGCTGAAGGCTTTGGTTAATCTTCTGCAATTCGGCTTGGCTATCAATACCAAGAGTGACTAGCAGGTTGGAGAATTGGGTCATTTCTTGCTCTAATGTGGTGATGAGCATATCATACCGAATGGTACGTAGGAATGAAAATTCCTCAATTAACATTGGAATAAACCAGGATACAAGCAATGAAAACACAGTTCCGATGGCTAACATAGTTAGGGTTGCGCTTCCGGTAGGCCCCATGTAGTTGCCAAGAGGACTTTTCTCTTGAATGAGCTTATATAGTGGGCGGCCTAAAACACTAATATATAGTGCGATAAGTGCATATGCTACTACACCTTGAATGAGGAATAGGATATAAGTACCTAGGGCGATACCTAGCAATTGCAGTACGGCTTTTGCGATCGGTTGCAGTTGAAATATGCTCATGGCTCTGTGTTTCGTGTTAAGGCCCAATGTAACAAGTTTGCGCCCATTTTCAGTGCTTTTTCTCGTGTCTCTTCATCGTCGTTATGTACTTCTGTGTCTTCCCAGCCATCACCTAGATCGCATTCAAGAGTTAGTACTGCGACTAATTCACCATCGAGTAAATAGCCTAATGCTTGTGGTGGTTTGGCGTCGTGTTCGTGTATTTTGGGCAATCCTTCAGGGAAGGTATATGGTCCTTTGAAAATAATGTGATCGGCAGGAAGCAGTTGGCCCTTTTGATCGGGAAAAATCTTTTGCATTTCCACTCGGGCAAAATCACCCATGCCATAGTTATCGTCAATGTGTAGGAATCCACCGCGCTCTACGAAAGCTCTTAGATTTCGTACATCAACTTCGTCAAAAAATATACGGCCGTGTCCTGTAGCATGCAGAAAAGAAATGCCGGAGGTGAGCACATTTGCAGGGGAGACATGGCCTTGAACTTGGCAAGCTCCGTTTAAATTTTCGTTGTAAAATGAAGCGAGATTTGCCAGAGCCGTTGGATTGGCGTACCAATCCCCGCCGCCGCTATATTTCATTACGGCCAATACTTGAGCAGAGCTCGGGAACTGAAGGCCCATTAGGGCGATAAAAATGAGCAGAGTCTTCACAAGTATAAAATTACTGATTATTCCCAAGTTCATTGAATTCTTGCGCTAACTCATTGTTGATTTCTCGGCATAAAAGTTATGTTAATATTGTACGTATGAAAAACGCGTGGTTTCATCTTGCCACTTGGGCAATGTTATTGGTCCTGCAACCGGCTGTAGCACAGTGTGTTCAGAGTACCCCATATTCACAAGATTTTGAAGGGGCGAATTGGGTTTCCCAAACCAGCTGGACCAATAATGGTTCTATCCCCAGCTGCTGGACTCGCTTGCAGACCAGTAACAACTATTTGTGGATGGCTGGTCCGCCTTCTCTAGGTTCTTTGAACTCCGGGCCTGCAGATGACCATACGCTAGGCAATGGAGGGGGCTATGCTGTGGCAGAAGGTTGGTTTACAGGGTCTACAAGTACGAATGCCACGGTAACGCATCTCCTGACTCCCCCTATAGATTTATCAAACGATTCGCTGCCGAGATTGATTTTCTATTATCACATGTATGGTTCCGATATCAACCTATTAGATGTTCGTGTTCGAAAGGTTGGGACTAATACTTGGACGCAGATTCACATAGTAAACTCAGCTACTGCTTCAACTCAATTCACTTCCTCGAATTCCGCTTGGCGCAAGCAGGTGGAGAGCTTGAGCAGCTGGGCAGGGGATACCATTCAGATTCGTTTTTCAGCGAAGCGTGATGTGAATTTTTCATGGTGGACTAATTCACGCGTTTGTATCGACGATATTCTCATAGAAGAAACTCCTTCATGTGATTTGCCTTTCTCCATGACCTCTTCTAACATAGTAGCAACTTCGGCACAAGTTAATTGGTCCTCGCTCAATACTTCGCCGCTCGCTTATCAAGTCCAATATAAACAAGGGAATACCACACCGTCAGGAGGTACAATAATTACCTCTTCCACAAAGCCTTCGACTATCTCTGGATTGAGTGCAAATACAACTTACGCAGCTCGTGCGCGTGAAATTTGTTCGGCAGGCGATACCTCGGGCTGGTCAAACTTTACGGTCTTCACCACTCAATGTTCCTACTATACTGCACCTTTTGAGGAAGACTTTGAGGCCAATTCTTGGGATCCGGCCGGTACTTGGAATGTACAGGGAGATTTAGATCAATGTTGGTTAGATCAGGGTTCATCTACGCAGTTTTGGACGCCGGGGCCGCCAGCATTTAATTGGACTCAAACAGGCCCCTCAGGGGATCACACTACCGGCAGCGGTCAGTATTTGTACAATCAGGTGACTTCTACCTTTGTTTCTGGTATGAATCCTCGTTTGATTTCTCCTTGGATAAATCTTGATACGCTCTCGAGTCCTGAGCTTTCGTTTTGGTACCACGGCTACGGAATTAGTATGGGAGATTTTGATGTATATGTTCAGCCCTTAGGAGGCACTTGGACTGCACTATGGGATACGAGCGGTTCTACTCATGGTGGGCAAAATGCTACATGGTCAGAAAAGATTATTTCTTTGTCTTCGTATGCAGGTGATACAGTGCGTATTCGCTTTGATTATACCAATAGCAGCAACTCTTTTTACACGCAATTCGCCATTGATGATGTCAAAATAGATAATGAGCCAAGTTGTCCTAAGCCCTATAACACCGCCGTGACAGCTGTGGGAGTACAAGTTGCCCAATTAGACTGGAGCAGCGGTGGCGCCTCGAATTATCAAATACGATACCGCGAGGTAGGTACTTCGAGTTGGAGCTGGACCACTGCAAATACAAGTAATAAAGGGATTCCAATGCTGTCGCCCCAAACCACTTATGAATGGTTTGTACGCGATTCTTGTGGGTTAGGAGATGTAAGTGAATGGGTACCTGGACCTCGCTTTACTACGAACTGTACCTATTATACAGCCCCATTCACGGAGACTTTCTCGAATTCTAATAAATGGGTAGGGCCAGGTTGGCCAGATCAGAATGGAGATATCGACGAGTGTTGGTTGCGAAACGATACCTCGGATTATTTTTGGACGGGAGGAGGAAGTGTTTCGCACTACTTTAATACTGGACCTTCAGGCGATCACACGTCTGGAAATGGAGGCTACGTGTTTGCTCGAAGTGCGACACCATTTACCTCGACCGCCAATACAGAGCTGAGAACACCGCTCATAGATTTGGACACGTTACAAAGTCCCCAGTTGACCTTTTGGTACCATATGTTCGGTGATCATATTGATAAATTTCGGGTCTTCATTAAGCCTTTGGGAGCGACAGCAGCTACGCTTTTGACAATAACAGGACAGAAGCATACAGCAAGTAATGCGAATTGGTCAAAGGCCACCATCAACTTAGCTGCCTATCAAGGGGATACTATACAAATCATCTTCAAGGCATTCAAAACCGGAACATCGCTGACCTTTCGAGCGGCCATCTCCTTAGATGATGTTAAGATTGACGAGCCCACCAATTGTCCTACACCGACCCTAGCGGCTAATAACATTACCTACAATAGTGCCGATATTTCTTGGAATGGTTATGCTAATACTTCGGCTTTGGAATATGGGATTACAGGTTATACATTAGGAAATGGAACGCGTCTTATGGCTACCAATAGGGCCTACGGTTTGACAGGTTTACAACCCAATACTTCTTACACAGTTTGGGTAAAGGATACCTGTACTTCTACTCTTACTAGTTCCTGGGAAGATATTACGTTTACTACTTTGCCATGTCCTTCCATAAATGCATCTGGTGGCACGAGCATCAATGGAATCAGCGTCACCGCTACGAACATGACTACTGCAGCAGATTCCGTGCTGTGGTATTGGGGAGACGGTACTTCTGATACGGGGAATGTAGTCTCACACAATTACACTTCACCATTTGGTACGTTCAACATCTACCAGGTAGTGTTCAATACTTGTGGTAGTTCTGATTCTGTATTACATGCCGTTGATGTCTGTGATACCATGCAGATCGCTGCGGGCTACACGGTTAGTGGATTGTCGGCAACCTTTACGACGACTGGGTCTCAGGGGACCGGATTGTCCTATGCTTGGGACTATGGCGATGGCAATTCAGGAACTGGAAGCAGTGCCACGCATACTTATGCAGGAGCGGGTAGCTACACGTTAGTTTGCACGGCGACCTCTTACTGTGGTCAGACTATGTCGGATACTATTTTGCTTGAGATTTGTAATCCAGTGAACTTGAGCTTCTCGGCGACGGCGACTGGAAACAACTTTAGTTTCGTAGCAACTCCTTTAAATTTGGTGAGTTATGCATGGGATTTTGGGGATAGCTTCCACGGATTAGGTGCCTCTGTAAACCACACGTATTTATCCAACGGAGCGTATACCGTGGTGCTAACCGCCACAGATTCTTGTGGAAATCAGCATACCTTCTCTAAGGATGTGGCCACCTGTGACGTGCCGCAAGGTGATTTTAGTTTCAATATCGTTTCTACAGGCGGTAATGGCATGGTAGTGAATTTCTTTGCTACCGCGACGGATGCAACTCAATATCATTGGTACTGGGGTGATGGAACCAACGACAAAGGCGCTACTCCTAATGCCCAACATACCTATGGTGTTATTTTTTTGAATTATACTGTGAACCTATTCTTAATAAATGATTGCGGCGATTCAACCTTGGTGACTCATAGTCTTACTGAGGCCGGTATTGTAGATGCTGAACATTACGCGAGCATTTATCCAAATCCAACTCAAGGCGAACTTAATGTCGTCTTTGTACAGCCGGTGGTAGGAACGTTGTATTACTACGCTGCCACAGGTACCTTGTTGGGCCAGATCGAAGTGAATCATGAAAGTTCACTCATGCTAGATTTGAGCGCCCTGCCGAGTGGAACTTATTGGTTGCGTTGGCAAGGGGAGGAAGCGCAGTGGAATCAAAGTATCGTTAAGCCTTAATCAGTACGAGTCGGTGCTTATATTTGTGGTCTATCACTTTTTTGGGTAGCCCCCACGAATATGAAACAATTGACCAAAATTTTAGTCGCGAACCGAGGTGAGATTGCCTTGCGTGTGATGCGCAGTGCCCGTGAAATGGGCATTAAAACTGTAGCTGTTTATTCTGAAGTTGACCGTCGTGCGCCGCATGTATTGTTTGCGGATGAAGCAGTTTGCGTGGGTCCAGCACCTTCATCTGAGAGTTACTTGAGCGGTTCGGAGATTGTGCGTATTGCACAGAAATTGGATGTGGATGGCATTCATCCGGGGTATGGTTTTTTGAGTGAAAATGCGGCTTTTGCTGCTGAGGTGGAGTCTGCAGGAATAACCTTTATTGGCCCGCGAACCCATGCCATTGAGATTATGGGTGATAAGCTCAGTGCGAAGGATGCAGTCAAGGATTTTAAGGTGCCGTTGGTGCCGGGTTCGGAAGGTGAGGTGCAAGATGTCCAAGAGGCCTTGTTCATTGCAAAGTCCATAGGCTTCCCAGTGATGATTAAGGCCAGTGCAGGTGGTGGTGGTAAGGGAATGCGTATCGTACACAAGTCTGCGGAATTTGAGTCACAAATGAAGCGTGCTATTAGTGAGGCTACCAATAGCTTCGGTAATGGAGCAGTCTTTGTAGAAAAATACATTCAAAATCCTCGTCATATTGAAATTCAGGTATTAGCAGATGAGCACGGCAATGTGGTGCATTTGTTTGAGCGTGAATGTTCCATTCAACGTCGCCACCAAAAGGTCATTGAGGAAGCGCCATCTGTGGTGTTGACTCCGGAATTGCGCGAGGCCATGGGAACAGCTGCGGTGAATGTAGCTAAGGCCTGTGATTACCGCGGTGCGGGAACTGTAGAGTTTATTTTTGAGCCGGGTGGAACGTTCTACTTCTTAGAGATGAACACAAGATTGCAGGTGGAGCACCCGGTGACGGAACAGATCACGGGTGTGGATTTAGTCAAGGCCCAAATTCGCGTGGCACAAGGTGAAAAACTATGGTTCTCTCAGGAAGATTTGAAAATACAAGGGCATGCGCTAGAGGTGCGTGTATATGCAGAGAATGCTGCGGAGAACTTTATGCCGGCTACAGGTACCTTGCGTGAATACAAGCGACCGCAAGGGTTGGGTATTCGCGTGGATGATGGCCTTGAAGAAGGTATGGAAGTTAGTATATATTATGATCCTATGATTGCGAAGCTGATCACCTTTGGAGCGGATCGCACCGAAGCCATCGCCCGAATGAAGCGCGCCATCAGCGAATACAGAATTTCTGGAGTACAGACCACTTTGGATTTCGCGGATTACGTAATGGATCACGAGGCCTTTATTAGTGGGGATTTTGACACGCATTTCGTGGAAAAATACTTTACGCCAGATGTGTTACAAGGCGATGATGCAGCCGTGGAATCCATTGGAGCTATGGCCTTGGCAAGTTTGTTGCAAGATCAAAAGGGTCATCAAAAGATTCAAAAGAATGGAACGACTAGTCGCTGGAAAGCGAATCGTACTTAGTCTGATATTATGGGCGATAGGGTGGAACCTGCGGGCGCAGGTCGATACCTTATCTCGCGTAGAGGATGCCAATAGTCTTTTGGTGGGCCAATTAGTCATTGACGGCGACACCATTCCTTGGACCGTCCTAGACGAGATTTTATTTGTTCCTGCACCCACACTCAATGACTTTCAGGCACGTAGACAGTATTACATGCTGATGAAGAAGGTGAAGCGTGTGTATCCGTATGTGCGTGAGGCCGCGTTGCGTATGGACAGTATGAATACCAAGATCGAAGGAATAGAGGGGAGACGTAAGCGCAAGAAATACATCAAGGGATATCAGAAATTCTTGGAGCAACGATTTGAACCTGAGCTCCGCCGTTTGACAAGGAGTGAAGGTCAGATTCTAAGTAAGCTCATTTATAGGGAGACAGGCACGAGTGTCTATGATATTATCAAGACCTATAGAAATGGGTTTTCGGCCCGATTCTGGTCTTTGACTGCGTGGTGGTATGATATTGATTTGAAAAAGCCTTACGATCCCACGGAGGATGCTGAGGATAAGCTGATCGAGAATATTCTGGTTCGGAAGTTCATTGCGGGGGAATTGGTCCCCGCCAAAGAAGAGGAACGTCTACTTTACCAGGGTAAATAATTGCATGTCGTATCAACTACGCGCGCATTTTCCTAAATTTCATTCGTGAAACTCGAACGCGCACTATCAATTATCGGTTTGGACCGGCTGCCTAAGGATGAGGCGGAGCTCAACGCTGTATACAGGGAGTTGGCCAAGAAGCTGCACCCGGATGCGGGCGGGAGTGAGGTTGCCTTTCAGGAATTAGGCGAAGCGGTCGAGTATCTGAAACGGGCGCTCCTGTTGTTGAACCAGCGTGTTCAAACCAAAACACGTACTGAAGATGCCTTAGCGCGGAAGCGGGCTATTTTACGTGAGCAAATGCTACGTCGTAGGGCTGAGGAAGATAGATTACGCAATCAGCAGGCACAAAAGTGGATCATTGGTTTTGTTGTAGTTCTTGCAGTAGTAGGCTTGTGGTTCATGGCCCAGCCGAAGATCAACTACTGGATGATCGAACGCAATAGGGTAGAACGGATGGCAGAAGTGATCAGATTGGACAACCAGCGAACCTACACCATTGGGTGGTCCTACAACGGTAAGCGCTTCGAGAAGGATATCAATGGCCGATTCATTGACGGCTCCTGGATTGTCGGACCTGCGGGAATGCCCATGCTCCCGGGTGCGAAGTTTGTCGTGGCTTTCAACGCCGAGAATCCCAACTATTACGAGCTGCTGGATCAGTACATACATACGGAAACGGCGGAGATCTATTATTCGATGGTAAAAACCACCTTAGCGGATTATATGGGAATCCTAGACAGCGATCCAGACGTGGTCTGCTTGTACTGGGCATTGTTGGACGAATACGGCGTGGACGGTATTGCGCATCTGCATTTTAGGGAATTACCCATGCGGAAGAATTGGTCCCACAACGAAGGTACCTTCAACACCTTAGCCGAATCTCCGCGCTTTCAAGAATTGTATAGAAGTTGTCGATTGCCATAGCGGCAAAGCCATCTTTATGCGGTATTTTTGTAGGGTAACAAACGTCAATCCGCATCTATGAAGCCTTCTATAGCGAAAGGGACTAGAGATTTTTCAGCCGCTGAGGTACAGAAACGACAATATATAATGACTGTATTGCGCGAAGCGTTTGAATTGCGTGGTTTCGTTCCTATTGAAACGCCTTCGTTCGAGAATCTCGAGACTTTGACGGGTAAATATGGCGAAGAAGGGGACCGTTTGATTTTTAAAATCCTCCGCTCCGGAGATTTCACTTCAAAAATTGACGATGGTGCTTGGACAGGTAAAGACCCGAAAACACTGGGGGCAAAGGTGGCTGATAAGGCCTTGCGTTACGATTTAACAGTGCCTTTTGCGCGTTACGTGGTGCAGCACCAAAACGAGATTGCCTTTCCGTTCAAGCGCTACCAAATGCAGCCGGTTTGGCGTGCCGACCGCCCACAAAAGGGAAGGTTCCGCGAGTTTTACCAGTGCGATGCAGATGTAGTAGGCTCTGATAGCCTGTGGCAAGAGGTGGAGCTCGTACACTTGTACGATGCGGCGTTCACAAAATTGGGTTTGCCCACGACTATCAAAATTAACAACCGCAAAATATTGGCAGGAATGGCCGAGGTTTTGGGGATCAAGGACCAATTCATTTCTTTCACCGTAGCCATCGACAAACTCGATAAAGTAGGCCCGCAAGGCGTGCTTGATGAGATGTCGAATCAGGGCATAAGCAGTGAGGCAGTGACCCGTTTTGGGCAGTGGCTTGAGGCGGGAATGACCCTAGGTGCGCTCAAGGAAGTCTTGGCGGAATCTGAAGAAGGTCAGCGCGGATTGGAAGAATTGGAATTTGTTTTAACTAACTCAAAATCAAGTATTAAATCGTCTAAGGTTGAATTCGATTTTACCCTAGCGCGTGGTTTGAATTACTACACCGGAACCATCTTCGAGGTGGCGGCGGAAGGAGTGGCCATGGGCAGTGTGGGCGGCGGCGGCCGTTATGCAGATTTGACAAGCATTTTCGGACTGAAGAACACCTCAGGGGTGGGCATCAGTTTTGGTTTAGACCGCATCTATTTGTGTCTAGAAGAATTGGGTTTGTTCCCTACCGAGGTGAGTGCACGTCCTGCCATCCTGTTCGCAAATTTCGGGGAGGCAGAAGCGGTGTCGGCCTATCAATGGGTCACCAAGTTGGTGGGCCAAGGCGTTCGTGCTGAATTATATCCAGATGCTGCCAAGCTCAAGAAGCAGTTTGATTTTGCCGATAAAAAAGGCATCGTTCATATGGCCATGGTGGGCACGAATGAAATGGGCGCGGCAGCCATTCCTGTGAAAAATCTCGGTACGGGCGAGCAAGAAGCGATGACCTTGGAGCAGATTGTTGCGCTGCTAGGCTAGTCCGGCAATTTTTTTCAAAAGTTTTGGATCGTTGTGTTCTGGTTTCATGAGCACACTGCGTACGACCACGAGTTCGTCTTGGTCCCATTCTACAGGCCATGGACATTGAGCTGGGGCCAATTTAAATAGCGCCAAATGCACCCCCGCCCGAGCCTGCTCCTCAAAAAACTCCCGATTCTCCGCGCTCACTTCCGAGGCCTTTAATCCCTTTTTGCTGAACACGCAGATGTCCAGTGCGGGGTCCATCACCCAAAATCCTTCGTCCTCCAATAATTGGGTCAAGCCGCGTGCGGCGGCGAGGCTATGCTCCAAGCGCTGAGCGAACTCACCGCCCTTCTCCAATGGGAATTTCTGTAATGTGGCCCACAGCGCTGCCGCTGCTGCACCCGGTCTGGAACATTCCAAGGTAATCTCGCCCAAATGGAGCTGGTCCGAGGTGAAATACGTGTACGGGCTGTCGTGCTTGTAAAACTTACCCTCTTTCGGATTCTTGAACAACACCGCACCACAGCCATAGGGCTGCAGTCCGTGCTTGTGGGGATCAATAACTACCGAATCCGCCCGACCCAACGCTGCAAAGGCCGCCTCATCACCGGCCTCATTCAACGAACAAAGCTTGAAATATCCTCCGTAGGCGGCATCGGCATGGACGCGGGCGCCATAGACTCCCGCCAACTCCAGAATATCATGCAGTGGGTCAACGGCGCCCATACCCGTAGTCCCCATCGTAGCGACGATGGTGGCTGTGCGACCTGCGGCCGCGAGTGTCTTCAAGGCTTCCTCGAGCTGGCCGAGATCCATACGTCCGTGTTCATCGGCGCAAATGGCGCCGAATTCCATCCCCAACACCTCACTCATGCGTTGATGCGTGTAGTGACTTTGGGCGGAGGCGAGGACCTTGGTAGTGGGCTGATTTTGGCGGGCGACCCAGAGCGCCTCGAGGTTCGCGACGGTACCACCGGAGGTGAGGTGGCCCAAGGGTTGATCGTAGCCAATCATCGTTCCAAGGGCTTGTATACATTCTAGTTCGAGGGCAGAAGTGGCTCTACCGCCATCTAGGGCATGGTTGTTTGGATTGATAAAACTGGTCATCCAATGTGCGGCCTGAGCCAAATGGTGCGGCGGTTTGATCATCTGACCGGCATATTCAGGTGCTGCATAAGGATAGTTGTCCTGCAGCTTTTGCGCTAAGGTGTCCAAGATTTCCCTGTCGCGGGTATCGAGGTCTAAGGATTTAAATTGTAATGAGGTGAGAAAGTTCCAATCCATGGTTGGAAATTACATCAATCCAGCCAAGTATTGACATATTCCCCTTTCGGATCGTAGCGCTCCGCTTGGAAGGACGTATTGAACTTTCGGAATGGACGAGGATCATTTCCCACACCAGCGATGTAGAGCCAATTCCCATAATTCGATGCGGGGTCATGATCGACCAACATGGCCTCAAACCACGCCGCCCCATAGCGCCAGTCTAGGTGCAGGTCGTGAACCAGATAGGAGGCCACATTCTGACGACCTCTATTGCTCATAAACCCTGTCGCCGCCAATTCTCTCATGTTGGCATCCACCAACGGGTCTCCCGTGGTGCCGTTTTTCCACATCTCGAAGTGCTTGTTGCGGAAGTTCTTCTTTGGCTTGGCCGGTTGCAGCCCGCCCTGCAAGAACAAATCGCGGCCATGCTTGCGTGCGATCCATTGGAAATACTCTCGCCACAACAGCTCGAAGTACAGCCAATAGGTGCTTTCGTTGGAGGTAATTTGGTGTTCGAATCGCTTGATTTCGACATAGATTTCTCTCGCGGAAATACAGCCCAAGGCCAAGAACGCCGAGAACTTTGAACTGAAATCTGCTCCCAACATTCCGTTGCGCGTTTCCTTATACGTGGTGATGTGTTCGGTATCCCAGAGGTAATGATCTAAACGGTCCCAAGCTGCACTTACTCCGCCTTGAAATGGATGAGCGCTGCGCTGGTCCATAGCAGCATGAGCCGTAGGCGTCCACGGTGCGGATCTTACGGGACTAGGAGTGAGGGTGGGTTCGGGTAGCACCGCTGCCGGCTGCGAATACTTTTCCAGTTTTTTGCGGAAGGGGGTGAAGGATTGGGGTAAATCGGCCAATTCAAAAGGCAATTGGTGCTGCTCAAAAAGCGTACGATCTTCTAACCAATTCGTCTCAATATTTCGCTCCGCGGCCCACTGATCTAGGGCCAATTCTTCCATTTGCTCGTTGTAGGCCGGCTCCGTCGGACCGACAATGGCATCCACCTCATACATGGCGGCCAATGCACAGAGGCGCTCTACGATGGTACCCTCGTTCTCGTCCACCAACAGGCTACAGCCGTGAACTTCAAATAATTGGCCTAGCGACGCCACGCTTTGTGCTACAAACGTTTGCTTGTGCTTGCCCCAAGGAAAATTGCCGGTGGGGTGCTCTGCATTTTGGGTAGGGTACAAATAGACCGGAATGACCTGATCGTAGTGCTGGTAAGCGTGGTAGACCGGAAGGTTATCGCTTAGTCTAAGGTTGTTTCGGAACCAAAGAAGACAAGTTTTCATAGGAGGTTAGAGGTTTTCCAAATGATCGTGAATCCAGCGGGCGCGCTCGCGAAGAGCGACTTTGTCGGCTTCTTTCATCTTGTTTAATGTTCTATAAACCATTCCGATACGAGGATTGTTCCTTAATTGACCCTCATTTTTTTCATAAAAATCCCAGTACAGGGCATTGAACGGGCAACTGTCCTTCTCTGCACGGGTTTTTCGGTCGTACGGACAATGCGCGCAGTAATCGCTCATCTTGTGGATATAGTTCGCGGAACTTACATAGGGTTTGGTCGCAATCCATCCCCCGTCGGCAAACTGACTCATGCCTCTGGTGTTGGTAATTTCGACCCATTGGAAAGCATCGATATAAATGCCCAAGTACCATCGGTCTACCTCACTAGGATCAATACCGGCCAAGAGCATAAAATTCCCGGTGATCATCAACCGCTGAATGTGGTGGGCATAAGCGTGGTCCAAGCTTTGGCCTATGCTCTGCTTCATGCATTCCATCTTCGTCTTTCCCGTCCAAAACCACGAGGGCAGTGGCGTATTGTGGTTGAAATAGTTCAAACTTTCATAGTCCGGCATGGCCATCCAATACGCTCCACGCATGAATTCACGCCAGCCCAGAATTTGACGTATGAAGCCTTCAGCAGCATTGATAGATACTTCCTCGCGCTCATGGTAGGCACGCTCGACTTCTTGGCACACCCAAAGCGGATTAATCATCTTCGTGTTGAGGGCAAAGGAGATTCGGCTATGGTACATGGCCCATTGATTTCGGGCCATAGCATCCTGAAAATCTCCAAAGAACGGCAGGTCATGCTTGAGCCAATAGTGGAAGATGTCCTTGGCTTGTTCTGGTGTGGTTGGCCAATAGAAATGTTCGCGGTTGCCTAGGGAGCCTATTGTTGGGATGTTCGCTTGTTGTATATCCGCGACAATGGCCCTTACATCAGTATCGGGGAAGTATCGGGGCGGGATACTGTGTCCCTTTGGCAGGGCTTTGCGGTTGCTCGCGTCGTAGTTCCATTTGCCTCCTAAGGGTTGGGCGCCTTGCATGAATATGCCCGTATATTTCCGCATTCTGCGGTAGAAGCTTTCCATGAGGAGGGTCTTCTTACCAGAGAATTGGGTCTTAAAATCATCAACATCTGCGATGAAATGCTCGCTGCTGCACACCTCGATTTGGAGTCCCAACTTTCTTAAGTCGAGTAATTGTTCCTGCACTCTGTATTCATCGGGTTGCTGAATTTCGATGCGTTGGGTGTTGAGTTCCGTACAAAGTTTTTGTAGGTTTTCTCCCAAGGACGGTAGGGTTTGGCCAATGCTGCCGTAATGCACCTTGTGGCCTTGTGCCTGTAATGCTGATGCAAAGGCACGCATTCCCGCAAAAATCCCTACTATTTTTTGAATGTGATGGGGTGCGTAAGTGGCCTCATTGTAGCATTCGAAAAAGGCATAGGTAACGTCGTCGGACTGTTCCGAGAACCAAGTATGGTATCTGTTGAGTTGATCACCTAGGATGAGCCGAACCATGAGGGTGGGTTTATCGCATAACCGCAGGCGAAGTCGAAAGTTCAGGTAAAAAAAAGGAGCCAATTTCTTGGCTCCGTACCCCTAACCTAATTCAAAGTTACCTTTGAATAGTCCTAATATAGAAAGATTTTACTTCCCGACTCACTATCTGTCCAATTTGAGACACTAAAAATTCGAAATCCACAGAAATTAAGTGTAAATACTTAAAGGATTATCTTCAATCACCTCACAAATAAATTTTGAAACTCTCCATTACAGCTTCCAAACAATTTTGTCTATTTATGGCGAAGGAGTCCATGGGACAAGGCATTTGTAGTTCAAGAAAAAGCCCGTTGCTCAAGGTGTCTCGTAGCATTAATTTATGCGCTATGATGTACGGGGAGGGCTCTTGTTCGTAATACCCATAGTTGACGAACCAATCTTCGACGGTGTCCTTTTTCAAAGTTTTCCAACTATCTCGTCGCGCGAACTGTAAGGTGATGAATTCTTGTGCTTGGGTTTGCTCTTCGACGGTAACATAAGATCCGACTCGCTTAAACGGGTGAACCTTCAGCAAAATGCTCCCGACACTATCGTCCGTGAACCTTGCTGCTTCGAAATAGTTAAAATTTTGCTTGCCAAATTCTGGCATGCGTACTTGCCAGTCGTAGCCTAATTGGAATGCGAAATCTATATCTGGCATAGCATAGTACTGCGCTTGCTCGAAGTTAAATGTGTAACGCGCCTCCAAATAGCAGGATTTTTGGTCCGAGGAAGTTCCACAGCTTATGAGCGCCGTGGCAAACAATAATGATTTTATCTTCGCATTCATAAGTTCATCTAAATGACCCTAGAAAGTATTCTTCATGAGCACTCGCAAGTCCCTTCAAAAGTAATGAAGGACCTCATTGCTGGAGGAACTTTTCTAGAAACAATTGCCGATGCTCCTTACCATTGGGAATCCTTCGTCGCCCAAGCGCAGGCACAGCAGGGATATTCGTCAGAAACAAGGGAAGTATTGATTCAAGCATTTAAATGTCAAAATCCCGACCTCAGTGCTTCAGAGGAGGCCTCGCTACAGGCGTTTCGCGAAGGTGCACTGACCGTTACCACCGGGCATCAGCTCATGGTTTGTGGTGGGACAGTGTTTTTCGAGGCCAAGGTTTTAGGGGCGGTAGCCCTGGCAAGAGCTGCT
>Ga0163109_10000262_pt1 | contig 42888 bp, 35 predicted proteins | sample CRUFie1St13metaG_FD_108704 | JGI IMG/M metagenome (GOLD analysis project Ga0163109, IMG submission 108704) | Marine microbial communities from the Costa Rica Dome - CRUD Field 142mm St13 metaG | ecosystem: Environmental > Aquatic > Marine > Oceanic > Photic zone | place: Costa Rica: the Eastern...
CCCGTATTAAGGCCCAATTGTTTGTAGAAGGAATTCCATCCGAAAGTGCCTTTGGAAATAGCGGCTAATTGGTCCGTGGTTAAATCATTTCCGTAAGACCGGTTGTAGAGCCACATATTCCCGGCATCCAAGAATACCGCTCCTTTCCAAGCGTCGTGCATGGTGAATCTATATTCGGCATTGGCGACGAATTTGATGGGTGCTGCAGCGAAGTATCCGCTGGTGCGCAAGAGTTCTTCGGAGGTGGCGCCCGGTCCAAAATGGTAGGCGGTCCAGCCACGCATGTCGTTCGCCCCGCCCATGAAAAAGGACTTTTCAAACGGCATGAAGCTTTGGTCGGGGCTCCAGTGTTGGGACAGGCCTAGGAATGTTCTGAAGGCAATCTCGCGCTGGTGTACCAAGGGCTGGTATAGCCGGAAGTCCACGGACCCTTTGGCGAAGGGCATCAAGGGAACACCGCTGATAGAGCTAAGTCCCATGCTGCGCCACAAGTGTCCGCCGGTTTCGAGGGCTAGGGCGGTGAAGTACCGCGTGTTGCCTTGGGTCCAAGTCTTGTTCATCCTGTAGCCGCTCTGCGCGAAAACCAAATCTTGGAAACCGTTGAACAGGAAGGGGGCGAGGGTACTGTCGGAGTTGAAGTCAATCTGTACGAACGAGAATCGCCATGGGCTTAGGGTATGCTGCGTGCCGTTGACTTTCCAGCGGTACTCTAGGTAGGAGCTCAGTACATTTCGATTGAATTCGTCTACGCGGAATTGGAAAGAGGATTTGAGTCCAATTTCTGTACGGGGTTGCCAGTACTTAGATTTTGCGGGGAGCAATGCAGTAGGCAAAAGAAACTCCGGAAAACGCAAACTTCCGGACGCGTTGAGTTCGCGAGCATCTAATAACCAGATGGTGTTGGTGGAGTTGCGTTGTTCGGTCACTGAGCCTCCGAGGCTGAGGCGGAGTACTTCACCCCCTTTGAACAGGTTGCGGTTGTCCCAGCTGAATTGGCCCCCTAGACCTATGCTTCCATTGTTGCCTAAGCCTTCAATTCCTGCACTAACGGAGCGCTTTGACATCGGCGTGAGTTTTAGGTTGGCCATGAGGTCGTCGCCGGATTCGACAATGTCGATCTCCACGCTTTTGAAGACGCCGAGGGCAACGAGGTTCTTATAAGTTTCTTTAATGGCGCTGCTGTTGTAACGGTCGCCGGCAGATAAGAAGATCTGTTGGTCGATAAACTCGGGGCGAAACTTTAGGCCGTTTTGTACCACATCGATCCCGTGCGAGGTGCGGGTGCTGTCCGTAATTACGGTGGTGATTCCGTAATCGAAGGTGGGCTGCGCTCTAATGCTGGTAAGTGTTCGGCGACGTACATCACCTCCAAAACTGTAGGGGTCGACCACGCCGATGAGGTGAACTTCGTTGGGGCCGTGAGTGGTATCCACTTCGAAATAGACCCAACCTAGTTGCGCTTTGTAGTACCCGTTGTTTTTAAGGAAGTTCGTCAGGTCGAGCTGCGCTTGTTCGATATCTTCGGCAACCACGCCGTCTCCGGCCGCGAAAGGTGGCGGATAATAGGCCAGGGCAGAATCGATAAAGCGGTTGGTAGAATGAAGCTCGAATGAAATCAGGGTGTGATTTGGCCCTGTGTTGACCTCGTAATAGGCCTTGGCCTTGCGGCCTTTTACTTTTTCGTAGCTCGTGACCTCGGCATTGAAATAACCAAGGTTGAAATAATGTATGCCCAATTGTGCCGCACTCTGTACCCGTGATAAGGAGTCGAGGTAGACCGGAGGTTCACCTATGTTCATGAGCCATTTGCCCACGCCGGTATTGGGGATTTTTTCTCCGGCTCCGTACATGCTCAAAAAGAGGCGTACCCCTGCCCAGCCTTTGTTGGGGCGCTGACGCAGGATGTCGTAATCATCGTCGCTTCGGCTGGCTTTGCCGTTGATGGTGATACTGTTTTCAATCAGCAGAGGCTCCGTGTGGCTTGCTTGCTGCAGACCGGAACACGAGGAAAAGGCGAGCAGCAAAATCGCTGCACGAGAAAAGGAATGTATTTTAGCTCGAAATTCAATCACTGTGCTCACCAAAAATCAGGAAAAACTCATCCGAAACCTTTCCGTTCGAAAGAACCGAAAAAAGACCGGGCTATTCGTCGCTGAGGGAATGAAGTTAGTCACAGATTTCCTCAACAGTGGCCTTGTCGCAGAGAATATTTTCGTAGTGGATAGTAACGATGCTAAGAACATCACTGGACCCATCGAGTGGATTAGTGAGGCTGATATGAAGCGTATTACGTTTTTGGAGACCCTGTCGCCCGTGTTGGCGGTGTTTGAGGTGCCGCAGGTTGAGGAGCTGGATTGGGCGGGCATGGTCCTCGTGCTGGATCGCTTGCAGGACCCTGGTAATGTGGGTACGCTGTTGCGTACGGCGTTGTGGTACGGCATTACGAATGTGGTGGCATTGACCGGTACGGCGGACTGTTGGTCGCCAAAGGTGGTGCAGAGCAGCATGAGTGCGTTGGCGCACGTGAAGGTGCATCCGATGGACGAAGGCGAGTTTTTAAGTGCGGTAAAGGAGGCCGGAACCCAATTAGTCATTGCAGACATGGCCGGAACGCCCGCGCGCGGATTTAATTGGACCCAAAAAACAGCTCTAGTGCTGGGCAATGAAGGCCAGGGCGTGTCTCCAGTGCTCAAAGAGATGCGTGCTGCAACCATTACCCTGCCGGGAGATCCGAGTAAGATGGAAAGTCTGAATGTGGCCGTGAGTGGCGCTACACTGCTGTACGAGTACGCTGTTTCGCAAGCCTAGCCTTGTACTGAAGGTTCAACAGCACCCCGCCAATGACCATGGCAATTCCCAAAAACATCGTACCGTTCGGGACGAAATCGAAGAGAAGAATGTCCCAGGTGAGGGCGAAGACGACCCCAATGTATTTTAATGGAGCGACGGTATTTACCTCCGAACTCTGGTAGGCTTTGGTCATGTAGACTTGGGCGAATTGGGTCAAAATTCCAACGGCGATTAGGAGCAGCCATTCTATGCCTACGGGGGTGATCCAATTAAAAAAGCTGAAACCAATCATCACAGGAGTGGCCACCAGCGGAAAGTACATGACGACGACCAGAGGGGCCTCGTCTTTGAGTTTTCGGATGGCGTTGTAGGCCAAGCCGGAGAATACACTTGAAACGACCCCGAGCAGGAGCAAGTTCGTAGGGATTTGGGCACTGGACCCCTTGACGATAACAATGCCGGCGAAGGACAGGACGAAGAATCCCCATTGTGCCCATCGAGTTTTTTCCCCGAGCAGGAACCCCGCAATAAAGGCGGTGAAAAAGGGGCTGAGGTATTGGATGGTCACCGCAGCACTCAGCGGCATCTTCTGTATGGTGTAAAAGAAGATGGTCAGGGCCGTAGTGCCTGCAATTCCGCGGATCAACAACCATTTCTTATCATTTCCCCACGGGTTAATTTTTCGCCTGCGCAGGAGCACATAACTGATGGCTAGAGTGATGATGGATCGAAACAGGACCAATTCCGTTGCTGGGATATTGGGTAAGAATTTTATCATGAGGTTGACCCCGGCGAAGCAGCCGACAGAAATCAACATGTACTGTACGCCCTTCTGCACTATTCGAAGGTGAAGTTGATGAGAACGGCGCGGTTGCGAATGCCATCCAGGGCACTGACCTGTGGGGTGCCGTCTTGCACCAATAAGTTTGTCAACCCCCAAGATGCGCGGATCTGAGGTGAGAATTTGAAGTATTCAAAGTAGAAATCCGTGCCGAATCCTATTTCATAATCCGCGGTGTGGCGCTGCAGTTTGAACAGGTTGTCGTCCACCACCTTGGCTTTGGAAGCGAGGTCGTTGGCGTAGCGAATGCCGCCCATCAGGTACAGGCGATAGTTGTCGATGCGGACACTTTTGAATTTGAGGTGCAGGGGAAATTGGACGTACGAACTCTCGATCTGGCGGCTGATGGTTTTGCGCTCATTGGTGAACGGATCGCTCATGTCAAAGTGCAAATTGCGCACGGTGGCCGCAAAGCCTGGGGTAAAGCGCAGGTCGAAATGCTCGCTGAGGCGAAGGTTCGAAATGATGTTGATGTTGTACCCAGGCAAGGCTTCGCTGGTTACCCCATAGATACCATCCACCTCGGTGAGGTTCTTGGTGTCCATGGTGAAGTTGTACCAATTCAGTCCGATGTGGAACCCAAAGTGCAGCTCGTTTTTGTCGTACAAGGGTTGGTTACGCAATCGGGCAAATTGGGCCGAGAGCGCCGAAGGCAACGCCAAGAACAACAAAAGGAGCTTTAGATTCTTCATGATAAGGGTAACGCTGAAACGGTTATTTTCTTGCTTGATAAATGGTCGCAATGCCGAAAGTTACGGGCTTCGTTTTTACCGGATTTAAACCTGCATCGACTAATTCTTTTTCAAAAGCTTCCCCATAGGGAAAGGCTGCTACACTCTCTGGAAGGTAGGTGTAGGCACGAGGGTCCTGAGAAATGAGCTTACCAATAGTGGGCAGCACAGCCTTGAAATAGAACCAATACAGCTGCTTGAAAGGAAAGTGCTTAGGGGTACTGAATTCAAGTACGACCAATTGTCCTCCCGGTTTCAACACGCGCTTCATGTCGCGCAAGCCATTCTGCAAATTCTGGAAGTTGCGCACGCCAAAGGCTACGGTGATGGCATCAAAAGTGTTGTCCGCGTAGGACAGGTTTTCACTATCGCCTAGTTCCAAGACAATCTTCTGGTCCAAACCTTTTTTCTGCACTTTTCCACGGCCCACCTCGAGCATACCTTCACTAATATCTGCACCGGTAATGCTTGCGCCCGTTCCTTTTGCAAGGGCGATGGCCAAATCTGCCGTTCCTGTAGCGACATCCAGCACGAGCGACGGTCCGTCGGCAGCCACCATCTTGACCACTTTCGTACGCCAGCCTTTGTCGATGTTCAACGATAAGAGGTGGTTCAACAAATCATAGCGCTTGGAAATGTTGTCGAACATGTCCGCAACTTGCTCTTTTTTGTCCGATTTAGGGTCGTAGGGTTTAATGTTTTCTGCTCCCGCCATTTTTACTGAATTGATGCGCAAAGGTAGGCCATAGGACGTAACTTCGCAGGTATGAGTAGAAGAAGAGAAAAGTCATCGAATCCGGACGAAAAAAAGCGGAAAAGGTTGACTGCCAAGGATTTGGCGCAGCTCCGAAAAATCATAGCATATGTGAAGCCGCATGCTGGTCTTTGGGCCGTTGGATTTTTCTTCCTTCTGATCACGATGGGCACCTCCTTGCTCTTCCCGAAGCTTCTGGGTGGGCTCATGTCGTCTTCGGCGGAGAATTTGCGCAATAACATATTGCAGATGATGGGGCTGCTGGCCGTCCAAGGTGTAGCAGGATTCTTTCGAGTGGTTTTGTTTGTCATGGTGACCGAAAGGGCACTGGCCGCCATTCGCGGCGATCTCTATACCCATCTGTTGCATTTACCGATGTCGTTCTTCACTTCGAAACGAGTGGGTGAGCTAAATTCTAGGGTAGCTTCAGATACCGCGCAGATTGGGGAAACATTAACCACCACCTTGGCAGAATTCCTGCGTGGATTGAGCATGGTTATTGGGGGCGTCGCAATTTTAGCGTTCACCTCTATCAAGTTGACCCTCTTCATCGTGGGTGTTATTCCACCGCTTATTATTGTGACTTTTATTTTTGGCCGATTCATTCGCAAATACGCTAAGAAAGTGCAGGATGAAATTGCCGAGAGCAATACCATTGTGGAAGAGACCTTCTCGGGCATTCAAACGGTGAAGGCATTTGCCAACGAGGCCTGGGAGCGTTCTCGCTACCGTGAGCGCATTCAGAAGGTGGTCGGATTGGCCATCACGGGCGGTTATTACCGCGGCGCATTCTCAAGCTTTATCACTTTTGGTTTGTTCGGAGCCATCGCCTTGGTCATATGGTTCGGTGCTGGGATGGTGCACGAGGGACAATTGGCCGCAGATAAACTCAATGAATTCATCTTGTACGCCCTCTTTATCGGCGGATCTATTGGCGGCCTGGCCTCTGTATATGCACAGTTGCAAAAGGCAGTAGGAGCTACAGAGACTATATTTTCTTTGATGGAGGAACAGCCGGAATTGGTCAGTGGAGAGGATGTTTCCGCTGTGCAGGTGGAAGGCATTTCTTTCAAGGAGGTCCAATTCTCTTATCCTTCACGCCCAGATGTTCCCGTCATTCAGGGATTGAACTTCGAGCTTCCCATGGGGCAAACCCTCGCGCTCGTCGGCAAGAGCGGTTCAGGTAAATCTACGGTGGCTTCCTTGTTGATGCGCTTTTATCAAAGCCAAGGCGGACAGATCTCCTCTGGAGCCCATGCAACAGAAAGTTTTGATTTACAGGCATGGCGCAAGTCTTTGGCCCTCGTGCCTCAAGATGTGTTGCTCTTTGGTGGCAGCATACGCGAGAACATCACCTATGGAAAAACATCGGCCACGGAAGAAGAGATTATTCAGGCCGCGAAAGAAGCCAATGCTTGGGAGTTCATTGAAGGCTTCCCGGAAGGATTGGACACGAAAGTAGGGGACCGTGGGGTGCAGCTCAGCGGTGGGCAGCGTCAGCGCATAGCCATTGCACGCGCCCTATTGAAGGACCCGCAATTGCTCATACTCGACGAGGCGACCAGTGCATTGGACAGTGAAAGTGAACGATTGGTACAAGAGGCATTGGACCGATTAATGCAGGGACGCACCTCGGTAGTCATCGCACACCGATTGAGCACCATCCGTAAGGCCCATCAAATCCTTGTGATGGAGCAGGGGCAAGGTATTGAGCGCGGTACCCACGACGAGTTGATGAAGCTCGACGGTGCGTACGCGGAGTTGATCCGATTGCAAGATGTATTGGGCAGCGATACCTCGTTAGCAGAGAATGTAGATTAAGGTCTTGCCGACCCAAAAACCATTAGTAAATTGAAGGGATGAAAATATTCGAGAAATATCCAGCATTGAAGTGGCTCGCGAACAAATACGCGTTGACGGGTTTGGGCTTTGTGATTTGGATGATTTTTCTCGATGCGAACAACTATTTCATTCACGCGGAATTGGACCAGCAAATAGAAAATCTCGAAAACGACATCGAATTCTACGAAGAAACGTTGGCGGAAGAGCGCGAGTTGCTGTACCAGTTAGAAACGAATCCAGAAGCTTTTGAACGATACGCTAGAGAGAACTTTGGCATGCACAAAGAAGGAGAAACCATCACCATCATAGAATACGAAACGGAGCAGGATGAGTAAATCCACCCACAGAACCTATCCGGACGGTACGCCCGTTCAACCGCTATATACTCAAGGACCACCACAACAAGCCGGATTTCGGGAAGAGCCTTGGTGGACCATGGTACAAGAGCACCTCGTGGAGCGCGAGTTTCAAGCCAATGATTGGGCCCTCCAGCGCCTAAAGCAAGGTGCCAGTGGATTGCTTTTTTACCTCAACGAAGAGCATTATTTGCCCCGTATTCTCAGAGACATTCAATTGCCCTACATCAATCTAGGATTGGTGGTGGAAGGCAGTGGTCCCGCCGTGATGGAAGCGTTGTTGCACCACGCACATGGGGAAATACTACCGGTCGATAAGCTTCAAGGCTACATCAATATTGATCCCGTGGAAATTGCCGCGCGCACTGGCTATTGGCACGAGGAGAAAATGTACGAACTAGGGGAGCTGAGTCGCTTGACCCCGCCGCAGTTCAAGTTCATGTGCTGCAATGCCAATTTTTATGGAAGTTGTGGTGCCTCCGCGGCAACCCAGCTAGGATTGGCAGCCGCTCATTTGGACATCTACCTCGATAACTTCGGCAGTATGGGCTATGCCCAATATTGGTTGGCTTTGAACGCGGGAACCCACCCAATGCAGGAAATGGCCAAGATTCGCGGTGCCAGGGTGCTTTGGAAAAAACTTCTAGAAGAGTACGACCTGCCACAGGTGCCGCTGGCCATTTACAGTGAAACGGCGACGACCCACCAAACGGCGTTCGACCTGCATTCGAACCTCTTGCGCGCCACCTCTAGTGGTTTTGGTGCCATCGTCGGGGGTGCGGATCAAGTGCAATTGCGTCCCTTCAATAGCGTCGTTGCCTGGGCAGATGCCGAAGGTGAACGCTTGGCATTGAACCAGCATTTTATGCTTGCCTACGAAAGTCATTTGGACCAAGTAAGTGATCCCGCCGCCGGTTCTTACTTCATCGAGCAGAAAACAGCCGACTTAGTCGGGAGCGCTTGGCAGTACCTGCAGGACATCCGTCAACAAGGCGGCATAATTGAAGCGTTAAAAAGCGGCACCATTCAAGATCGCATAGCCGATGAGGTTGCGGCCGCACGGCCTAGTGAGGTCTTAGGCGTGAACCTATATGGATTAGAAGGAGAAACACTCCCGGAGGGCTATATTGCTCGTGCGCCCAAAACCAGAGCGGAACACCAAGCCAAATACCAAGAAGCGGAATTTGAGCCGTTGCAACCCGTTCGCTGGGCCGCCGCCGCAGAGTTCGAGCGCATTCAACATTCTTCAAAATCGTAAGTCATGGCTGATCGCAAACCTTGGATGACCCCAGAACAAATTGCCGTACAGCCGGAATATGGTCCGCTGGATTTGAAGGATGCACAACATTTGGGAACCCTCCCGGGCACGCCGCCTTATGTACGAGGCCCCTACAGTACCATGTATGTGGGACGCCCTTGGACCATACGTCAATATGCAGGCTTCTCGACAGCGACCGAATCCAACGCGTTTTACCGCAGAAACTTGGCCGCCGGTCAAAAAGGCTTGTCTGTCGCCTTCGACCTTGCCACGCACCGCGGTTACGACAGTGACCACGAGCGCGTCCAAGGGGATGTTGGTAAAGCGGGCGTTGCCATCGATTCGGTGGAGGATATGAAGGTGCTGTTCGACGGCATTCCCCTGGACCAAATGTCTGTTTCGATGACCATGAACGGTGCGGTATTGCCCATCATGGCGTTTTACATTGTGGCGGCGATGGAGCAGGGGGTGGAATTGGCCCAATTAAGTGGGACCATTCAAAACGACATTCTCAAAGAATTCATGGTGCGCAACACCTACATCTACCCGCCTACACAGAGCATGCGCATCATCTCGGACATCTTCGCATTTACGAGCGAACACATGCCTAAATTCAATAGCATTTCCATCTCAGGATATCATATGCAGGAAGCCGGCGCACCCGCCGATATCGAGATGGCCTATACCCTCTGTGATGGGCTGGAATACGTGAAAACCGGCATAGCGGCGGGCCTAGATATCGATGCTTTTGCACCGCGCTTGAGCTTCTTCTGGGGCATTGGGATGAATCCCTTCATGGAAATTGCCAAAATGCGTGCCGCCCGTTACCTCTGGTCCAAGCACATGGAGGCCTTAGGAGCTAAAAAGCCGAAATCATTGGCGCTGCGTACTCACAGCCAAACCTCGGGTTGGTCCTTGACCGAGCAAGATCCGTTCAACAATGTGACGCGCACGGCTATGGAAGCGATGGCGGCCACCATGGGTGGAACCCAAAGTCTACACACTAATTCCCTAGATGAGGCTATTGCATTGCCGACGGACTTCTCCGCACGCATTGCCCGCAATACTCAGTTGCACTTGCAATTGGAAACAGATATTACCTACACCGCCGATCCATGGGGCGGTTCCTACTACGTGGAAAAACTCACGGCAGATCTCATCGATCGCGCCGAAGTCCTTATGGCTGAGGTAGCGGAACTGGGCGGCATGACCAAGGCCATCGAGGCGGGAATTCCAAAACTTCGCATCGAAGAAGCCGCCGCGAAAAAACAAGCACGCATAGATAGCGGGGCTGATGTGATTGTTGGGGTGAATGCATTTAAAACCGAGCAATCCACGGAAATAGATATTCTAGAGGTACAAGGTGAAGAAGTGTTGAAGCAGCAGCTAGAAGGACTTCAAGACCTCAAGAAAAATCGCGACGACCAGGCCGTAGCAGCGGCCCTTGACGCTCTAAGCCAATGTGCGAAAAGCGGACAAAGAAACTTGCTGGCCATGGCTGTGGACGCAGCCAAAGTCCGTGCAACACTTGGTGAAATTTCCCTAGCTTTAGAGCAGCACTGGGGTCGTTATGTGGCGAAAACACAGACCATCAGCGGTGTATATTCGAACGAAATGAAGAAAAACGAAGATTTTGAAGCGGCCCGGGCTGCGTCCGATGCTTTTGCAAAGAAATTCGGTCGTCGCCCACGCATCATGGTGGCTAAAATGGGCCAAGACGGTCACGATCGTGGCGCCAAGGTAGTGGCTACTTCATTCGCCGATCTCGGTTTCGACGTGGATATGGGGCCGCTGTTCCAGACTCCTAAAGAAGCTGCCAAGCAGGCCATAGAGAACGATGTACACATTTTAGGGATCAGTTCACTGGCCGCAGGCCACAAGGCTCTTGTCCCAGCAGTCATGGACGAACTCAAAGCTCTAGGTAGAGAAGATATTATTATCATCGTCGGTGGGGTCATCCCAGCGCAGGATTACGATTTCCTCTACGAGCGAGGGGTAGCGGGCATCTTCGGACCGGGAACGCCCATAGCCAAGGCGGCTAAATCCATACTCGAACTAATCATGAGTATGTGATGACCATGTTGAATAGATAAAAAAATCAACAATAGGGTTCTCTTTTTTTCGAATGGTTAAATTAAACAGATTCAGTTTTCACCCTTAATATTTAATTGCCATGAGAAATTTCCTTTTCGGGGCACGTACTTGGCGTGCCCTACTTTGCCTGAGCTATTTGCTTAGGGTCCAATTCCTTACTGCACTCCCAACAGACACTACCTCCTCCATTTTCGAACCATAGGTCACGGCGCGCAGAGTTTCCAAGCACAGCTACATATCGATAGCCTCGGTGGGAGTATGAATTTGATGCCTTTTTGCGATCAAATCTTCTACGGGTCGCTCCGCGACCCGCATATCGTACTCGAAAAATCCTCGAATTTCCTCTCGTCCGGTTGCTTTCCCTTGCGCTCTTACTACCCGCTGAGAATTCTGGGTGAGGGGTGGCTGACCAGCAGCGGAGATAAAGGGTGGTTCTTCGTTCCGCCAAACGTTCTGCCGGGCGATACGAACGTGTTCTTGCCTGGGGCGGGGCCTCACAAGGTCTATTGGCTCAGCGCGGACCATCCCGACGGTATAGGGGTGGAAAGTATCTGGGACGGCAGGCGGGTGAAATCCATCTACAAAGACGGCCGATGGATCAAGCGGATTCGGCTGCCATAATCGGACAGAATTCACTAAGTTGCACCTTCAACGAATACGCATATGTACAGTACACCTTGGATGAGCGATATCGTGGTCGGTACCATGCGCTGGGGACTTTGGGATGCTAAATTCACTACGGCGGAATACGAGGCCATTATTGCCCACTCGATGGAATTAGGGTTTACCACCTTTGACCATGCCGATATTTATGGGGACCATACTACTGAAGCGGAATTTGGGTCAGCATTGAAGCTGCACCCGGAGTGGCGCTCTCAAATGGAATTGGTTATAAAATGTGGCATTATTAGAGTGTGCAATCAAAAGCCAGATCATTATGTAAAGGCCTATGATTTCACCAAGGCGCATATCCTTAAAAGTGTGGACGACAGCTTAACTAACCTATACACGGATTACATTGATGTGCTGCTCTTGCATCGTCCCGATGTATTGATGGATCCCGATGAGATTGGTGAGGCCTTTGAACTGCTCTACCAGAGCGGCAAGGTGCGTAGTTTTGGTATCAGCAATTTCACTCCTTCACAGGTGAAGCTATTACAGACCACCGTACCAGTAGGCGTGCATCAGATTGAAGTATCGGTTAAAGAGGTCAGTGCCTTTGTTGACGGTCGCCTGGATCAGTGCATGATCGATAATATTATCCCTATGGCTTGGTCGCCCCTAGGTGGCGGCGTATTGTCTGAAGAACTTATGAAAACCTTAACGGCCATGGGGGCAGAATTTGGGGTAAGTCCTCAGGTATTGTCTATCGCTTGGTTATTGCAGCACCCTTCTGGCATTTTGCCGGTAACGGGAACGACGAAAATGGAACGCCTCACAGAAGTAAAAGAAGCTTTGAACCTACCATTGGACCGACAGCAGTGGTATAAAATTTACCAGGCATCAACCGGAAAAAGCTTGCCTTAAATTATGGAGCACAACGATAACCTACTTCCAGGAGCAGCCAACTACGAAAGTCACGTTGGACTGAAATTTCAATTGTACAATTCACTCTTTTTAACCCTTCCTTTAGATGGTATCAAGAACACAGGGATTTTCATCCCCGTACTGAACGAATATTGTCTAAATAGATTGGCTGAAGGACACAGCCCTAAGGAAATCATCGAGCAGTTCTTTGACGAATACAAAGACGGCGAGAATGAGCAAGAGCACATGGACTTCTTGTTTAAGGTCATTCAATACATTGAGCGCCAAGTCGTTCTGGTAGATGCCCTTGAGGACGCTGCCTACAGCAAGCTGAATAACCTCGGTGGAAAGGGCTCCTTGAGCGAGTTTATGATTCGTATGGAGCGCGCAGGAAATCTGAATGAGCTGATGAATCGCTTGCAAGCATTCTCAATCCGTCCGGTGCTGACCGCTCACCCGACCCAGTTTTATCCGGGCCGCGTACTGGCCATTATCACGGACCTTACCGATGCCATTCAAGCGAATGATCTAACGGCCATTCGCATGTATTTGATGCAGCTCGGGAAAACTCCGTTCTTCCAAAAGACAAAGCCAACCCCGTATGATGAGGCCATTAACCTAATCTGGTATTTACAGAACGTATTCTATAAGAGTGCGGGAGACATTACAGCAGAGATGCGCCGCTCCCTGCCGAATTGGGACGGCACCTTGAATTTGATCAACCTTGGCTTCTGGCCTGGAGGTGATCGCGACGGCAACCCGTTTGTGAGTGTAGATACTACCCTGCAAGTGGCGGGTCGACTGCGCGATGTCTTGTTGCAATGCTATTATCAAGATTTACGCAGGTTACGCCGGCGTATTTCATTCTCAGGGGTGTACGAGGAGCTCATGGACATCGAAAAGATGGTACTGAAGTGTATCCGCCATCAGGAGGAGTGGGATTTCGTGAAGTTTCGCAGCGCCTTACACAAGGTACTTTCAGACTTACACGAACAGCACGATGGAATCTTCGTGGAGCTCGTGGAAGAACTATTGGATAGAGTCGCTCTATTTGGATCGCATTTTGCCAGCATCGATATCCGTCAAGATAGCCGAGAGATCAAGCGAGCCTTTGATGCTTTGGCCGAGCAATTGGGGGTAGCAGTGCCAGAAACTCCTAGCGAGTTGTTTGCCCTGCAAGCGGCTTGGGACGGTACCCATACCGGGGATGACCGCATCGATGATACCTTACAAAGCTTCAGAGTGATCCGCGAAATACAAGCTAAAAATGGTCCTAAAGGGGCCCACCGTTATATCATCTCGAACTGTCGTGGTGCTATGGATGTGGCGCGCGTGTTCGCATTGGCGCGATGGACCGCCTTCGGGGACGAAAAAATCACGGTGGACATCGTGCCTCTTTTTGAAACCATCGACGATTTGGTCGGTGCAGGTGCTTCGATGAATACCTTGTATTCTGAAGCCAATTACCGTGCGCACCTCACCCAACGCGGTAATAAACAAACCATCATGCTCGGGTTCTCAGACGGAACCAAGGACGGTGGATATATGAGTGCCAACTGGAACATTTACCGTGCAAAGGAAAACCTCACGCGCGTTTCAAAGCAGCACGATATCGATGTGCTCTTCTTTGACGGTCGAGGCGGACCGCCAGCACGAGGTGGTGGTAATACCCACAACTTCTATGCGTCCTTGGGCTCGCAGATTGCATCTTCAGAAATCCAATTGACCGTACAAGGTCAAACGATCTCGAGTAACTTCGGTACGCCGGAGAGTGCGCAGTTCAATATGGAGCAGCTCATCACGGCCGGTTTGGAAAACATCTTATTGACCGATGAAACTAAAACCTTGGAGCCGCAGGAGCGTCAGCTATTGGAGGAACTGAGCGACATCAGCTTGAAATACTATACCGAACTCAAGGAGCACCCGCTCTTCACCGAGTTCTTGGAGGAGATGAGCGCGCTCAAGTATTATGGTATGGCCAATATCGGTTCACGCCCGTCAAAGCGCGGAAAGGCAAAAAGGCTCGAGCTCGACGACTTACGCGCCATTCCATTTGTGGGCGCTTGGTCGCAGCTGAAGATGAACATCCCTGGATTCTATGGTCTGGGTAAGGCCTTTCAATATTTGAGTGAAGCGGGCAGGTTGCATGAAGTGCAAAGCCTTTACCGTAAGTCCAAATTCTTCCGTACCCTCATTGAAAACTCGATGCAGAGTATGTGTAAGACCTTCTTCCCGTTGACTTCATATATGGTTGACGATGCCAAATTTGGTGCCTTCTGGGGCGTGCTCAACGATGAGTTTGAGCGTACCGAGAAGTTTGTATTGAAAGTCAGCGGTCAGCCCGAATTATTGAGCAATAACCCTGGCATCAAGGCCTCCATTGCTTTGCGTGAGAACATCGTGCTTCCGCTGCTTGTCATACAGCAATATGCCTTGATCACCTTGCGCGAGCAGAACCTAAGTGATGAAGTGCGCGCGCATTACGAGAAGATGGTGGTGCGTTCCCTCTATGGAAACATTAATGCCTCTCGAAACAGCGCGTAGCGCAAAATTTTACACTCCATAAAAAAGGCGCCCCAGCGAGGCGCTTTTTTTGTTATTCAGTTCGTAGGTCATAACGCCATCCTGCATAAAGCTGGCGTCCCATGATCGGGCCCCAAACGATGGAAGCGTCGAATCTGTCCTCAAAGGGCAAGTCTCCTCCCAGCACTGGGTCTAATTGGCGAACGTTTATGGCATTTTGAAGTCCGACATATACTTGGCCAAACTTGCGGCCTTCTTTGCTTATTTGGAAACCAAGCATAGTGAATGAAGGGCTTCTCATGGCATAGCCGAAATCCGGCAGGCGCTGTGAGCTGTTGTAGGTAGCGTTGATTTCAAGTCCCACACCATTGCGACTAGAATAGCTGGTTCCGAGATAAATCAAATGTGGAACATTTAAAATCACATCTTCTAGTTTATTTCCAATGGTTACACCACTTAAATCCCTTTGCTTAGCTTGTTGATAACGGTAAGCCGCCTTGACCATTGTTCTATGGATAAGCTCGTACTGTGCGCCGATCTGATAAGACAAAGCGTAGGGTCTGTTCACGGTATTCTGAACGAGAGAGACAATAACAGAGTCTGCACTATAGTCAAAGTCAAAGATGACCTTGGAATCAAACGTATTTAGATACACATCGGCATACCACTGAAGTTCCTTGTACAATACATCTTTAGTCCAAGTGAATCCTGCACCCAATGTGGTGCTTTTTTCAATGGGCATGTCAAGGCCTTCGGGGGTTTCTAGGTTCGTAAAATTGAATCCGCGACTGTTTGCCATATATCCCATGTATTCTGCTCCAAGTGTGGTAATACGGTAGGATCTGCTCGCTTGCGTTCGAATCGTCCAAGGTCCAATGTTGTATTTAACATGGAGGCGAGGCACGTAGAAAAATTTGGCGTCATTACCGGTATATAAACCGTCCATACGCTGACCCAAAATCATGCTTAACCCTTGGCCGTCAGGCGAGGTAATGAAACTATACTCGCCATAGGCACCCGTGACCATTGCGCTGTAGCTGCCGTCTGTATTCCAGAGTTGTTGTTCAATCGCAAAGGCATGCAAATCTAGTCCGCCTTTGAAGGTGTGCCTCGTGTCCCACAAATTGTCTTGGAAAATCAGGTTTCCATACAGGCGATGCTCTTTTCCGGTAAACGGTAGGTTGCCAAAGTAACTGTCAAGATCTTGGTAGGTGGCCGAGAATTGTGTCCCAATACTACGATTGATACCTCCGTCAAGAAAATAACCGCGTTTGGCCCACAGCTCATAGCGTTCGGTTTGTAATTCATGCGACCAAATTGGAACCAGCGTTGGGTATCCATAGAGGGTACTACCTCCTATGCTTTTGATAGCACTTGCTTTTACCCCAAATTGAGCTTCACTGTTTTTTCCGCTGTGCTTCCAGGTATTCTGAACAAATACGTGTTGCGATAATGGGGCATCTAAATAACCGTCGTTGTTATTATCCCAGCGAAAGAGTTGTTGGCGGCTATGAACCATTACGTTTGATGACCACTTTGGACTCTGATGCCAGGTGTAAATCGCGTTTTGCTCAAACCTACCCGGTCCAGCGAAGAGATTGAAATGTGCCTTTTGCTTCGTGAAGCTTGGTCTCAATTCATAGTTGATCTGGCCACTCATTGCGCCCGCACCGTTAACCACACTACCCGGTCCTTTGGTCAACTGAATACTCTGGATCCAGCCACCAGGAATGAGTGCCAATCCTAAAACTGAGGAAAGTCCACCCATAGTCTGAAGATTACCCCGGGTATAAAGCGCGTAGGGACCTTCTAGGCCTAATAATTTGATTTGACGAGTACCCGTAACTGCATCGGTAAACGATGCAGAGATAGAAGCGTTGGTCTCAAAACTCTCGCTGAGGTCACAGCATGCTGCTTTGCGCAACTCTACTTCTGAAATTAACTCTTGGCTCAGAATAGATTTACTGGAAATGCTCACACCAGGGTCACGCTCGATAGATACTTCATCAAGCGTTTCGAACAATTGAATACTCGAGGTATCCACTTGTCCCCACAAGAAGAAAGGGAATAGCCCGAGGAGGACTACCCGAAGAAATAAAGAATTCATCGTTCCTTATTTTTTCTCCTCTGTGCAAAGTGCGTCGCCTAGCCCGTGATTAGCTCTTAGGCCTTCATCACGATAGCGGCAGCAACCGTGAATGTTCGCATATTGCTCATCAGAAGCAATAGCGCCTTTGACATCGTGTCCGGCTGCGTTTATTGAGGCAATTATATCCTCTTTACTGACTTTGTCATTACGAAATACAAGGTCAAGCTGGTGGGTTTCTTTATCCCAGTTGACTTTTTTGACACCAGGTAAGTAGACCGCATTCTCAATGCGCTGCTTACACATGCCACACAGGCCGTCTACTTCAAGTGAAGTTTCCGTGATTTTAGATTGTGCAGTTGAGTTAAGGGTCATTGCTACCACTGCAAGTAGCGAGAAAATATACTTTTTCATTATTTAAATACTATCGTTGATACTTGTTTTCGGGCGGTAAACAAGGTCTACGAATAAACAATGATTTGTTGAAGTCGCAAATAGAGTGGAGGTCCGTTTGTTAATATTGGGCCTCGTGTAGAATGAACCGCTGATTGGTGGTTCGAATACAACACCGTAGAATTGCTAGCGGTTGATGTTGTGAATATCGTGGTAAGCTCTTCCTGCGAAACAGTGGTATCGTCCAAATCTACATGAGAGGTAATGCAACAATCCTCTTCATCAGCAGAAGTCGGTGCTTTTGGTGCAGGCGCTTCGCAATGTGTAGCTGTGGCATGGCAGCACGATGGGGTGCTGTGATGGTCTTTATGTGCAATGCTCAAATGCATGTTCTGCTCGTGCCCGCAGAAGTGCAATAGGGCAGGTGCCCCAGTACTCACTAGGGCATAAAACAATGTAAATATGAGAGTTATAATGCGACGCATGTGACAAAATTAACCAATACCTTTGAGAGACAATAGACGCACCATGAAAAAAGTTATGATGTTAGGCTCTGGGGAGCTCGGAAAAGAAGTTGTAATCGCCTTGCAGAGACTCGGATGTACGGTCATTGCTTGTGATGCTTATGAAGGAGCACCCGCGATGCAAGTTGCCGATGGGTTTGAGGTTTTTTCTATGCTCGATGGCGATGCCTTAGAAAGAGCTGTCCGAAAGCATTCTCCCGACATCATTGTTCCTGAGGTAGAAAGCATCCGTACGGATAAGTTGTACGATTTCGAAGGGGAGGGCATTCAGGTAACACCCTCAGCTAAGGCAGCGAACTTTACAATGAATAGAAAGTTAATTCGCGATTTAGCTGCTAAGGACTTGGGTCTTCGCACAGCACCGTACGCCTATGCTACAAACATTGAAGAATTTGAATCGGCTGTTGAAGAAATAGGCTTGCCTTGTGTGGTGAAGCCTTTGATGTCGAGTTCCGGTAAAGGACAAAGCGTGGTGAAGGATGCCAGTGAGCTTGAGGCTGCATTTAACTACGCAATGGAAGGAAGTCGTGGAGACCTCAAAGAGATCATTGTAGAGGGTTTTATTGATTTCCATACGGAGATTACCTTACTAACGGTAACACAGAAAGAAGGAGAGACTTTGTTTTGCGCACCTATTGGCCACCGACAAGAACGTGGCGATTACCAAGAAAGCTGGCAGCCTTGTGCTATGGATAATGCACAGCTTGAGGAAGCTCAGAACATGGCTAGAAAAGTTACTCAGGCCCTCGGTGGGGCAGGCATTTGGGGTATTGAATTTTTCTTGGGTCATGATGCTGTTTACTTCTCCGAATTGAGTCCGCGCCCGCACGATACAGGAATGGTGACACTTGCTGGCACACAGAATTTTAATGAATTTGAATTACACGCACGCGCACTTTTGGGCTTGAATATTCCAGCCATAGAACTTAGATACCCAGGTGTAAGTGCTGTGGTGCTCGCGGAAAAAGAGGGTGTTCCTGTTTATTCTGGAATGGAATTGGCCGCAGCACAACCTCAATCAGATTTTAAGATTTTCGGCAAACCTACGACCCGCCCTTACCGTCGTATGGCTGTAGCGTTGGCCTATGATAGAACAGGTGAGGAATCTATGGAAGCGCTAAGAGCAAGGGCGGCACGTATTGCGTCCTTAATTACAGTGCACTAATCTTTGCACGAATAGCCTCCTCGAATTTGTGGATGCCTTCCGTATTTAGGCTATCGAGAACTTCCCCCTGCATGCGATGATAACGGAGCCCTCGCTTAAATGCGTCGACGATGTTGGGATTGCTGCTTTTCAGGTAGTTGATGGAGCTGTAAGAGAACAGCGCCACGCTGTGGTGTTCGGTCATTTCAAGAAGTGCTCCGTCGTTAATGGTCAAGTAATCACATAGAGTCATTTGGTAAGGTAGACCTTCCGCGGTTTGTTGCTTTTTAACGTCTTGGACCAATTCCGCTAAAACCTCCTCCAATTCGTTTTTCATGGCCGAGATCAATCGATTGCTAGCCAACTTCATGTTTTTGATATATTGGATTTGATTGATCAAATTATCGAAGGAGGAAAGCGTCCAAAATTCTGTGACCTTTAGTTGACGGCTTAATTGGCTCAATTCTCTTCCCTTTTCAAACAGAATACTTGGCGTATGCGAAGGGTCGAATCTATCGTTGCGGCGCATATGTTCTAGATTCCATAAGTAGAATCTGAATGCGCTTAGTGTAGGCCTGTCCATATATCGATAAATAGGGACTTCCTTGGCAATAAAAAATAATTGGGCTCCAGGTACACGAACTGCTTCGTTCAAATTATCCCGGGTATTTTCTAGGTAAAAGTCGATATCGTCGTAGCCTTTGATCGGTGGTAGAGTCGTACAAACCACGACCAATGAATTCTCTTCGGTATTCTTTCTCAAGGCATCAATACTCAGCGAAAAATGATCCGCCAATCGAATGAGCTCATCCGTGGTCAATGGGGTAGTACCAGTTCTCTTGCGATAGAGGGAGGCCCTTGAACATCCGAGCACTTCCATGAGTTCTACCGTGATTTTACGCTTACCTTTGGTGGAGCTAAAAATCTCGTCGAACAATTGCGTTTGGAATTCGTTCGGAGTATACATGGTCTTAAACTTCAGAGCTAAAGTTAATTAATTGCACGAACCCTTGACTGCAACCTCCTTAGAATCTTCTGTTTTAGATAACATTTCTGGGCAAATACTTGTTTTGCCCACAGGAGATGTTTTGCCGATGACTACCCCTGAGCTGCGAAGAAGCAGTGGGAAGTATTTAACACTTCGTGGATTGAGATTGACCAATGCGATCATTCGTAAGGGTATTTTGCATGTGGCCGGTAGTCCTTGGTTACCAGGTTTTTGGAACTTGAGTGCGGGAAAAGCTGAGGTGGCGCTTGAGGCCTTTGGGGGACAAGGTGCAACATGCACATTGTTTTTATCATTTACAGATTCTCCTGTGAATTCAAAAGGTTGGCACAGCTACAAGGGAGACCCATATATGGTGCTTCCAGTATCGTGGTCCAGCTTCGATGAATATGTAGCTTCGATGAAGAAAAAGTATCGTGCCCGCGTTCGTAAAGTGCAAAAGAGTAACCAGGGACTTAGGATTGAAATATTGCCACAAGAAGGACCTCAGTTTGAGCAATGTGTTACCATGTTAGAGGCTACCTTAAGAGATAAGGTAGTGGCCTTACCAGGTAATTTGGAGAATCTACTCGGAATGTTCAAACGATGTTTCGGGGCGTCTTTTAAGATATATGGTTTCTACCTCGACCAGGAGTTAGTAGGCTTTATTTCTTGTATTGAAGATGGCCCAGTACTTCGAGCGATGCATATCGGATTTAGCGAAAATGCCCCTGAGGACTTCTACAGCTATGCGATGTTTATATTAATTGGACACGGAATAACCATCGGAGTCCAAAAAGTACACTTAGGTAGAACTGGGACAGAAATAAAGAGTACCTACGGCGCCGTATCGGAGGATAACTATTTCTCTTTTTACAGTTCCAGTAGATTTTTTCAATTATTGATGCGATTTGCGGATAGGTATTATCGTCCCAAGACATACACATTACGAAGTCCTTTTGGGAATCTCACTAAAAAAGTACCTTGACCAGATAACTGATCAATTCCAAGATAAAATCTTTGAAATCAATGAGAGGTTGGGAGGAAACCACACTTTGAAGTAATCAACTTTTTATCTATTTGGATAGTTACGAAATGAGAAAGATTACGAACGCTTAATTCTTTCCTTCTTAGTGATGTTAGTTTGAAGAACCAATTATTATTTTTATTGTCTTAATGGTAGATAATGTCGAAATAACGGAGAAGCCGAACACCGTCGAAAAAAGTAGGCAAAAAGAATAGTTTAGTTTAAAAATGATATCAAAAGAACAAGTATTAGAGGCTCAAAAACGTTGGGGAGCTGGAGTAGTAAAAGTAGGGTCTTTAAAGGATGATAGACTTGAATGTGAATCAGCCGCAGGAGAGTTTGCAGATAATTTATATGCCTTCGAAAATGGACCGGTTTTATTCAAACCAACTAAATGTGCCGAAGAACAATTCAGGCCAACTAAAGCTCAAGCTGCCTCGTATTTTATTGCTGGCGATGACAGAGCATGTAGAGAAGATAAAGGTTTTGCTATCAATCCTTGGACTAAAGTTAGATTTGAAAACCACGGATTTATCCTTGAAGAGAAAAGAGCCATAGCAATGGGGAATTACTTTTTCACTGACCTTGACGGGAATGAAACAAAAGTAGAGTACACGTTTGGATACAAACTTATCGATGGAGTACTGAAAATTGATTTACATCACTCGTCGTTCCCATATACAAACAGTTAAGTGGCTAAGCCCAGGGCTCTTTAGATTGAATAAATTAAACCTCGAAAGCATTTCGATAATGTTTAGACTGATAGAGGATATGCATTATGATACTCTCAAGAACGTCAGTTTTAGAGTTAGAAGAAATACCCTTTGTAAGACTGACAATACACGTTTTGAGGTATTGCTGAATGGATAAAATTGAAAGATTTACCAATAATTGGAGCGCCTTTACTGTAGCAAGTAGAGGCGCTTCTTTATTGAGATTAAATATCGAAGGTCAAGAGTTGCCCCACGATTTTGGAGATCAGTGGCACCAGTGGGCCGCTGGAGCTGTAATGTTCCCATTTCCAGTGCGCATGGCATCAGGGACGGTGATGGCATTCGAAGGAACTGAATATCATTGGCCCATCAACGATGAGAAACACCGCGCGGCGCGGCATGGCTTTACGCCTTGGGAAGAATTTGAATTGGCCCAACTGCCAGACGGTATACAAGCTAGCTGGAACTATGATGGTTCAAAAGAATATTATCCTTTTCCGTGCCGATTAACCATCAGCTATACTCTTGATGAGCGTGGTCTTAGCCTTAGCGGACGTATTGAGAATCTTGGCAAAGTAAATTTGCCTTTCCATATGGGGTGGCATCCCTATTTCAAGACCAATGCCCCAGTGTTACACCCAGTGCCGGTCCATCGATTAAAGAAGAATGAAATAAGCCATCCGGGCGAAAAGATTCCTTTTGAGGGTTTTGACTGGACCGAAGAAGTGGACGGCGCCTTTTTAATGGAATCGGTCGAGCTTGGGGATATGAGTATCCAACCGTTATCCGCCATTACTCAGGTATTCCGACCTACGGACGCTCCATTTGTGGCTATTGAGCCGATCACGGGCCTAGGGCACCCAGATTTCCCTTGGCGCACCGTACTACCAGGAGAAGCAGATGAGGTGGTGACCACTATTGGGTTGAAGCGTCGATAAAGGCTTTTAATTCGGTTTTGCTAATAAGTGGGTTAGCTCCTTCTTTACTGGCGACCATAGCGCCAAGGGCAGCGGCGTAATCTAGCGTTTGTTGCGGCTTCAGTAGGTGGCAAATACCAAAGAGCATCGCGGCTAGAAAGCTATCTCCAGCACCCACGGTGTCTTTTACCGTTACTGGAAAGATCTTGCTCTGAAGTGCACCAAGATTATTCACCCTAAGCGCTCCCCTATTACCTCTCGTTACGATAAGTTCTTGGGTGCCCATTCGTTCGTGCATCTCATCAAACCCCAGCTCTGGATTAGAATCCAACGATAACCACTGGGCAAGTAATGTATATTCTTCTTCGTTCACCTTGACGATTTCGGTGCCTACAAGTAGTTCTAGGATGCGTTCTGGATCGATATAGGGTGCTCGGAGGTTGAGGTCAAACACACGCGTACTGGCCTGAGCTCTGAGGGCTTTCAGCGTTTCGTAGCTGTGCTTATTTCTAGTTGCTAAGGACCCGTGCAAGAGCAGATCCCCGGGCTCCCATGAAATTTCGGGCGTACCAATGAAATCCCAAGCGCTTGGCTCGTCAAGGGTGTAGCGAACCTCCGAAGGATTGGAGGTGTCCACCGTGACCGTTCCAGTAGGGTGATCACCTCTGGTGATGAATTCAGTATTGACATCGCGCTCTTGTAGAATATCCAGGAGCGTCCCTCCGCGCTCATCATCGCCAATTGCGGAAATGACGGCACTTTCTAGTCCCAAATTCTGCGCATGAATAGCGACGTTCATAGGTGCTCCACCAGGCTTAGCACCGCTTGGAAAGAGGTCCCACAATACTTCGCCAAAGCAATAGAGTCTAGGCATCTTTCGAGGTTAATTGGTCTTGCAATTCCTCCAGACTAACGCCCTTTGTTTCCGGCATCATGAAATGCGTGAATAACAGTTGCAGTACCATAAAGGCTGCAAAGAAGGCGAATACAGTCCATCCTGGGAACGCTTCGATCACTACCTCACCGAGCATGGTGATTAGTGCGGCGAATACCCAGTGCGTTCCGGTACCCCAAGCTTGACCGGCCGCCCGCACGCTGTTCGGGAAGATTTCGGAAATGAATACCCAAATGACGGCACCTTGGCCTACTGCATGGGAAGCAATGAACGTGAGAATAAATAATAGGTTGAACCCGGCTGAAGCCTCAGTTTTGAACCCATAGGCCACCATTGCTAGAGAGATGATGTAGCCCACTGAACCTATGTACATAAGCGATTTACGCCCCATTCGATCGATTAGATAAAGGCCTACAAAGGTGAAGATGAGGTTGGTTCCGCCGATAGAGATGGAGGAGAGGAGGGAGTCGGACGAGGCGAATCCTGCATTCTCCAAAATCACCGGTGCGTAGTACAGGATGAAGTTGATCCCGCTCAATTGGTTGAAGAACGCAAGTAAAAAGGCGAGAAGGAGGCTCTTGTTGTATTTGCCGCTGAAGACCCCATTGCGGTTGGTCTCCTCTGAGGTATGGTTTTTTATAGCGTCCAATTCCGCTTGCGCTTTGTCCCCATCACCATGAATAAGTTGCAGTGTAGCGAGGGCTCCTGAAGCGTCACCGCGCTCAACCATGAGCCAGCGTGGGGAATTCGGGACCCCAAGAATAAGCAAGCAATACAGTGCGGCTGGAAGTGCTTCTACACCCAGCATCCAGCGCCAATCATTGCCACCACCAAACCCATCTAATAGGTAATTCGAGATGAAGGCGATGAGGATTCCAAAGACTATATTGAACTGGTACAGGGCTACGAGTCGGCCGCGTGATTTAGCTGTGCTAATTTCACTGATGTAGGTAGGGGCAGCCACCGTTGAGGCGCCGACGCCGACGCCACCAAGGAATCGGAAAAAGGAGAACATGTAGGGGTCAGTAGCTAAGCCTGATCCTAGAGCACTCACTAGGTAAAGTACACCTACCCAAATGAGTGTGTTTTTACGTCCTATTCGTTTCGTGGGAATACCACCGGCCAAAGAGCCCAGGACTGTACCCCAAAGCGCCATCGACATGATGAATACGCCGTGGAACCATGCAGATGTTTGCCAAAGTTCTTTGATGGGTGCATTTGCACCAGAGATTACTACCGTATCAAAGCCAAACAAGAAGCCGGCTAAGGCCACCGTCAGGGACCAATTCCAAGTTTTGTTCATTTCAGAGGGAGTTAAGGTGCCTACAATGTAAAGAAATTGGTCGCAATAATTCGATGTATCTTTGCCGTGCAATTGCACTGATGCTATTGCCACCTTTTATGACTTTTGATTCTTTAGGACTCGATTCTCGAATCCTAGCCGCCTTGAAAAATCAAGGATATACCACGCCAACCCCTATTCAAGCTAAGAGTATCCCCATCCTTTTGGAAGGGTACGATTTACTGGGTACCGCACAAACCGGTACAGGAAAAACTGCGGCTTTTACCATACCTATTATTGAGCACTTGCTACAAGCGAAGTCCTTTAAAACTAGAAAAATTAAGACCTTGGTCGTGACTCCCACTCGCGAGCTTGCAATTCAGGTAGGTGAAAATGCAAAGCGCTACAGCCACGGCACGGGATTGCGCACAGCGGTAATCTTTGGAGGTGTAGGTCAAAACCCACAAGTGGATCAGTTGAAAAAAGGCGTAGACTATTTGGTTGCCACCCCGGGAAGGCTTTTGGATCTCCATCAGCAAAGCTTTATTGACCTAAGGTTCTTGACGCACTTCGTGCTCGATGAGGCGGATCAGATGTTGGATATGGGATTCATACATGATATCCGAAAGCTTTTGAAGATCATCCCTCAAAAACGCCAGAGTTTGTTCTTCTCTGCCACCATGCCAAAGGACATTATCTCCTTGAGCGAGCAAATACTCAAGCCAAACTATAAGCAAGTACGCATTGCCGTGGCGAAGCCTACTGCAGAGCGCGTCTCGCAAGAGGTGTACTACGTCTCGAAAAAAGAAAAGCCTGCTTTATTGGTGGAGTTGTTGAATTCTTTCAACGGGGAGACGCTGGTATTTGGGCGCACTAAGCACGGCTGTGATAAGGTCGTTCGCATCCTGTCCAAAAAAGGTATTAAGGCTGCTGCCATTCATGGAAACAAAAGTCAAAACGCACGTCAGAAGGCGCTAAAAGATTTCAAGGACAAGGAATTGAAAGTATTGGTGGCCACCGATATCGCCGCTCGTGGTATTGATATTTCGGGATTGGAATATGTAGTGAACTATGATTTACCCAATATTCCAGAAACCTATGTACACCGTATCGGGCGTACCGGTCGCGCAGATGCCTCAGGGAGCAGTGTATCTTTCTGTTCGGCGGACGAGCGGGAGTATCTGAAGGATATAGAGAAGCTGATAAAATTGGACATCCCATTGGTAGAAGACCATCCATTTGCGGCTGGGGCTGCAGAGGAATGGGCAGATCCAGAAAATCGCAAGCCTAAAAAGCCAGGCCAGCGCGGTCCTCGACCCGGGCGCGGCGGCAAACCAAAATCAAATCGTCCAAAAGGTCCTCGTGGTTCCGGCGGCGGTAAGCGCAAGCCTCGGAGAAGATTCTAATACATATCCTCAAACGACACATCGGTGAGAATGAAAACCTTCGCTTGCCTTCGGCACTCGACTCGCTGCTGCGCAGCTGAAGTTTTATTTCACTGGCCCCGTTTGGAGTGGATCTTTCGTTCAAACAAAGCCAGCATCCGCTTCGCATCTGCGGCATTTTTCTTCATCCAATATCCTGAAGCAAGCTTCGCATTTTGTCTAAAGAAAAAGCCAGCGCAATTCTTGCGCTGGCTTTGTTCTTTCTCGGGATCACCAAGTGGAGCTGGCGAGAATCGAACTCGCGTCCAAACAAGGAAGCCTGAGGCTTTCTACATGCTTATCTTGTGATTAGGTTTTCGACCAATCTCTGAGCACAAGCACCCTAATCATGGCTTAGCCTCTAAACTTGAATTAGCCCGCGAGGCGAGAGCCAATTGCATTCCTGAATTTTCCACACCTCGTGATCAAGCGCCTCAGGACTTGGGCTCTTGCGAGATGTTCAGCTCCTACACCTAGTGTAGGATTAGCAAAATCGACATCCTGTCAGATTAAGCGGCCAAAGCGTAAGAATTTTCGCCAGTTACAAAAAGTGAAGCGGTGTATTAACGAGCTGCCCCTTCCGCGCTCGACATGCTTACATCAACCTTCGGCTTGCTGTCAAAACCAGTCAGCCCCGATGTAGAGGGCAAAGATACACCAATTCTATGCCAAAATTGTGCACAGTTGTACTACCTTTAGTAGCATGAAAATCGGCATTCTTAGAGAGGGTAAAGTCCCTATAGACAAGCGTGTAGCCCTGACCCCGCAGCACGCCTCGGCATTACAACAGACATTTTCTTGCACGGTGGTGGCGCAACCATCAGCTATCCGTGCTATTGGAGATGACGAATATGTTGCTGCTGGTATTCCTCTGCAAGAGGATCTCAGCGATTGTGATGTGCTCTTTGGAGTCAAAGAGGTGCCCATTGATCAGCTCATCCCGAACAAGACTTATTTTTTCTTTTCGCACACGTATAAAAAGCAGCCCTACAACGCCCAATTGTTGAAAGCCTGTGTGGAGCGTAATATTCGTTTGATAGATTACGAGTTACTCACTAAAAACGGTGCTCGCGTTGTTGCTTTTGGTCGCTTTGCAGGTCTCGTGGGTGCCTATAATGGCTTGCGCGGTTGGGGCGAGAAATACGGGCAATACACATTGAATCCGGCTCACGAGTGCAATGATATGGAAGAAATGTTTGCACAGCTTCAGGGCATAGATTGGCCTTCGGATGTACGCATTCTATTGACAGGAAAAGGACGTGTGGCCTCAGGTGCAGTGGAAACGCTTGTGGCGTCGGGTATTCCACAGATTTTACCGAGTGAGGTTTCGAATTACTCAGGATGTTTCTGGAGCCAATTGGACGTTGAAGAGTACTATAAAACCAACGACAGACGGCCTTTCGATCGCAAAGAGCTGTTTGCGGACCCAAGTGGATTTGAAAGCGATTTCATGCATTATGCGCCTTTTGCCAAGCTTTACATTGCTGGGCATTATTATGATAGCCGGGCGCCTTTTATTTTTTCTAGAGAGGATGCGAAGCAGCTAGATTTTGCCATTACTTATGTGGCGGACATCAGCTGCGATATAGACGGGCCGGTAGCTTCGACATTGCGTGCCTCTACTATTGCCGATCCGTTTTATGGGTACCTAGCTTCTGAGGAGAAAGAGGTAGAGCATGATCATCCTGAGGCTATTGGGGTGATGGCGGTAGATAACCTGCCGTGTGAGTTGCCAAGGGATGCCTCGCTTAGTTTCGGTAGTGACCTGATGACCCATGTCATTCCAGCGCTTTTTAATGGCGATGTAGAAGGTGTACTAGAATGCGCTACGGAATGTGCGGACGGTGCATTGACTGATAAATACGCTTATCTTCAAGCATATATAGATCAAGCCTAATGGCTAAAAAGACATTGCATACTCAGAAATCGGCTACAGATGGGCCTTCTATGAATCCGAAGTTCCAAGCGGGAAAAAGACCTGCTTGGAGTGTGGAGGAATTGGAGCGCGCCATTCTTATTGGGGATCGTGCGGCGCTTGCTGCCGGAATCACCTTGGTAGAAAGTGAAGCGGCTGAGGATGTGGAGAAGGCAGGAGCACTGCTAGAAAGGTTATTGCCACATGCCGGGAATAGCGTGCGATTGGGAATTTCTGGAGTTCCTGGAGTAGGAAAGAGTACGTTCCTGGAATCTTATGGGGTGCACTATTTAGAGTCGAACGAACAGGCGCGGTTGGCCGTATTGGCCATTGATCCATCTTCGTCGAGGTCTCAAGGTGCTATTTTGGGGGATAAGACCAGAATGATAGAGCTAGGGCGCCATGAGCGTGCTTTTATTCGACCTACTGCTTCTTCGGGAGCGCTGGGCGGTGTGGCACGGGCAACAAAGGCAGCCATCGTATTGTGCGAGGCAGCAGGTTATACGCACGTGTTTGTAGAGACCGTTGGCGTGGGGCAGAGCGAAACGGCAGTGTCCCAAATGGTCGATGCATTCTTGTTTTTGGCCATGCCGGGGACTGGGGATGAGCTCCAAGGCATCAAGAAGGGGATTATGGAGATGGCTGATTTGATTGCCATCAATAAAAGTGAGGGTGAGAATGCCCCTGCGGCTCAACGAACGCGTGTGGAATTACAGCGTGCGTTGCAATTGAGTACGAGGGACGAATTTAATTGGACCCCCACCATTACCTTGATTTCGGCGTTGGAAGTTCAAGGATTCGAGGAGCTAGATGCGGCTATCGATCGATGTATTCGGCATTCTAGAGGACAAGGTTGGTTCGATGAGAAGCGTCGTCGACAATACGAGTATTGGTTTGAAGTGGAAGTGCAGCATGCGTTGCGAAGTGTGCTGCAACAAAATGATGGGTTGCAGGCAACATACGATGATTTGCTTGCAAAGGTGGGCCAAAGCGAATTGGGCCCACTGCAGGCATCCAAACTATTTATCGAACAACTAAGACGTAGGCTCGACGCTTAGAAGTTGCGAGCGGCTTCGTGCTTGAGTAGAAGGATAGCCGCCTTTGTTGGGAAGATGTCTCCAGTCATTTCGAGTTCTATCAACTTGCGGCTGAGGTCCGTAGCAGTGGCGTTTTCATCCATTTCAGCGGTGACCTTATTAATCATGCTTACGACTTGGCTTTTGGCGCTCACGATGTTATTCCAGATTTTATCGCTCATATAAACCTGCTGAGATATGTTGTATTCGTACTCCTGACGAATCGCATCTACCAAGGTTTTACGATACACGCTAAGGGGCATGTTGCCTGGTTTTACGCGAGTGACTAATTGATTCGGGGTGATGCGCTCTAAGAAAACAGTGAGGCGTTCAAAGGCCTGAAATCTCAGGGGAAGGGCTTTTTTATTGAGATCCTTGCGCAAATAATATTGGCGACGCTTCTCCTCATTATCTACAAAGTTCGATAGGAGTAAGTAGGTGAGTAGCAGCATTAAAGCCGCTGGAAAAGTATACTTGAGGATTTCAATAAATGCTTCCATAATTCTGTGTTGAGGCTTACAAATATCGTTAAATTTGTCGCCTTATTACACATCTACACGACTTCTATAATGCAAGCACTTTCACAACGCGCACAGGAGATGGGGCTACCCATGACAATTGAAATGGCCAAAAAAGCACGAGAGCTCAGTGCTACTGGTAAACAAGTCATCAGTTTATCTCTAGGCGAGCCGGACTTCGATACTCCAGATTTTATCAAGGCGGCTGCGGTGGAAGCCATGGAGCAGAACTACACTCATTACATGCCGGTTCCGGGGTTCTCTGATCTTCAGGCGAGCATATCTAAGAAGTTTAAGCGTGATAACGGATTGGATTATGATCCGACCCAAATCGTGGTGAGCACAGGAGCCAAGCAAAGCTTATTGAATGTTTTTTTAACCCTGGTCAACCCAGGGGATGAGGTTATCATTCCAGCGCCGTATTGGGTGAGTTATATGGATCAAGCCAAATACTGTGGCGGTCAAGTGAAAATCCTTCCCACGACCATGGAAAGCGGTTTCAAGATCACTTCAGCCCAGTTGGAGGAGGCCATCACTCCGAAATCAAAAGTGTTGATTTTCTCTTCCCCTAATAACCCTTGTGGTGCCATTTACAGTAAAGAAGATCTTGCAGCGATTGCCGCTGTTGTAGCTAAGTACCCCGACTTATACATCATCTCTGATGAGATATATGAGTTATTGAATTATGGTGAAGTAAAGCACGTAAGTATTGCAAGTTTCCCCGAGGTCTATGACCAAACCATCACGGTCAACGGATTGTCCAAGGGATTTGCGATGACGGGATGGCGTGTTGGCTACATCGGTGCGCCGGAATGGATTGCTAAGGCTTGTACGAAATTCCAAAGCAACTTTACTTCCGGAACTAATTCTGTAGCGCAGCGAGCTTGTATAGCAGCTGTTGAGGCGGACCCAACGGCAGTACATTACATGGTGGATACATTTGCCGGGCGTCGCGCGAAAATGGTGGATTGGATAAATGATATCCCAGGATTTGAACTGGAAACGCCTCCAGGGGCATTCTATGTGTTCCCTCGCGTTTCTGGTATCTTAGGGAAGAAATTTAATGGCAAGGTCATCGAAACTTCTTTGGATTTAAGTTTGTATCTATTGGAAGAAGGATTGGTGAGCACCGTACCTGGTGATGCTTTCGGTTTACCGGGTTATGTTCGATTCTCTTATGCTGCGGCAGAAGCTGATTTAGAAGAAGCGGTTCGTCGCGTGAAAGCAGCCGTTGCCAAACTAGAAGACTAAAAATGAAAATCGAGGTATCCAAGGGTGAAGTGTTGGACAAGTATTCTATCCTCCAAATCAAGAGCCAGAGAATTACTGATCCCACCGCGCTTAAAAACGTACAACGAGAGCTGGAACGCCTTCAGCCTGCCGTGGATACCATTCGTTCCCAAGAATCTTCAAACAGGTTAGGGATTTTGCAGCAGCAGCTCTTAGAGGTTAACACTAAACTCTGGGAAGTTGAAGATACATTGCGTCTCTTGGAGAAATCTAAAGATTTTGGCTCTTCTTTCGTGGCTGCGGCTCGTAGTGTATATCAGCTTAATGACCACAGAGCGGCACTGAAGAAAGAGATTAACCTGTTAACGGGCTCTATCCTGTTTGAGGAAAAGTCGTACGAGAAATACGATTAGAATGCTTGATTCTCAGAGAATCGGGGTAAATTCGATAAACACAAAAGTCACATTGTGAGTTTGAAACAACGCATCAACGCCGCGCGTGAGTTCATCAACATCCGTATTTACGATAGCCGAGATTTTGTGATGTCCTCCCTAGCTACAGGAAGCCTCTTTGTAGCTACGTTTACTTTGATGGTCTTGGTTTTTTATCACGGCTATGAGCTGGATCCATGGCGCAATCAGATGGCAGAATATATCGTACGAGGCTCCATAGCTTTCTATCTACTCAAGTTTTTCCTAGAACTCTTCTACAATTTCCATCCTCGAGAATTTTTGAAGGACCGAAAGTGGGAGGGGATGCTCATGTTGTTCATCATTGTGGACATCTTGGTGATCAATATTTTCAAGTTTGAGATCTTAAATGAATTGGGCCAATTCCTGAAAATCCCAGGGCTCCAAGAGAGTTTCATGCTCTTCTTACAACTTTATTTCCTAGTCATTGTAGGATTGGAGTTTGGGAAAGTAGGTGAAGTGCTACCCAAGAGCAAGCTTAGCCCACCGACCCTATTGATCCTTAGTTTTGTTGTGCTTATTATCATGGGTACAGGTCTTTTGATGCTGCCTGAAATGACCGTTGAGAGTCAAAATGGTCTAGATTTCTTGACAGCTTTATTTACCAGTATTTCCGCTAGTTGTGTTACGGGATTAAGCCTTATAGATATCAGTCAAATCCTGAGTGGTAAAGGTCAAATCGTTGTGATGATTTTAATGCAGCTTGGTGGATTGAACATTATCTCGTTCGCAGCTCTATTCGCTATACTCAGAGGGGGCTTTGGTATGCGCCAAGCAAATTTCATGAGTGAAAACCTTGGAGAGGACCTCAAGCGCAGCCGCTCATTAATTGGAGCTATTTTCAAATTGACCATTCTTATAGAATTAGTAGGCGCGGGTTTGTTGGCAATTCTTTGGCGAAATAAATACGATGGCCTAGGTGAGAACTTATTCTACAGCTTATTCCATAGTGTTTCTGCTTTCAATAACGCGGGCTTCTCTTTATTTAGCAATAGTTTGGCAAGTGAGGGTGTGAGCCACGAGTTTGGGGTACATGCTATAATCGCGATTCTCATTGTGTTAGGTGGAATTGGGTTTGGAACCATCTCAGATTTACTTAACCAACATTGGCGTAAGCAGCCTCTAGCGAAATCATGGAGGAATTTACGTGTAGGTACGAAGCTAGGTTTGGTGGTGGCAGGAGTACTGATCTTCTTTGGAGCGTCTGTGGTCTTCATGTTGGAAGGTCACGAGGGGCCAATTGGCCCTCAACTTAGTCACAGTATCTTTCAAAGCATTACCGCTCGTACGGCCGGTTTCAATACTGTAAACTTCGGTTCGATGGCCACACCAACTTTATTGTTCTTTATCTTCCTTATGTTCATTGGAGGGGGCTCTGGATCAACTGCTGGAGGAATCAAAACGAGCACCTTCGCTCTTGTCTTTATGAGCGCAGCAGCGACTATTCAAGGCAAGAAAAACGTAAATATTTACAAGACTCAAATTCCAAGGGAATTGATGAATAAAGCCTTTGCAATTTTCTTGTTTTCTGCGGTAAGTATTCTGATAGGAATCTTTTTATTGACCATTTTTGAACCAGAAAAGGCGCTGTTGGATTTAGCTTTTGAAGAAGTTAGTGCCTTCTGTACCGTAGGATTGACAACAGGAATTACCCCTGCCGTTTCCATTGGTGGCAAGATTGTATTGATGATTTCTATGTTGATTGGACGTGTCGGTACTTTGACCTTGGCCTTTGCGTTGAGTGACCGTAAGGTAGAGTCAAATTCCTTCAAGTATCCGAAGGGTTCGATGCACGTAGGATAAAAAACAGCCGGTCCGCAATATTCTCAGTTCTTGTCTTGGAAGTCTAGATCTTTCATTCCCAACGTCTTTAGTAGCTTTTTACCGTTGATTTTAAGAGTCTCTTTGATTCCGGTGGCCATTTTACGGACAGCACCATCATCTGGACGAGAAACGAACTTAGAATCCCTGTAAGTCACCCCATCCTCTGGTTTCGTGTAGAAATAGGTGTAAAAACTCTTGCGTGATTCTCCTTCTGGAATGTCGATTTTACCGTAACCGTGTGGGCTGTTCTCGTCTGTATAGAATATTACTGCGGTATTAAATGTCGGTGGAACTTTTGTGACCAATTCTGTCATCTCTTTATTCCACAACTCCAAATCTCCACCGTATTCCGGTTGCCAGTTCTTATTAAGGTAGACCAACAGATTTAATCGGCGCCATAAACCCAGCTTAGGGTTCATATTGACATCGATATGAACGTCAACGTACGAACCATTGCGACCCTGGTGAACTCCCGAACCCAACGCATCCGTCGTGGTGTGCAATCCATCAATGCCTGTAATGCGACCTAATTGTTCGCTCCATTCCTTCGACCCTACAGCCGAACGAACTTTTGAGAACGACGGGTGCCAACGCTCAAAGTGGTAATCTTCGCTTTTGTCTTCATTCAAGCTCTTGCGCTTCACATTCAATTGGTCAATTGAAGGGAAGTTGTTGAACAAGTCCAATGCAATATCCTCCTGGAAAAAGTCTTCCAAAACGATGTGCTTGCATGGCGATGCCGTAACGTAAGCAGTCTTTAATTCTGCTGCAAAAGCAGAATCTAGGTATTTGGGGTTGATGATTCCTTCGACCATGATGTTAATCTTGTTGTCCAAATATAGTGGTTGCTACTTTTTTCCTCTAGTGATATCCGTCAGTTTTCCGTAGACCTTGAAAAATATTTTCGGCAAATACCGTTTGAAAGTAACTGCCCATTTTTCATATCCACCTATAACAACTTGGAGGGGAGGTTGGTTCTTTTGAGTAATACGGTAAAATTTTCGGGCCAATTCCTCTGGAAGCATTCCTTTCTCTTGCGCCACACTGTTTTTACCAATAGGCTTACCATCAGGTCCTAAACTGCTCAACGTCACATTGGTGTTGATGAATCCAGGACTTAAAATCCCCGCGTGCACCGGCGTTTTACGCAGTTCATATTGTAGGCTCTCCATGTAACCCACTACAGCGGATTTACTCGCGGCATAGGCGGCTAGTTTTGGGCTCCCAAAATAGGCAAGTATGCTTCCAATGGACCAAATCTGACCCGAACCCTTCTCCAACATCAAAGGCACCATGGCTTTAGTCAGGGCTGCGGTACCCCAAAAATTGGTCTGTATCACCTTTTCCTCGACATCAAGCGCCATCTCTACGACCCGGCCCAAATGTCCCACACCGCCATTATTAACCAAAATATCAACCCGGCCGGTATGGCTCAGCGCCTGCTTTGTCCATTGCTCGGCATCCTTGTACTGGGCTAAATCCAATATCAATACAGCACTGTTTTCTGGATGGGGCAACTCATTTTGAACTTTAGAAAGGACTTCAGCACGTCGAGCACTCAAAATGGTAAAGTAACCATGGCGATTAAATTCCATTGCCATAGCCTTACCTATTCCGCTGCTACTTCCGGTAATCCAAGCTGTTTTCATATGCCTAAAATACAGGAAAGTTTAGTACTTCTTATTGCGTTTTCCACCTGGTTTGCCGTTTGAACGACCTCTGTTTTCACCTCTTGATCCTCCGTATCCACCACGTGAGCGTGAACGACCTGAATCAAAAGAAGGTCGGTCATCACGGCGGCGTGGACGGCTTTCGTCGCTGCCTCTGAAATCACCACCTTTATCGTCGCGTCGCTTTCTTGGACGATCATCTCTGCGACGTTCCCCACGGCTACCGTGACCTTCGAAACGATTATCACTACGGAATCTCTTTCCACTGGAGATACGTTCGCGCTTAAAACGGCGTTGACCACCTGAAGCACCACCGTGAGCGCTTGTTCCTTCTTCGAAGTAGGCATTGACTATATACGATCCCGTTTTCGATCCATTCAATCGTACGGCGACTTCAACAGCAAAACGCTCTTCTACATCAATGCGAGTGAAGGTTTTATCCATATCAATTTTACCAATACGAATTTTCTTTCCTTCCATGGAGTCGTTGATCAATCCAATCAAACGGCTTGGGTTTACGTTCTGTCGGTAACCTAAATCAACTACGATGGTTTTAAATCCTTCTTCACTTCCTCCGCCAGATTTGCGTGGACCGTGCTCCTTGAATTTCTTAGGTTGCTCGTTAATATCTCGTGCGCCGCGATAACGACTCAGAATCAATGAAGTTTCATGACCTAGGAATCGTTCTATGAGCTCTCCTTTACTGAGGTGTGCCAATTTATCCATGGCACTGTCCAACAACATCGGATTTAATTCATTGGCGAATTCAAATTCTACTAATTCGTCAATTGCCTGTCCTATTTTGATTTCACAAATGGCTTCACCACTAGGTACTTTTTTCTGTTCGAACTCCTTACCGATAATCCGCTCAAGGTTTTTCACCTTACGCATATTTCTACTATGTGTAATAACAATCGAAATTCCGGAAGATCCAGCACGTCCGGTACGACCTGAACGGTGTACATAAACTTCTGGATCATCAGGGATATTCACGTTTATCACATGGGTTAATTCGTTCACGTCGATCCCGCGTGCTGCAACGTCAGTAGCAACCATGACGTTTAACTTGCGGTTGCGGAAGCGATTCATCACCTCGTCACGTTGTGCTTGGCTCAAATCACCATGCAACGCTTCTGCTCGATACCCATCTGTTATTAATTTTTCAGCAATGCTCTGTGTTTCACGACGCGTTCGACAGAAGACGATGCCGTACATGTTAGGATTGAAGTCCATAATGCGTCTCATAGCTTCGTAGGTATGTTTAGCACTCACGATATACAATTCGTGGCTTACGTTGCTCGCAGAAATGTTACGCTTACCTGCAGAAATTTCCTTGGGGTCGTGTAAGTATTTCTTCGTCAGTTTTTTCATGCCATCAGGCATGGTGGCGCTGTAACAAAGGGTTTGCTTGTATTCAGGGGTGTTGGCAAGAATTGCGTCCAATTCATCCTGAAAGCCCATGCTTAACATTTCATCTGCCTCATCCAATACTAAAAACTGAACATCTTCGATGCGCAATTTTTTACGCTCAATCAAATCAAGTGTACGTCCTGGTGTACCTACTACGATTTGAGGGCGTTGTTGCAATTCTTTGATCTGCTTAGTGATTGGAGCACCGCCATATACGGCAGTGACTTTTACCGGCATAAACTTCGCGTAGGACTTAATATCTGTTGCGATTTGCAAACACAGTTCACGCGTAGGTGCCAAAATTATCGCCTGTACGTGCTGGACATCTTCTTCAAGCTGGTGGAGGATGGGCAACGAGAAAGCTGCTGTTTTACCAGTACCAGTTTGTGCGAATGCGATTAAATCGGTGGTGTTTTCGAGCAAATGTTCAATGCTCATCTTTTGGATTGGGGTGGGTTCAACAAACCCAAGTGCATCTACACCCTTCACAATTTGAGGGTGAAGACCGCTGTCTTTGAAGGTTTCCATATTGTCGGGACTTAGCCCTGGTTAAATTACCCAGTTCCGCTGGGTGCGCCAATCGGACGTCAGCGCTTCCCAGATTAAAGTTCCCTACCGTTGGAAAGATGGACGCCTTCTAATTATCGGCGGCGAAGGTAGTGGAATAAATCGAATATAACTATTCTAATCGGTGGCCAGAATGGCCCATGAATCCCATTAGCGACGGGTATGGGACAAACTTTTTTTAAAATTTGGTTTTTTAGAGATTGCGAAATTCAAACTCTATTCTATATTTGCACCCCTGAAGACAAACGGGTAAAATATATTGTTATGAAACGCACATTCCAGCCCAGCAATAGAAAACGCAAGAATAAGCACGGTTTCCGCTCAAGAATGGAGAATGTTGATGGCCGCAAGGTCTTGGCTTCTCGTCGCGCTAAAGGCCGTAAGAGCTTGACCGTAAGTGATAAAGGAAACTACAAAGGATAATGTTCAAAACCTTTTGATAAGATATAGGTGTTGCCGAAAGCAACACCTTTTTTTTGGTCTAATCCCCACCTAAATTTGTACAAATCTTAAGAGCACATGCCGAAAGACAACTCCATCAAACACGTACTCATCATTGGATCCGGTCCTATCGTTATTGGTCAAGCCTGTGAATTTGACTATTCTGGATCTCAAGCATCACGAAGCCTTCGAGAAGAAGGAATCACCGTAACACTCATCAATTCTAATCCAGCCACCATCATGACAGATGAGGTTATCGCCGATAACATCTATCTGAAAGCATTGACTGTAGAAAATATTGAGGAAATCCTCAAAATACATCCGGACATTGATGTAGTACTGCCTACCATGGGTGGTCAGACGGCGTTGAACTTGTGTATCGATGCAGAGAAACAAGGAGTTTGGGAAGAGCACAATGTGCGCATCATAGGGGTAGATATTGATGCCATTAACATTACCGAGGACCGCGATGAGTTCCGCAAATTGATGGAGCAAATCGATATTCCGATGGCCCCTTCACGCATTGCAAAGTCATTCTTGCGCGGTAAGGAAACTGCTCAGGAGTTTGGTTTTCCGTTGTGTGTTCGCGCTTCCTTTACTTTAGGTGGTGCCGGCGCAACGTTTGTGCACACCCCGGAGGAGTTTGATGAAGCTTTGAGTCGTGGATTGGAAATCAGTCCTATTCATGAGGTAATGATTGATAAGGCCTTGCTTGGCTGGAAGGAATATGAGCTTGAGTTGCTTCGCGATAAAAACGACAATATCATCATCATTTGTTCTATTGAGAACATGGATCCTATGGGTATCCATACGGGTGATTCTATTACAGTAGCACCGGCGATGACCTTAAGCGATACCACGTACCAAAAGATGCGAGATATGGCCATCAAGATGATGCGCAGCATTGGAACCTTTGCTGGAGGGTGTAACGTTCAGTTTGCAGTAAGCCCGGATGAGAAAGAAGATATCGTCGCCATTGAGATTAACCCTCGAGTAAGCCGTTCTTCGGCTTTGGCGTCAAAAGCAACGGGATATCCTATTGCTAAGGTGGCGGCTAAGATGGCGATTGGGTACACGCTAGATGAACTCAACAACCAAATCACCAAGACCACTACTGCGTATTTCGAGCCAACCTTGGATTACGTGATTGTGAAAATCCCGCGTTGGAATTTCGAGAAATTTGAAGGTGCTGATACCCGTCTTGGCATTCAGATGAAGGCCGTAGGAGAGGTGATGGGAATTGGTCGCAGCTTCCAAGAAGCACTCCATAAAGCCGCTCAAAGTCTAGAAATCAAGCGCAACGGTCTTGGTGCAGATGGTAAGGGATTGTCAAATCAGGACACGATCCTACATAAACTAGAATATGCTTCATCAGATCGATTGTTCGTCATTTATGATGCGATACAGATGGGCATTCCACTTCGTACCATTTACGACATCACCAAAATTGACATGTGGTTCCTAAAGCAGATTGAGGATTTGGCCCGTGTTCAAGGTGAAATTGAAAAACATACACTAGAATCTTTACCCAAAGATTTGATCCTTGAGGCCAAGATGAAAGGTTTCGCCGATCGCCAGATCGCACACATGATACATGCTTTAGAAAGTGAAGTACATACCAAACGTACGGATCTTGGTATCAAACGTGTATGGAAACTGGTGGATACTTGTGCAGCTGAATTCCCTGCACAAACACCATATTACTACTCGACATTTGAAAATTCTTTTGTTACCGCAGACGGTGAAGAAATTATTGAGAATGAAAGTGTGGTAACAGACCGCGAAAAGATTGTCGTTCTCGGTTCGGGTCCTAACCGTATAGGTCAAGGGATCGAGTTTGATTACAGTTGTGTTCATGGGGTATTGAGTGCTCGTGAAGAGGGCTACGAAACCATCATGATCAACTGTAACCCAGAAACGGTAAGTACGGATTTCGATACCGCAGATAAGTTGTACTTCGAGCCGGTATTCTGGGAGCATATTTACGACATCATCCTACATGAAAAACCGAGAGGGGTTATTGTACAGCTCGGAGGTCAGACAGCATTGAAGCTGGCAGAGAAGTTGAGCCGTTACGGCATTGAAATCATCGGTACTTCATTCGAAGCATTGGATTTAGCCGAAGACCGTGGTCGCTTCTCTACGCTTTTGAAAGAAATCAACATTCCTTATCCAAAGTTTGATGTAGCAACGAACGCTGATGAGGCATTAGATATCGCGGATGATCTAGGGTTTCCAATTCTTGTTCGTCCCTCCTATGTCTTGGGTGGTCAAGGGATGAAAATCGTCATCAATAAAGCTGAACTAGAGCGTCATGTGGTGAACCTCTTTAAAGAGTTTGAAGGAAACCGTGTGTTACTAGATCATTACTTAGACGGAGCCATCGAGGCAGAGGCAGATGCAATTTGTGACGGTGAGAACGTCTACATCATCGGAATCATGGAGCACATCGAGCCTTGTGGTATTCACTCGGGAGATAGCTCAGCAGTATTGCCGCCGTTTAACCTAGGTCCGTTGGTCATGCAGCAGATTGAGGAGCACACGGTAAATATCGCTAAGGCGCTTCAGACGAAAGGATTGATCAACATCCAGTTCGCCATCAAAGATGATATCGTGTACATTATTGAAGCTAATCCACGTGCTTCTCGAACCGTACCATTTATCTGTAAGGCATACGGTGAGCCGTATGTGAATTACGCTACAAAGGTGATGTTGGGCACGAGGAAGGTCACTGATTTTAATTTCAATCCTGAATTAGAAGGATATGCTGTGAAGATCCCTGTCTTCAGCTTCAGTAAATTCCCTAATGTAAATAAGGCCTTAGGCCCTGAAATGAAATCAACGGGTGAAGCCATTCACTTTATCAAAGACCTGAAGGACCCAACCTTCAGAAAATTATACAGCGAGCGTAGCCTCTACTTGAGCCGCTAAGGAAACAGTTCGTAAACGGAGATCCCGGCGCCCATGGCGCCGGGATTCTTTTTTATCTTAACAAAAATTTTTGCCTCCATGCTTCGTTTTATAGCCCTAACGGTACTTGCCTACTTCATCTTCAAATGGCTCGATAGATTTTTCGGAGGAGGGAGACCTTCTGGTCCAGCAAAGTCGTCGCCGAAAAAGAAGAGCAGTACGTTCTCCAAGAATGTAGGCGAGTACGTGGATTACGAAGAAGTCAAAGACGACGAGAAGTGAAAAAAATAGGCATCATCACCTACTATTGGCCTCCCGCGGGCGGTCCTGGCGTGCAACGCTGGCTGAAGCTGAGTAAATACTTGGTCACGGAAGGGGTGGAGTTGCATGTGGTGACGGTCGATACCGATCAAGCCACCTATCCGCTTCGCGATGAAGGACTGTTGGATGAGGTGCATCCGAACATCACGGTTCACCGCACCGATACGTCAGAGAAGTTCGGCGCCTATAAAAAGGTTACAGGCAAGAAATCCGTACCCTTCAGCGGTTTTTCTGGGGAAGAATCGAAAGTGAGCTTCTTGCAAAGAGTGGCCAGATTTGTTCGAGGAAATTTCTTTGTTCCAGATGCCCGTAAAGGTTGGAACGCTCATGCCTATGCGGTAGCCGAGAAGATTATTCATGCTCATGGCGTGCAGCACTGGATTACAACATCGCCGCCACACAGTACCCAATTAATTGGACTCAAACTTCAAAAGAAGTTAGGTATAGAGTGGATCGCAGACTTCAGGGATCCGTGGACAGATATTTACTACTACCGCAAGTTTTATCCTACCGCATTGACGCGCTGCTATGAGAAGGGGTTGGAGCGTCGCGTGTTTTCAAGCTGTGATGCCCTGATAAGCGTGAGCCCTAGTTGGAGCGAGTTATATGAGAAAAAGGGCGGGCTGCCGAAGGGGAGTGTGCATACGCTGACCAACGGTTTTGATCCCGAGGATTTTGCAGCATTGAAGCCGCAACGTCCCGAGGTCTTTACCTTGCTTTATGCCGGAACCTTGGCGGCGCAATACCCTGTGTCGGAATTAGTCGAAGCGCTGAATACCTTGAGCTTTCCCATACACATCAAAGTCGTGGGGTCATGGGACGGTAAAAGCGCGGAAGATTTGGCTCAAGCAGGGGATCACATTCAGGTGACCTTTGAGGAATATGTTCCTAAAGCGGCCTTGAATCAGAAATTGCTCGATTGTCACATGATGCTGTTCTTATTGCCAAACGTGGCCAGTGCCACCGGCCACATTCCAGGGAAGCTCTTTGATTATTTGGGCGCGGGTAATCCTATCTTGGGATTAGGTCCGACCGCAGGTGATGCAGCCTCCATTATCCATAAAGCAGGGGCGGGGCAATGTTTCGATTATACTGATAAGGCAGCCATTGCCAAATACGTTCAGCAGCAGTACGACCAAGGAGCCCCAAGAACAGATGCTTCGCGTATTACCGATTATGCTCGAGATGCACAGGCCAAGCGCCTGCTTACAGAGATATTGAAATAAAAAAGCCGCCCCGAGGGCGGCTTTTTTTTATGCTTCCTTGCGCTGTTTCCAGCCCATCCATCCCACTAGTAGTAGAAGGATGCCCGAACCTGCGAAGTTGATTTTTCGTCCCACATAGTAGGACTTAGGCGCGAATTCAAATGTAATGGTATGTTTGCCTGCCGGCACTTGAAGGCCTCGCAAAAGGTAATTCACACGGAGGTGGTCCACTGCCTCACCGTCGATGTAGGCTTGCCAATCGTTGCCCGCACCCTCGTAGTAGATTTCTGAGAATACAACAAGGGCATCATTGCCTTCGAAATTGTACTCCAAGAATTTCGGGTCGTAAGTGGTGAGCTTGAGTTTGGCTGGCGCAAAGGTTGTTTTACCGCCCAATTCTGAAGCGTATTTCTGCGGAACGATGGCGGTTTGCTTGGGATCAAAGTTGGACAATGCTGCCATTTCCTCATCGGCGGTGGCGGCATATTGCACATTGCTCACGGCCCAAGCATTTCCGCAGGCTTGGAAGTTGCGCTGTGCTTGCGGCTGCCCATTTTGACCTTGTGTGATGACCCATTTAGCATTGAGCATATTGAAACAGGCCATGTTTTGTTTGTTGAGCTGGTTGTCAATCAGATCCTGGTAGCGTTGCAACTTCGCACCGTGGTACCCGCCAATGCTTTTGTGGTGGTAGGAGGTGTAGCTGTCATTGGTCAATCCTGCCGTGGCATTCCAAACACGGAAGTGTGGATCGGTATCTTGGAGGATTTGTTGATTCGCTGTGTTGGGTGCGTATTGTGCCTCCCATTGGCGCTTTGAGAGAAAGTCGTCAATTTCTAATTGGTCCCTATTAAATGACCATAGATCTACTAAGGCGACGAGGCCGATAATGATAAATGTGGCCAATTGTTTAAGCTTCTCAATATGCCATAGGTATAACGCAACACCCACGGCAAGTCCCATCATTAGGGAGCGAGTGGCAGAGGAAGTGATTAAGCCTCGACGATCACCGACAAGTTGGTCGATGGAGAAGCCTTGTTGTGCGAACTGTGCATCACGAGCCGTTTCTAGATCCATAAAATAGGGCGCTAAGAACCCGAACAATAGGAGGAAACTGGCGAATAATGCGGCACCTCTCCACAAGGCTTCAAAGCGAGCTTTTTTCTCCATGATAAGCCAATGCTGTAGTCCTAATAGGCCGTAGAAAGGCACGAGGAAGAACAAC
>Ga0163109_10000264_pt1 | contig 42885 bp, 62 predicted proteins | sample CRUFie1St13metaG_FD_108704 | JGI IMG/M metagenome (GOLD analysis project Ga0163109, IMG submission 108704) | Marine microbial communities from the Costa Rica Dome - CRUD Field 142mm St13 metaG | ecosystem: Environmental > Aquatic > Marine > Oceanic > Photic zone | place: Costa Rica: the Eastern...
AAACTTATATCAAATAAAAAAGGAAAGCAAACCACATATACCAAAGCCTTTAATGCTGACCAACTAATGCGTATATATGCGCTTAGTCTTAACGATGTTCAAAGAGCTAAGCTTGAGAACCAAGGCATAGGAAAAGAGCAGTTACAGGAGATAAAAAATATTCTCGGACCGGATGTGGTACAGTTTACCGAAGGCATTGTAAACTTCTTAAGTAACGAATACTACGAGCAGGTTAATAGTGTATACGCACAGGTGAACAATGTTAACTTAGGGTTCATAGAAAACTATTTTCCAACACAAACCATTAGTCCTAAAGTGGACGGAGGTATGTTAACTGAGGGTGACTTCAGCGGTGTATTCAACAGCGAGACAGCACCTGCATTCAAACAGCGTGAAGATTTAAAATCAGACATCAACCTTACAGAAGCTTCGTTTATGGAGACGCTTGAGAACCACACGCAGACAATGGAAAAGTTTATGGCTTATGCTGAGGGTGTACGTGAGATGAATGACTTCTTTAGCATACCGGAAGTAAATCTTTTACTTAAGGAAGCTAAAATTTCGAGGATGTTAAAGCACCTTATTAACCAATCTATAAACCCTGCTTCTTTAAACGGTGGACCAAGCAACAAGGCACTGAGTGCATTTCAAAGCAAGTTCACCTCGTTTGCATTATCGTTTAAGTTGATACAAATATTAAAGCAGGCATCGTCATTTGTACAAGCTTTTGAAAGCTATAACTATAGGGGTAAAGGAAAAAGATATATCCCCGGAATGGATACGCTTGGGTTTATGTTTGATGCGGCGACTACAATATTATCACTGCCATTAGATTTATTCGGAATGAACGGACCCATACATCAAGCTATGGAGATGTCAGCGACATTCAAGCGAAGAGTTGAGCAAGGTATTGAGGGTGATGTATACGGATTGGAATCGGGCTCTAAAACTTTTAAGAATGTAAACAAGGAGTCATCAAGATTTAAAAGAGCAAGAGCATTAATCAGAACATCAGCCGCAGCACCAACAGTGTTGGGAGATATCTTAGGTGTGATGGGATATATGATTAACTACAAGCGTAATATTAAGAACGGTATGAGTAAGGCTGAAGCTCTTGAGGCTTTCAATGAGTACAACGCCACACAACAGTCGCGTAGAGGCTCAGACAAAATCTCTCTTCAGTTTTCTGACAAAGCACTTGTCCGTGCGTTTACAATGTTTGGAAGTGTATTGTTCTTACAAATGAATAGAGTGATGCAGTCGAGTACAAATATGAGAAGAGATGCCGCAAGGTCAGTAGCACTATCTGCGGAGGCGGCGAAGCTTGCTGCACAGGGCAAGATGAAAGAGGCTAATCAAAAAAGAAAAGAAGCAGCCAAGGCCGCACCAAAGAGAAAGGACATCAGAGCATTTGCACTCAATGCTTCACTAGCAAATGGTTTATTCGCAGCGACAGCCAACCTCGCAAAGTTTATACAGGGAGATAGCGACGACAGGGATGAGGCTCTTAAGAAAATAAAAGAGGCAATGTTGGGTCTTAATCTTATATATCAGATTCCATTATTAGGTAGTGTTGTAGAGAGACAGATGGGAAATAGGTTTGCAGGTGATGTTACCAATCCATTTATGAGTATATACTATAAGGTTAATCAAAACTTTGAGAAGTATGGATGGACCGGTGTAGCTAAACCTATTGTTGAGGTGGTGTTAGGTATGCAGGTGGACCCGTTTATAGGGCTTTACAATATGTTCGGTACTGATGGAGCGGAGTTTGACCAAGCTACCTTAGATGCTTTGGGTATCAGCAAATCATACGCGCCGAGTGGAGAGACAGCCGCAGAGAAGAAAGCAAGAGAGTCAGAGGGTAAAAGAACCAAGGCAGAACAGAAACAGTATGAAAGAGACTTGAAGAAGTATAACCTTAGAGAGTACAACAGAAGATACGGAGCGAGAGATAAACGTCTGAAAGAAATAGAAGACCGAAAGAAAAAAAGAAATAAAAGTAGAGATAAGCAGAAGAAGAAAAGAGAAGAAGAAATGAAAAGAAGAAAGTTTAGAAGGATTAGATAGTGTCCTCAACGACACTAATAATACTTTGCGTACTTGAATGTTTTTTGTTTGGAATAGTATAGCATCAGCTCTTCATCGGAGTAGGCATCTTCACGTGGCTCACGACCTCCCCATCTTACCTTACCCACAATCTCTTTCACCTTACCGTAGATAATTCCATCTTCACATGCCCATATCAATACGGGATTCAATCTCTTGGCGCATAGCTTAGTTACTTTGGTTGCAGATATAGGAAGAGGATAAGCATTAGACATTTCTCTGAGCCTACCTTTTACCTCCACGTAAGCTATAAGATTTCCTTTGTCGTTATACACCCTATAGTCTACGTCAAATGGGTCAAGTTTTTTGAACGAGCCATTGAATCTCTCAACAAATTTTGTTATGGCTTTTAGTTCTCTTTCCCTGTCCTTCTCTGTTTCAAAAAGTGGGCTCATTCTTCTTCGGGTATGTAGACGTATATAGGAAACCCATCACCTCCTGCACCTGCAATGTTGTAATCGAAATGTTCTATAGCGTCGGTTTCACTCAACCCGTCTTCCACTATTATTTTGTTGATGATTTTATTTGAATCCATAACAAGCACGTTGCTTGCGTACATCAATCCCACCACACAGTCTTCAAATCCTGTGGGGTATAAGAATGTTTCATCCGGAAAGTCTTCTTTTATTTGCTGTAAAATTGTTTTTGATTCTGACATATATTTAATTTAATTTATCGTGTTCTTCTGCGTGACACCGAGCGCATAGCACTCTGCACTTTTTTATTTCTTCTACAATTTTCTTTCTTGAATATCCTGTGTTAATTGCATCTCCTACACTGAAACTTTTATCATCGTTGTAATGATGAAACTGCAGTGCATGAGGGCTAAAGTCATCGTGAGTTAAATCTGAGTAGCCACATTTCTCACAGTTCAAATTCTTTTTTAGATTATTGTACCATTCTTTTTTTCTTTCTTTGTATCCTCTTTTTACTTTTCTATAGCAATCAACACATGTTCTTCTCTTGTGCTTCTTTCCGTTTTTTATTCCCGCTGACCAATATTCTGATGACGGTTTTTTTTCTTGACACCTAACACATACTTTATACTCCATCAGATAATGATTGCCTCAAGTCTTTTAGTTTGGCCAAACTTTCATCTACCTCTTTTAAACACTCTGACATTTCTCTGTCTACAAGATACTCATATACGTTGTCCATGTGGTCGTGAAGCTCGTTCATAATTAAGTTAATATGATTAAGTCTTTTGGCATCAATGGACGGGATTGACATTGCTTATATGTTTATTTTATACACCATTTGCAATCATATAAAGTTTTCTTCTAAACGCTTCAACATTGTTTTTATGTACCCTGTCTTTTATTATTCTAATCAAGGGAGCATATTGTCCAAACTCTCTTATCTCCGAATGTAAAGAATTTATTTCTTTTTTCAAAGCATCATTCTCAATTTTCAAGGTTACCATTTTGCTTCTAAGTATATCCTCGTGTGTAAGTTTGTTTAACTTGTCGGCGTCATATATTTCTTTTGAATGATAATCAAAATCCTCTTTGCACAGATTATACCTTTGCATTAAAAGAGGATTGTTTTTTAAACGATAGTCTACGTCGTTTAAACTATGTATGATAGTTGCGTGGTGCATGCGAAGACACGCAGCGATATCAGTTTTGCTATACCCAAAGTCATATAGTATTTTAAAGAACACTCGCCTTGCATTTACGACTTCCTCTTTTCTGTTTCTTTTTTGAATGTCTACATTAAATATAGAGTTGACAATGTTAATCAGCAGGTTTTCTATTTTCAAATTTCTTATCATGTTTATTAAATTTTAGTGTTTGATTTTCATTTATATAATCCAAGAAGGTATCCACATCTACCTCCTCTACCCCAAGAAACAAGCATAACTCCTCCTCTTGGTTTAGGTATTCTAGTCTAAAAAAGAATGGCTTTTCAAGTGCATGTGACACTCCTGCCACATACTGAGTCCATCCATTCTTTACAGGCAAATCATTGACTTGTTCTGTAATCTGTGAAGCAATATCAAAAGCATAGTCCATTGGTATCTCTCTTATTTGTTCGATAAACCAATCGTCAATATCATATTGGATATCACCCACCTTTGTATATCTCTGTTCTACCATAGTCTTTTAGTTCTTTTAGTCTGTATTCCTGCAGTTTGGACAGTTTCCCTCCGGGTTTTTTAACCTCGCTGAATATAACATCAGAGTCGGGAGGGATAGCAATAAGGTCGGGTATTCCATTCTTATTTGTCTTGATAAGCTTTATAACATAGTATCCTTGCTGCTCAAGTTCCTGTATCCTTTTCGTCTGTATTTGCTGTTCCGTCACCTACCAAAGATAGCAAATCTCTTTTGAAGTGACGAATCGTATAATCCTTCTTCTTTGATACCGCTTTATATATCTCATGCTCTATACCTCCTTTAGAGAACACCCAATACACATCGCTTTTTAATCTATCCTTGGTTGTCATTCTATCTCTGCTCTGCCAATATGAGGTAGCACTAAAGTCTATATTATAGTACACCAAGGCATCGGCATTTCGCAAAGATATCCCCTCTCGTCCCGATACAATTTGTAGCGCGATAGACTTGTCAGTGTCGTTAAAGACACTCAAGTCTGTGGTCAAATAGTCTGTTCCGTAGACACCCATTAAAACTTTTAATTCTTGTTTAAACTTATAGAATATTCCTATCTTCTTGTCCTTAAATGTATCTCTAATATACTCTGCTTTACTATCATCCAACGTCATAGTCTTACCGCTCTCAAACTTTACGGTTCCGGAGTGTATCTGATGTATTTTAGACATTAGTTTTACAGGTGTATCTGCAAGTATAACCTCATCTTTTCCTTCAACAACAAGATTTTGTTTAAGTTTTTTAGCAATAGTATGAACAATAGGTTTCATCTCTACAAGCAGTATGTGCTCTTTAGTTTCCACTTTGAAACCTGCCTCAGATTGCGTGTAGTTTATTGTATAAGGATTCACTGCCTGCACTATAGTATCATACCCCTTGGAGTAATCTCTAATTGTCATAGAATTGATTCTTCTTTCTGTTACATTTACATAGTCATCACAGAATCTGTAGAAGTTCTTGTACTGACTGAACGGATTTGTTGGTATCCCATACACTTGATGGTACATCTGCGAGTATGACTCCGGCGTTGGTGTACCCGACAATAAGATGACTTTGCTTCTGTTCTTTTGTATCAATTCTTTCACAGCCTTGGCCCTGTTGCTTGGCTTTGGGAATGCGCCCATTGAATGTGCCTCGTCACATACAATCACGTCCCATTTCAAATCGGGAATCTTATGTATAGACTCGTAGTTAATTGTGAACAAAGCAAAGTTCGTGGGGCACATTTTGGTATAATCATCACTGATAGAGCCTATGGCTTTCTTCTTTGTGAGAAACAATACGTTATCAACATTCAGTTGTTGACATATTCCTAGACTCGTGAGCGTCTTACCTGTCCTCACTTCCATAGCAAGATATAAGAATCCCTTCTGTTTTACTATCTCAGTTCCTTTGTGTATGATTTCTTTTTGGTAATCTCTAAGTTCTATCACGTCTTGCTTTTTGTAATATTCTAAACTATTTTTAATTCTCTGCTTGACCTCATCTGAAACTTTATGAAGAGGCACGTCAACCATAACCGCTGACTTGCCTCGTCCTCTTTTTACTTGATGTGTTTTAGATACTACCTTGTCAATAATTCTGCAGTATTTCAACATCATCTCATTGCTGTACGAAGGTCTTCTCTTTATGATATCGTTCATACTTTTTTGTATATTCTAAACTTATATCCAAAAAGATTTAGTTTAAATATTCTTTTCCACATCTTCTTTGTTTTGGTTTAGTTCTTTTACAATCGAATCAACACCCTCAATGAAGTCTACCTTCCTGCTCTTGATAAGCATTACCGTTTCGTTGATTGCCTCTCTGTCTCCAATGACATAGCCGAGCTTTAGTAGAAGCTCTATTGATTCCTTCTCTTTTCTTTTTAGTTCTCTGTAGTGTTCGAAAATTTGATTATCCATTTTATTTTGTTTTTAATTGTTTATATTTCTTTGATTGTTTAACTCCTCCGGTCTCTTCATTCTCATCCATCTACCCGAAGCATCTCTGCCCTCTTGTGGTGAGCCTCCTGTAGCGTATACCGCGTATGCAACCAACCACTTATTGAATCTTATACGGCTGATTGTCATACGACTCTTAGGCCCATAGTCCGGATACTCCTGTATGAAATCGTAGTAACACTCCTGCATTACAATCCTTTCATCTATCACTAAGTTTTCATTTGGCTGTGCTCCGTTTATCAACCCACACCATTCTATAAAATCATGACTCGTCTCTGCTGAAAGTTGTCGCACCTTTAGGTTTACAAACTGACTTTCAAGTAATCCTGTTTCCAAGTAAGACTGAAGACATCCCACCATATAGTTGTCAAACTCACACCATTCAGAATCATTCCAATCACCGAACATCAATTTACCAAACTCATCCAATGGTGTATAGTTCTTGCTATAGTGTTGGTGTAGTTCAAGTTCCCATTTACGTCTCGCAAAACTATTCCCTGCTCCCTTGATTGCGTAGTTGGTAGTTATTGCAATCTTAGGAGACTTACTGAATGGTATCTTAATAGCATCTTTGTTTTTCTTTTCTAAGGTCAGTCCCTCTGTAACCACACTAAACAATCTCTCGAAGTCGAATTGCTTCTTCACATCATCGAAGACAAGTATCTGTGTGTCTGCACTCACAAGTTGGTATGCGAATGACCTCTCGAATGCAAATGACTTTCCGTCAATGGTTACTACCTTCTTCATCTTTGATAGTGCATTCATAAACAACCCCTTGCCTGTACCACCTTCCGGATTGTCTGATATCACCTCATCGTTGAGAATGATTGCAGGACAATAAGAAAGATTCTTATATCCGTGCATCATAAATCCTATAGTGGATTCCATTGATGCTATCCTGCTCTCGTTGTTTTTGCATATATTCCCTACAAACTTTTTGTAACTAAAGTTCTCTGTTGTTCCACACACGGAGAAGTTCCTGTCTATCACGTGGTCTTTCCAAACGTACCCACCTAAGTCCAAGTAGTCAAGAGTTGTAATCTCGTTCTTAGTAATCTTGACAGCGCAGTTCCTGTAATACAGATAAGAGGTGTCTTTGGTGTCCTCAATGAAGTAGATATCAATCGTTGACAACAGGGTAAGAAACTCCTCTCTAAAGAATCTTGTTTGGTCTGCGAAGTAGTTATATATAGATATGTCGTCAAGTTCTATTAGATAGTTTAATATGAAGTCCTTGATGCTCTTTTCATCTGTGTGGTCGATGAGGTTATTGGTAACTTTTACAAAGACATAGTTCTTGCCACCCTCCGGACAATACTTGTAGAATCCATTGTCTTCTAAAAATTGTTTGAAGAGTATGTGTGTAATCTTTATTACTCCCTTGTCGGTCTTTGACCAAAACTGCTGTTCTTTATTCTCCTCATCTACCCTCTGTAATACTGAGTCTATTGTCTCGGAATCCAAGTCCGACTCTGCTAACTGATTCCGGATTTCTTTTTTTGATGTACCCCTCCTTAACTTTACTTTGATTGAGGTTAGTCTGTCCTCATCCTCGTAGTATTTCGTTCCGAAGTTTTGAGTATTGGAGTATGCTGATTCAATAGTTCTTATTATTTCACGCTCAGTGAAGTCTGAAGATATGTATTTGTTTAGTACATACTTAGCAAGACTCCTGTTGATACCGAAGTCATTGAACGCAGCAGCGAGTACATAGCAGTTATGGTTTCTCTGTCCCTCTGACATAGGGTATTTCTTTTCCCACCATCTTTGCAGTATGTCTACGATTTTATTCTCGTCCGTTATTGGTATCGTGGGCGCATCTCTGTATGTGTTCTTCTCTTGATATTCTCTTTCGTCAATCTTATCCCACACTGATGAGTTTTCATTCAAATATATGAGTGCATCGTAAGACTCATAGCATACACGAGATAAATTCTTGCACGTGATATCGAAGTGAGGATTGTCGAAGTGATTCTTTAGAGAGTTGAAATAGTTCACGTGGTTGTCTGTGTCCTGTGGTATCTTTACAAGAACCTTTAGTCCTCTTCCGGACGGAGATATAAACACTGAGTAAACAAAGTTGTCTCTCGTCATCTGCTCCTTGTCCTGTAGCATATCCTTTTTCTTTTCGTATCCGTCGAAGTCCAAGCATATGAGTCCGCTGTGTTCCTGTATTGAAGAGTCGCTTCTCTTGGTGAAGATACCGCTGAAACAAATAGCAGGTAACTGCTTCTTTAATTCATTTCGCTCTGCCTTCCTTGTCTCTTTCCTTATTTTCTTTACAAGTTCTTTGTTGGCCCCATTCTTTATCCTGTCTAGGATTGCTAAGATAGGTCGGTGAAATGGAGTGTCTGTTTCCCTAATGTTTTTGAAGATTGTAATATTATAGTCTGTCATTATTATTGTTGTTAGTGTTGAGTTGATGTTGACTTTATGTTAAGTTTCTCTCTGATTATCAGTGAGTTGTATACTTTGTTAACTTTTTTCTCTTGTATTAAATAATAATAATAATAAAAGAAAAGAAATAATAAAAGATATACGGAGAAAAACTTTACATCTTAACGTTGAAAAAAAGAGTGTCGCGGACGACACTCCCTTTTTTAAACTAAAATCGACCAATTTAAAACGGTAGGTCATCCGCAGGTAAGTCCTTTAAAGCAGGTTCTTTTTTGGTTTTCACCACTGACTTATCCGGTTCCCATGTATCTAAATCACAATAGAAGTTTCCTCCTCTTGACTTTTTGATATTGATACTTACCCAACCTTCTTTGTTGGTATGTTCTTTTAACCAAGATACTGCATCTTCTGTCTTGATGCTTAGTCTTCCTAATACAAACTTATTAGATTCTGTTGAATCCAATGGTATCAAGGCTGTGTTTTGTTCTTGTCTCTTAAAGACAAAACCGTCTGCAAAAATTTTTTCTTCTGCCATTTGATTTATTTTTTTTCCGATGATTAGAAAATAAACCCACACACAATACATCGGATACACCGCGTGTGAGTTGTAAAATTATATCTCGTCCTTGACGTAGTAATTATTTATGTCAAGAATTTTTTCTTCAGAAAAGAATTTTTGGTACACCTCTATTGCTCTGTGCATTTTTTCTTGTCCTCTTATATAGAAGTCCTCATTACCTGTGAACATTCCCATTCTGCCTGTTTGCTTCTCAATGACTAAGAACATCATCGGCTTACCGAACAATCTTCTGTAAATGAATGCTTGACTATCGTAGTTGTACTTTCTTGCGTTCCACTTGAAATCATCAATGTTCGATGTGGTCTTAAGGTCTATGACATAATCTTTTCCAACGATGTCTGCCTTACCCTTCCACTGAGTAACTGAATGTTTGTCATCAATCACCGAGGAGTACGTCATAATGTTAGGCATCTCAAAGTTGTTTCCCTTTTCGTATATGAGTTCGAAAAAATCAAGGTTGCCTGTCATTCTTGAAGCAAGATTCTCAATGTGTTCTGCTTCTTTTTTTAGTAGCAATACCTCAAGGTTCATATCAAGACAGGCTTCTTTGTATCCCTTAGTGTTACGACTTGCGAAGTCTACGATGTGAGTTTCTTTTGCCTTCTCCGGTTCAAGAATCAGTTGGTGAAAGTATCTGCCTTCAACAAAGTTCTTGTTGTCGGGACGGGATACCCCGAAGTCTTCGGGATTCTTTAGCAGTGTTCCTATGTCTGAGTTGGATAGGTACTGCTTACCTACCCCTCCGTAATACTCTTGGTCATCACGGAGTTTTTCTATAACCTTGCTCATTATCCTGTAATCTTTTTGATTTCCTTAAGTTGAGTCTTAGTCATGGTATATTTTGCCTCTATGTTTGCAACGAGTTGTTCGTAACCCATCTGCTTATTGGCTGTCACGTACATAACAAAGTCCTCCCATTTCCCCTTTGGTATAGAGGGCATCTTCGCTGTTTCTGACGGATTTTTGGTCTCTGTGTTGACAGGCTCTTTCTTTTCTGAAGAAGGTATATCTTCCCCTGCATATACGTATAAACCTAGACCGTGACGCGCAAGGGCTTTTGTTAGGCTACGTTGTATCGCCTTGTTCACATCAGTTGAGTTTAGTTTTTCAAGAGGTATTGAGTTGTTACGGTAGTCCATTACAGGAAGGTACTCGATATGCTCGATACCCTCGATAGACACTCCTGTTTTTACCCACGCTGTGCGGTGGTCTCTGTGATAGAACAATCCATCTGCATCCTCATAGATTGTGTATGTTGCACCCGGATAGTGCTCTTTCGCTGTTGCCCATGCCCATGCCCACGATAGATACGTGAGTCCGTTCTTTGTTTCTGTACGTCCGTTGACGTTGATTGCGTTCAGTGTCTCGAACACTGATTTCTTTTTAGCGTTTGCCATTTTATTTTAATTTATTTAGTTTAACCATTAATTCTGCGTACTTATTTAGCACACTCTCTCTTTGAGTTTTGTAAGACTGAATCTGTTTTGGATTTTTTTTACCATTCATTTCAGACTTAATCAATTTTTCTATTCTGTCTAGTCTATCTCTGTAGTTGTCCAAAGACACTTCATAACATCCATATCTCCAACCGTTATCAAGAAATACATTTACGTTATCTACCTTCTTGTAGTAGTCTCCTCCCTTTCCTGTATTGTATATCTGTATCTCACCTGTAACGTCTTCCCGCACAATCCTGCATCCGTATACAATTCGCGCTTGATATCCTGCTCCGTCAAGATTAGATGCAAATGTGTCTTCTTTTGCCTGTTTCCATATTTGTTCTATGGTATACATTATTTTAAAAAGTTTATAAATTCCTTAAAAGACTCATCTTCCTGCATTCTCTTTTTAGTTTGAGATATTCCATACTGCACTGACGAGTGTGCTACATCGTACCCATTCTGTTTCATGTGGTCTCTAATGTATGCCATTGTCATAGGCTTTGAGTGACATAGATAGTATAGAGATTGTCTTGCATCTGACACTCTCTTGACTTTTGTCTTTGTGAATATTCTTTCCTTTGGCACGTCGAATGCCTCTGATATTTTTTCTGCGTAGTTGTTAAATGTTGCCATGTTATTTTATTTTTGATTTGAAATTGTTCCATAGTTCTTCCTCCACAATCTTGAAGTTTCTGTCCTTAAAAGGTAACCCATCTATAGTGGTTATCCATTCTCCTGTTTTCAAAGACTCTATGTAGTTTCCATCTAAGTACACCATTACGGTTTGAGAATTATCGTTTATAGTGCCGATGTAGTTCTTTTTGAAGTAATCAGAAGTCACTAAGTAAGCAGTGTCGTTGAAGACACGACGGTCAATCACCTGCTCTTTATCCTGTAACTGCTGCAGTTTTTGAATCAAACTTGCGTTTACATTCTTACGTAACTTTTCTTCAATAATTTGGTTTTCGTATATTGATTTCATTTGATTTGATTTTAGTTTAAAAAATTTTGGTAGTCTTTTCTATCTAAGCAGATGACATCACCAACGATATCGAAGCCTGCAATCTCTGAAGCCTTGTTGTTTTTCTTCAGACCTTTCATACGCCCCTCCTCGTTTACGATGAGCACCTTGCCCGTGCGTGTGGCGACCACCTCTATGTATCCACCTACCGCATCTTGTTTTTCTTTTAGTGTGTCTGCTGTAAAGTTGTCAGTGACATCACCATTTACTTTGATTAGTTGTATCATTGAATTGTGTTTGAATAAAACAAATATAAGAAAAGAATTATACAATTCCTAATCTTTTTTGTAATAAATTTATAGTGTCTTTGACGACACTATTTATTCTTTGCCTGTAGTATTTTGATGTACAGCCCATAGTCAAAACTATCCCAATACTCTATCCAATCTGCTATGTTAGTTGCCTTAATCATCTCTATTAGTTATTAAATCTATCTTCAAAGAATTTTATAATCCCCTCTATTTCTTTGTCATCAAAATAGTTCACAAATAGTTCTTCTATTATTGTGTCATCATTTACATCTTTTAGAACCTTGTTTAATTGGTCTATCAATTTTGAATCGTGACCATTGTAATACGTTCCTATTCTTGCCCACTTTCTTTTTCTCATATCTATTGGTTTTCGTCTGTTAAAAAATCGTTGTACTCAAACTTACCTGTCTTTATGTATTGGTAAATCTCTTCCTTGTATACGTGCTCATACTTGAACAGTGTGTCCGGGGTATCGACAGTCAACGTGTAAAGTTTTCTTCCGTCTTCGGTCTGTTCTTCCATTCTTTCGACCTGTCCTTTCATCAACAGGCATATAAAAATAATTGTCTTAAACATTTTATTTGATTTGTGAACGAGTGTCGCGGACGACACCCGTTCTGATTTGTAATATTAAAGTGTACCTTCTACACCATCCTCGTCTTCGTATGTGTAGTTGCTGTTCGATAACTTAAGTTCTGATGTGTCAGCGAATGGAGTGCCCTCTAATGTAGGCATGTCCTGTTGGAAGTCATACACACTTAAGTTGTTTGCAAGATATTCTTTTATGTTCACGTCTCCGGGAATCTCAATAGTTCTGCTCTGCTTTCTTGTGAATGTCTCAACAACCGACACCGTAACCTGTTGTGTCTCCGGACGTACGAAGTCAATCATAAACTGCTTGACCTTCTCGTCCATTGACAGACCGTGGTATGTCTTGTATTCGAATCGTGAAGGAAGTGTTCTGAAGTTGCCCGAATAAACTTTAGCAAACAATTTAGTTGTCTCTGATGTCCATTTAAAGTCAGTTGTATCAGCCGCCTCATTGGTTTCTTCTACCTGTGCTTTCCTCTCTGCCTTTCTTTTCACGCTCTCCTTGACATAGGCATTTGCATCCTCAAGAAGTAGCCTCACATGTAGTGGGCTTATCTCTGATAGGTCTCTAAACTCCAACACCGCAGACCCTCTGCCTCTCTTGTGTGGGTTTTTCTTTACCGGTAATACCCTGCACCATTTTCTGTCGATTGCAAATCTGTCAAGGCCATTGCGTACCCCAAACTCTTTTGCTAAATCTTTCACCTCAGTTCTTGTGAGGGTTTTCTTTGATAGTTCATTAAAGAACCTTACTGCTCTGTCGAGCGCACCATCTCTTTTTTGTGCCATTTTATTTGATTTGTGAACGAGTGTCGCGGACGACACCCGTTCTGATTTGTAACTTGTTTACTTTGTTTTCATCTTGAATACTATCCAATCCATTTCAAGGCTATGTTCTTCTATCTCTTTCTCAGATACAGAAGCCTCAATCATCCAAGCATTGTCATAGTCTGACTCATGGTTTTCAGCCTTTCTAAACTCTATACTGACGTGCCTTTTTAATAGTGTTCTCAAGTCTTCTATAAAACCAAACACTTCTTCTGTACTTCCTCTAAAGTACGTGCTTATGGATTGGTCATAAATACTATCCTCAAATTTATTCTTAACGAGGTCAAGTAAATTCATGACGTCTCCGATTGCGTACTCTTCCTCGCATCCCATGTACTCATCTTCGAGATACTTACGTCTTTCCTCTAGCACTTCTTTTAGATAATCAATTCTTTCGATTACATTTTCACTACCTTGAATAGCAGTTAAGATGCTGTCTTTTGTTAGTGTAATTTGCTCTTGCATTTTATTAAGTTTTAAAATTTCCGTTTCATCGTTTTCGAATCATCAGTCGGGACACACATCCCGATACGGGAGGAGTGTCGTGCACGACACTCCCCGTTTGAGTCAGACTAAAACTTACTAAAATCTGACTACGTGTACCATTCTCCACAGGTCTCGCAGTAGTAGTTACCCCAACCGTCGAATGCGAAGTTGTTGGAATTGCACTTTACATTACTGCACTGCTTCGGGGTACTGAATGCTGTACCTGTGTCGTCTGCGTTGCAGTCGTCGAACAGGTCTGCAATCTTAGTGACCGCAGGCTTTCTCACAGGCTCTCTGTACTTTTTAGTGTACGTGCTTTTGCTGTTGAATGAATACCCTGCGTAAGGTCTGTACTCTTGCTTGTAGGTCTTCAGAAACTTGTGATGTGGTTTTAGTTCAATAGTTGGATTGAAGTACAGCCAACATAGGATTTCCTTGCCCTTAAGCATTATGGTAACCTGCTCGCGCTTGTACCATATCGGGTGACCTTCAAGGCTGTCAACGTTCTCGAAAGTTTGGTCTGATACCTTGAACACATCCACCTCAATGTTGTGACCTATGCCGGGCTTGTTTATCACATACGGCAGGCCGTCTTTGATTAGAGGGTATTTGTTTTTGGTCTTACCACCTCCTAGATACTTTGAGCCCCTAAGATAAGAGTAGTAGTTGTTGTACCCTTTCTTTAGTGTACCATACACCGCTATGACGTTTGTTTCTAAGACGTTTGCTTTTGAGAACCATACACCGTCGTGATACGTAAACAATTCCCTGTTGTAGATTTGGAACGAACGAGTGCGCGTGTTGATTGAAACAAACCTGCAATAGTTGGGCGCGTTCGCATCTTGTATTTTAAGATGCTCTTTCCAATACTTGCGAGGTATATTCCCAAGTTCATTCGCCAATTCTTGCGAGTCAGTCATCTTGTTGTTTCCATATCCCCAAGCAGTTCCGTTCATCATTAGAAGTTCATCCGTCTTCGCTCCGCATACGAAGGGGTGCGTGTTCTCTTTGGATATCTTTCCAACCGTTGCGTATCTGAAGTGCGCTATAAACGGTCGGTGCTTGTTCTCATCTGAGGTCAATACACCATACTCCTTTGAGTCGTGTCGTGTTACCTCGAACGTGTCTAGCCATACTATGCCTAGTCCATGAGGGTTTTTCCTCGCGCTTGTTTTAGCCACCTCGCGAGATAGTGGTTTGTCTTTTTGTTTTACGATAATTACACACATAATTATTAAGTTTTGTGGGCGGTCTCGTTGTCGATACCGAGCCCTGTTGGTGAGCGGTGCTTGTGTAGGTGACCGCTCGTCTACCTGTGTTTTGTTTATGATTTATACAAGTATACGACATAAATTTGACAATTCCAAATTTTGCAGTAATTTTTTTTTTAGTGTCTTTAAGAAGACACCTAGTGTCCTCGCCGACACTGCCTGCATTAATACCACACCTCATCCAAGTCGCAGTCTTCCTGCTTACATACTTTGTCTATGTACGCGCGCATGTGTTTCTTATCATTGAATGTCTTGGTCACGTACTTGTCTGTTCCGTTCGGCATTCTGAATTTCATCTGCGCCTGTATTTGATTTGTCTCCTGTTCTTTCGTTGTCATTACTTTAGTTTTTTTATTGTTAGTTCTTTTCTCTGCAGTGTAGGATATTCCTGCCGGAGAATTGTAAACGCTTTGTCTATGGCTTCCCACTTGGAGTGACCGGAGAGGGACATCCCTCTCCAATCTCCCAACCTGCGCTTGCAGGTTATGTAGTAGTAGAATTGTCTTTCTACCACGTGCCCAAAATTATTTGAGCAATCGTGTACCCTCCGAATCCTACAACGAGGGGTGTAATTGCGATGAGCGTTAACTCAATCTTTTTAAGTGTCTTCATGTGTTTGAATTTATGAAGGTTTGTAAATCCGTTTCAACCTTTTGGTATCATCAGTCAGTGCACACACACTGAAACGGCAGGAGTGTCGTTGAAGACACTCCCGGTGCTTACGTTTTATCCTGCTTGCACATCCATAGGAAAAGACCTATGTTGATTGCAAAGAACGATATAACAAACACTATCTTAATGGTTTCTTCGCTCATCTTAGTGTAGTTTATAGGTTTTTATTATGTTGTCTAATCTTTGTTGGTTTCGCTTTGCTATCTCATCTGAATGTAAAAACATCGATACAAGACCGAGGCCTATTATAAATATCCATACTGCTAACCCTATCGCTGTGTTTCTTTCGTGTTTCATCTCTATTTGTTTTTATTGTATTGGTTTATAAATTGTACTACTGCTTTACACACTTCATCTATACCTACGGTATTTTCGTTAATGCATTCATCTAACACTCTTTGCAAATGCAATCTATCTTTACAATAATCATTGTACTCGGATACTTCATTTATCTTGCGTATAACACCCATCAACCAATTCCAATCTTTGTGGTATTGTAGTTCGTCAAATGTATTGTTTCGTAGTTGCAATGTTTCTTCATTGTCATACCAACCAATGTCAGTCTGTTGCATCCCCATAAATTCTGCTATTAGTTTATTGTTCTCTTGTGTTTTCATCTCTATTGGTTTTTATTTTGGTTTCTACTTTGCTGTGATGCTTCAAAGATACAGCCCCACATTATCAACGTTGTTAATCCTGCAACAATTAATAGGCCGTTGCAATTTAGGTGTATCGCCTGCTCTATCGACAGGAGAGAAAATACTCCGCATACTACCGCGAACATACATAGTAAATCAAATTTTAAGTTTTTCATCTTATAAGTTTTATTAAGTTACCGTTTCATCCTTTTGGAATCATCAGCACCAACACACATTGGTGTACGGGCAGTGTCGCGGACGACACTGCGTTTCTGTTAGGAATTGTATGTCAAGATTCCTGCATCGCCAAAGCAAGTATCCTGCAGGTGGCTGTCATCTGCCTTGAGGCTTATTATGGTTTTGATTGTGCTGTTGATTTCCTGCTGTGTCATATCAATATCTTGATGGATATCTAGGCATTGAGGAATGACCCTTACCTTAGTTCTAACAAGTTTGAATATCTCTCCGTCTATCTCAGTAGTCCCCATTCTTTCTTCAACCAACTGCTCAACTAAAAAGTGAGGTATATTGTTTGAGTCAAGGAAGTCTGATATCATATCAAACGCGGTAACAGGGTTTAGATTTGAAACGTCTTTCAATATTTCCTCAACATTGACATCTGCTGTCGTTATAAATGTTGTGTCCTCGGATGCCTCGCTGATAATGTCAAACGCTGTCATCTCTAATTCATTCATCTTAAATCCTTTTGCAATCGTGTTCATTTTATAAGTTTTATTAAGTTACCTGTTTCGACCTTTTGGTCTCATCAGCGCAGGCACACACCTGCGGACAGGAGAGGAGTGTCGGCGAAGACACTCCCCTGTCTTGTCATTCTAGCCCTGCGTTATCCTCGTTGGTTCTGTAACGAGTCCCTCGCTCACGCGCTAGTGCTCTCGTGTAAAAACGTTCCATTGAACCCACAGAACGGTGAGAGTATCTAACATTGTCACCCTCGAAGTATTCACGTGTCACCGAACATACTCGATTGTTGTTTATGGCTTTCTGAAAGGCCTTGGCGAGTGTTAGAATGTTTTCTACCTCTTCAGAGGTGCTGTACATTCTTTTTAGAATTGGAGTAATTCTTTTAAGAAAAGATGCGTGGGTCTTTCCTGCGTGATTAACTCCGTAGTTTACTAACTCAAAGAACAATTCGTATCTGCGAATCATGCCTTTCACTGAGGTGATACGCGCAGGCAATCTAAACTCGATGCCATGGCCTGTATTCTTCACCACGCAGTATTTAGTGCTGTAAAGAAAATCATTAGAACCCCAACCTTCTGATGTGTTAAGGAATGGATTCCCTAAGCAGTAGTAATTGGATAATCTGTATCTAAACAGCGCAAGAACAATACCGGAGTAAGGTCTTATGGCCTCGAGTAATTCTCTTCCTGTCATCCCATGAACACTTAAATGTGTATGCGTGGAGCATGTGGAGTTAGAAGGGCTGTCGCTGTCTTCAATGACTCTGCTAGCCTCGTGAAACATATTGAAGACTTTGGACCTCCAATGTGATTTTGGCAATAGCGGTAGTACGTGCGTGATTGCCTCTAGGCCACAAGTAGAATCTGTTTCGAAACCCTTAAAGAGCGCATACTCCTTAATCGCCGAACGCGATATACTATTCTTTTCGACTTCCATACCGATTCTGAATCTTGCCTCGTTTGTCGCAGTAACTAGGTCGCTGTTTGGCTGTCTAGTTTTTAGGCCTGCAATATCCGATGGCATTGCACCTGTTTTAAATTCCGGTGATGGGCTTCTGTGGTAACTTCTTACCGCGCCTCTCTCAGCGTTTCCGTCTGTTGTAAATTCAATTCCTTGTCTCATTTTGTAAGTTTTACTAAGTTTTAAAATTTCCGTTTCGTCCTTTTGGACTCATCAGCGGGAGCACTCACTCCCGGACGGTGCAGTGTCGTTGAAGACACTGCGTTCCTGTTAACCACGAGTACGAGATACCACGTTGTATCCATGCTGATTTAAGAAGGATACCATGGCCACTCTGATTGCCTCAGTGTTTCCGTCTTCAGCAATAATCACGTAATTCTTATCCATTCGGATACATCCACCATCGTGAATATTTGAGTCTTTGCAAGCGAATGAAAACTGCGTTTCGTCTTCGTTTTCAATCTCACCTTCTTCATGCCCTTCGTCTTCGCTTTCTTCGTTAAATAATTCCTCGTATACGTCTGCCTCCTGTACTTCTTCGCATACCTCCGGACATCCATTTGATGCCCATTTGTTGAAGTGTTCAACAGATATTTCGATGTTTGAACCTAGGCCTGCTTCAGTGCTTGCCTTGATGTAGTTGATGAAGTTTTCGAAGGCTTCTTCATTTGCCTCACAGAAAAGAAACGCTTTGCGTGTCTTGTATACCCATGATTTTCCTTTCCCACAAAGGGCTCTACAAAATTGGTCGACATCATTAAAATGTGCACCGCTTTCGTCCATTTGTGTTTGGCCTTCTTCGCTGTTGTACCATTCGATGGCCTTTGCGAACTGCTTGCCTAGCGTATTGATGCGCTTCTTGAGTAACCTCTCAGATGCGCCTGCTATCTGTTGCATATTGTTGGTGATTGTTGTTACATTGAACGCTGTAACATTTGCGAATAAATCAGCATAAACATTGTTTGAATTTGGCATTTTTTAAGTTTTAATTAGTTAATATTTGATTGCCTGCACTCAGATACAGCGAGAATCGACCTAACTTGCTGATGTTCAGCGTTTTAGGTGTCATTTCGGCGTGTATCGTTGTGTCTTTCATATTGCTAAGGTACAACAATACTTGAATAAAACAAGCATAAAAGCAAAATAATTTCTATCGGATTCTTTAAACGTAGTAATATCAACAGATACAGGATGAAAAAAAATCTTGTTCGTTCATTCCTTCGCGCGTGATTCTATACATAAAAGAGCGCGACAAATTCACGTTCTTTTGTTTAGGCAGTATACACAGGGCCCGGAGGCTTAGCGGATTCTCTCCGCGTCTTGCTTTCTCAGTGTCGTTGGGGACACTTAGACAGGGGACAGGGGCAAGGGCAAGGAGGGAACAAGGGAATGAACAGGTAATATACAGGAGAAACAACATAGCGCAAACGTATATGTAGCGGAGTGCAGCAGTTTATTTGTTATTAACAATAACGCGTACAAAAACGCCAAAAAAACGAGAGTGCGGATACGGATTCAGCACCCCCCTATGCAGGCACAGGTCGGTTCCGGCGAGGGGGTGGCACGGCGCGCGCGACATAGAACCCAAATACTCCGGGTATCTAAAAAAAATTTGTACCTTTGATATATAAACCTTATATTAGCAGAGCGATGATGATGTACAAAGACTTAATGAATAGTGACTACACGATAAAGAACGGTAGACTCATTAACAATGCGCCACCACTTGAGACGGGTATCTCTAAGGCGGCAAGACTACGAAGAGACGTTCGTCGTAGTAGAAAGATTGCAAAGATTGCTGACGGCATAGAGATGGCTGAGATGCGTAAAAATATTAAAAACATGTTTTAGGTAAGTTAGTGTTTGATGATTCGGGTACACACATACCCTTTAATTACCTAAGTTTAAAGAGGACTCTCCTACGGTCCTCTTTTTTTATGCTATGTATTTTATAATTAGTGTTAATACAATGTTGACTTTATGTTGACTTTAAAAACCTAACTAACTGATAATCAATACTAAATGTTAAAATGTTAACTTTCTTTATATACAGACAAGCGTTTAAATAATAATAATAAAAGAGAGAGAGAGAGTATAGAGCAAATAACTCTACATTGTGTATGTAGTTATTATTTATATCTTTGTTTCAAATTAAATCAAATACAATGAATCAAGGATATTCGCCAAAGGACTTAGAGTTCGGCAAAGAGGGGAGAGACAAGCTCATCTCCGGCATCACAAAAATTTCTAAAGCAGTAAAGAGTACGTTAGGACCTATGGGTAACACTGTGCTCATAGAGTCACCGGACCACACTCATGGCATTACGGTAACGAAAGACGGAGTAACAGTAGCGAAATCAATTAGTCTAATCGACCCTATTGAGAACCTTGCGGTTCGTATGATGAGGGAGGCGGCAGATAGGACAGCCACCTCAGCGGGTGATGGTACAACGACAGCGATAGTGTTAACAGAGGCACTTGTAAAAGCAGGTACTGAGATTATGAAGGACTGCAACAGGACAGAGGTTCTTCGTATGCTTGTAGAGAAAACGAAAGAGGTAGTAGAGGGTTTAAAGAAAATGTCAAAGAATGTAGATTCTAAAACGCTTAGGGACGTTGCGATTATATCAGCGAACAACGACAAAAGCATCGGGGATACCATAGCAGACGTATACGAAAAAGTTGGCAAGGACGGTATTGTTACAGTTGAAAGGTCACAGACATCAGACACCTACTATGAGACTACCAATGGTATAAAGGTAGACAGGGGTTACATGACTGAACTGTTTGTAAATGACCAACGAAAAGATGAGAGTGTCCTTGACGACACTTACATTATGGTGTCAGATGCAGAGGTTAATAACATCCTACAGATAGAGAATATTTTAAAACCAATTATAAGCGAGAGGAAGAAGCTATTGATTATTGCGCCGTGTTCTACTCAAGTAGTTAATACTTTAGCTGCGAATGTAATGAAGAACAATTTAAAGTTATGTGCTATACAGCCGCCTAACTTCGGATACCGGCAGCATGAGTTGATGCAGGACATTGCTCTTAGTGTTGGTGCGACATACTTCTCTGAGAAGACAGGGGATGACTTGAGTCTAATTGAATTTAGCGATTTGGGTCATGCTTCCAAGGTGATAGTTGGAAGGGACTCAACGGTCATCCTCAAGGATGATAACGAAGACAATGATGAAACCATAAAGAAACGTGTTGAAGAACTAACTCATGCACATAGTCTTGCTAAGAAAAAAGCAGACAAGGAATTTATACTTTCTCGTATAGCCTCTCTAACAGGAGGTATAGGCGTCATCTATGTTGGTGGAAATACAGACCTTGAGCAGAAGGAACTGTATGACAGAGTAGATGATGCTGTGTGTGCAGTGCGTTCAGCATTGGAAGAAGGGATACTACCGGGTGCAGGTGTAGCTCTTTACGATGAGGGTAAGAGAATATTGTCAGATAACGATAGCGATATTTCGAGTTCGAAAAAAATTGCTTACGCAATTTTAGTTACGGCACTTGCTACTCCTATGATGCAAATACTACATAACGCAGGTCTTAGCAAGGATGATGTAGAAACTGATAAGATTGGTGGCTCAATGGGTTACAATATAAAGACCGGTAAATTTGGAGACCTGTATAAGATGGGTGTCATTGACCCGTTGAAGGTAACCCGTAGTGCGTTGCAGAATGCAGTCAGTGTTGCGGTAACTATATTATCAACAGATGCCATTGTAACTATGGCACGCTCATACGAGAAAGAATGAGGGAAAGTATAATAAAGAAGCTTATTGATGCGTATCCTAATGATGCAGATTTAGGTAAAAGTATTCGTGAGCTGTATAAGAAGCGGTTGTATAATCGAAGAACAATTATACGCTATGCTTTGTGGGGTGGCCTGTTCTACCTAGGTGTGGTAGGAGTTATAATATTGTTGGTGTTATTAAAAAGATTTGGATGAAACCTATTGGTAAATATATAATTGTAAGTTTAATAGAAGAGGAAGTAAAGACTGAATCCGGTTTGTTATTGTCTGCACAGGATGCAAGTGCGTTTAGGTATCACAAAGCTACAGTTGTAGAGTCGGGTACTGATGTGTCTATAATAAATGAAGGAGACATAATATATTTTGATAAGCGTCAGTGCTACACAATGATGATTGAAGGTGAGCAGTACACCATCATTCAAGAGCGCGATGTCGTTGTTGTTTTATAAACGCGTTCATTTCCTTTATCATATTCCTGTACACCTTATCTGTGTATGACACTTTAGTCTTGAACATAGGATTCTTAGATGGTGAGGTTGGTATCTCCTCACCGTTTAACTTTTTGTACACAGAGTTCAACAATCTTTTAGACTTGAATGAAAGCTGATACAATGCTTTTCGTTTACCATCGTTCTTTCTAAAAACTTCTATCCAACCATCTCTCCTTAGTTTGTCAAAACGATTCACACTCCAACTCAGCAGTTCATCAAATTCATCAAACTTATCCTTAGAAAAATAACCTTCTGTTTTTAAGAATAACAACATCTCAAGCTCTCCTTGAGTAATGTTGTATTTGGTTTTTACAAAGTAACGTACTACTCTCCAATACTTGAGATAATCATCAATAGGCATAAATTAAATTTTACTAACTTTGTGTAAATATAGAAAAGTTATGGCTAAAGACTATAATAGTTATTCATTTAGAAACAAAGCAGTTGACAATATTCAATCAAGGAGTAACACTGCTAACGACCCTACGGATAAAAAGAAAAAGAAAAAACGTGTAACGCGTACAACTAATCCGGACGGTTCTGTTACTAAGAGAAGAACAAAGCGAAGTGGTGATGTAGTTGTAAAAACTATAAGAAAGCCAACGCGTGCCAAGGCTACTCCAAAACCACAAGTAACTGAGACAAGAACAAAGGAGCAGAGAAAAAAGGAAACTGATATTCAGAATAAGGTTAGCCAAATGGTAGAGGATAAAGGTTTAATTACCGCACCTACTGCAAAAGAAAAAAGAAAAATAAAAAGAACAAAAAGGCGCGTAGACAGACAGGTTATAAAAGCCTCAAAAGAAAAGTCTTCTAAACCAAAAACAAAAAATAAACCAATAAGAAGAGGTTTTCAAAAAGGAGATGGAGGAACAAGAAGATACAATAATGCGATTCGAGGAGGAACCGGTGTGGGCAACATAAAAGGTGTAACTCGAAAAAGAAAACTTTAAGATGGCAGTAGCAAAGATAGAAAAAGAAAAGAAAGAAAAGAAAGAAAAGAAAGATGACAAGGACAAGGTTCCGTTCAAGAACAAGGTCATTGAGCGTCTTGAGCGTCTTGAGGATATGACTAAGGCTACTCGTGCAGAAAGGTTAGCAGAACGTAAGGCTAAAAAAGAAGCCAACAGGAAAAAACGTAGAGAAAGAAAGTCTCGTCCAAACATAAAAGGATTAGCAAAGTTTCAAGGATTTATGACTAAATAATGGCAAAGAGAGGCAGAGTAAAAAGTAAAGGCAACAAGATATGTCCTGCAGGCATAGCTTGGGCGAAGAGAACCTTCGACAAGTATCCAAGCGCGTATGCTAATCTTGCTGCAAGTAAATATTGCAAGGACCCTAATTACGCAAAAAAATCAAAAGGGAAAAAATAATGGATGCTAAAAAGTTAAAACAAATTTCAGCAGAGCTAAAGAAAGCATCTGCAATGCACAAAGGTCAAGCTGCAAAAATTGACAAAATGCTTAAGTCATTAAAGAAAAAGAAATGAGTAAGTTAAGTAAAAAGCAAAGAAAGATTGCAAGAGCGGCAATGCCGTTTAATAAGATTACTGCTCAAGATTTTAAAATTCTAAAACAAAGAAAAAATGCCAACAGTAAGTTATAGTTGTCCGGACACCGGAAAGAAAATGCAAAAGAAGTTTGCTTACAACGCAGTGGGTAAGGCACAGGCTGCCGAGTTTGCCAAGTTGATGAAAGGGTCGTTGAAGAATAACCCTAACAAAAAAATGACTGAAACCGGTTATTAATGGGTGAGCTCAAGAAATGGCTTGACGAAGATTGGGTCCGTATAGGAACTGATGGGTCTATCAAGGGGGCTTGTGGTACAAGCAAAAATAAAAAGAACCCCGATAGATGCTTACCTCGTAAGAAGGCTATGAGCATGACTAAAGCTGAGCGTGCAAGGACTGCAAGAAAAAAGAAGCGTGGAGGTAGAAGAGGTAAACAGTTTGTTGCTAATACCAAAGCGGGAAGAGTAACAAGAAAATACACCAAAAGATAATGGCTGATAAAAGCAGAATGAAGTGTAACAGGGTTGTCGCATCAGACAGACCCGGTAAGAAAAGAATGGTGAAAGCCTGTGAGGGTGGCAAGGAGAAGCTGATTCACTTTGGTGCTAAAGGTTATGGCCACAACTATTCTGCTGCAGCACGTAAGTCATTCAAGGCACGCCACAAGTGTGGCACTGCAAAGTCAAAGCTCACTGCACGTTATTGGGCTTGTAAGAATCTATGGGCAGGAAAAGGTGGAAGCACTAAGTCATCACCAAAAAATCGTCAAGGAAAATATTAGTATATTTGTATAAATAAAAAACATTATGATGTACCGAATATCACAACCATTAGCCGCAACTCAATTTCCGGGTGATGACAAAAAAAAGAAGAATAAGAAAAAAAGTGTTAGGAACTACACAATGAAAGATTTGACACCTTCTCAAAAGAAAAAAATAGAAAGTGTTAATTTATCTAATTCTGCAAAACAAAAAGCTATAAATGCTTTTGTTAAAGAAAATATGAAAAAAAATAACTAAACAAGTAATCATGCAAGGATACAATTCAAGACTCGATGAGTCATTAGGAGCAAAGAACGGAAAGAAGTCTCAGTCAATGAAGTCTCGTAGAGATGAGTCTAAGGCAATGTCTAAGAAGTATGACGGTCACGCTTACGGTGGAGACCACTCAATGTCTTATGAGCACAAGTGCATCAAGGACGGAAAGGTTCACGAACACTTAGGAGCACTAATCCGTAAATAATGGGCAAGGCTTTAGTATGGTTGGGGAATAAAATCATTTCCTTTGGCTTGACGTGTAAAAAAACTTGGAATAAGTTCATAAGCAAGTTAATGTTTAAAAATATATAAGATGTCATACAAGCAGAGACCAACTTTCAATCAACCTAGCCGAGGTCTTGGAGATAGTGTAGAGAAATTTACAAAAGCTACAGGCATAAAGACTGTGGTTAACAAAGTTTCTCAAGCATTAGGAGTTGAAGATTGTGGATGTGACGAGCGTAGAGATACTTTGAATAGAGTGTTCCCTTTTAAAAATAACAATAACAATAAATAAAAAAATGGCTTATCAAAAATTACAAGTAAGTAGGGCGTTAGCGGTAATACCAAGTAATACTATAAACATTCCAAATCCCGCAGTGCTATCAATCAGTAGTACAACAACAGGTGCTTCTGCAGGAAAACTTATAGATTCTTCTCAAGACTTTATAAGTGAAAAAGTAAAGATTGGAGACATTGTTTACTCGGGAACAACTGCAGCAACAGTAACTGCAGTGGATAGTGCGACTCAATTAAGTGTCAGTACAGGTATTATTTTAGGAGCAGATTATAAGCTTTTCAGTAATGACACCCCAAATAATGGATGTGTTTTGTACATAGGAGGAGCTGCTGCAGGAGTAGTAGATGTTGAAGTAGTAACAGCTGCAGGAGATGAGGTTACGTTTAAAAGTGTATCTATAGGTAGTTTTTTACCTGTTCAAGTGATACGACTTAAAGCCGGAACATCGGGTGGTGCAGACGTATTAGCATTGTGGTAGATGTTAACAGGTCCATCAATAGGAATAGGAATAAGGATATGGGACGGGACTGTAACTGATTCAGTAGCCCCCGTAGAGACGTATTTTATATTAAGTGAAGCAGATGAGATTTTAGAAACCGAAGCTGCGACATCTGAAGAAATGGTAACGGAGGAAGCTCCATAAAAAAACTAAAATGGCAAATAAAAAGTTTTCAGAATTTGATGAAAAAACAAACCCTTCTGACGTTGAGTACGTCGTTGGTTATGACGGTTCAGATAACGTAAGAATATCTCCATCGGATTTGGTTCCAACCGTAACAGTTCCGGTAGGAGCTAATCCAACTACTGAAATTGATGGTGCTCAAGTTGATGGTACTGCAACAACATTTATGAGAAGTGATGCTGTTCCTGCTTTATCGGATACCGGAGTTACAGCAGACACCTATGGTGATAGTAATAAAATACCTCAAATAACTGTAGACTCAAAGGGTAGGATTACGGGCGTTTCAGATATTAATGTTGAAACTCGTCCAAGCCAATACACTACAAAAGCGGGTGCAGATGTCATTAGTTGGGATTACACAACTGATGGAGAAAACATAATAGTTAATTTAGGCTCCGGGTTTTCCAATGTACTAACGGTTGCTTCTGCTACAAATTTCCCTAATGGTAGTAGTGGTTTTGTTATCTTAGATACAACTAATTCTGTTTCTTATAAGTTACCCGATACAGCTTTTGGTAGTGGGACAGGAATTAGTAGTAGGTTAAGTGGTGGTAATTCTACTTTAGGTGGAACAAATCCTGTTCTTCTTCATTGGACTTACGATGGCTCAACTTTTTATTTTCAAAAAGATATAAATTTTATAGACCCTGTATATCCCCCCGACATTCAGTTTGATTTATCTAATCTTGTGGCATATTACACCCCACAAGCTTTTAATCAGTCAACTCAAGGCTTAGTAAGTGCGGGTGCAACAGTTGAAAATTTAACATCAAGCAATGTTATTGGAGATTTACAAACTTCAAGCAATGTGACAAACTTTGAGTTTTACCCAAAAACTGCAACGGAACCTGCATATTGGAGCATGGCAGGTTCAGCTAATGCAATTTTAAGAGGTTCAGCATTAACAAGTGGTATTACTACTGCTGCCACGTTTAGTGGTTATATGCAGGGGCCATATATAAGCGGGACATTTAAAGGAGTATTTGACTTTTTTGGTACTCAATCGGGTGCTGCTTTTGACCAACAAATATATTTAACGAATCGGGTGTTTAGACTATATAGCCCCGATTACTTTTTTAACTTTCCTGCATTACAAGATTATTCGGCAACGGGTGGTGCAGATTTAGGAAATGAGTGGATATTTATGTCTTTCTCTTTTACACCTTCTACTACATCAACTTCTAATGATGGCTTTGTTAGAATGGCAATAGGCTGCAAAAGTTCTTATGATTGGGCACAGGCAAATCCTCCTGTTGCTCCTTCAACAACAACGGCTTGGGATTATCAAAATGGAGATGGTACAGGTAGCACAGTAGATGTTGATGCTAATGGACTTTATTTTGAAACCTCAAGTCTTTTAGATTTAGATGAAGTGTTTTTTGAAAACTTTTATTTAGGTAATGCTTCTAATTTGTTAGAACAAAATCAAGCTCATTATGGTGAGTTTGGAATATTTAACGCTGTGATTCCCGATAGTCAAGTAATCTCTAATTGGAATAATAGTAGAGAAACTTATGGTATTGTATAAATAAAGAACAGAAAACCTAGGTGATAATTTTTTACTCAACATACACACACAAAATTGATATTAATTACATAATAAAAAAATAATGTCACAGATAAATGAAAAGACCAAAATTAACTTAACACCTAAGAATTTATTTTTTATTATTGGTCTCGTGACAACTTTTGTAAGTATGTATTTTAAGCTTCATGCCGAAGTAGAAGATGCAAAGCGTTTACCCGCAAGAGACGTACAAGTAGATGCGGCAATCATAAAAACATCTAATGAGATAGAGTTTATAAAAGCAGAGATTGTCGAAATGAAAAGTCAGCTTCAGACTATGGAGGAGCGTCTATATCAACTTCAATAATAAATTATGGCAAAGGTATGTAGATGCTGTGGTCAAGAAATCAAAAGCGATTCCAAATATCTATGGATTCTTGATAATGGTCACGGTGGAATAATCGACGGAATTTATCAGACAGCAGGAAAACGAAGTCCTATTTGGGCAGATGGAACTCAGCTATTTGAAGGTGAGTTTAATCGTGCTATTGTAGATAGAATTTCAAAGTATTGTGATGATAATAATATTGATTACATAAACTTGGTTAATACCAATGAAGATGTGCCTCTATCTACGAGAGTAAAGATGGCAAACGAGGTTTATCGTGAGTCAGACAAGCCTTGTATATATGTAAGCATACACGCAAACGGATTTAGTGATGAGTCTGCAAATGGTTGGGAGGTGTATACATCCCCGGGAGAAACAAAGTCAGACCATATAGCCACAGTTCTGTACGAAGAGGTAGAGAAAGAGTTTCCGGATTCTTATAACGAAAGCATTAAGTTGCGAAAAGACACAAGCGATGGTGATGTAGACAAGGAGTCGAACTTCTATGTGCTTATACACACTGCTATGCCTGCTATATTATCAGAGAACTTTTTTATGACAAATGAAAAAGAATGTAAGACATATCTCTTGAGCGAGGAAGGTAGAGACCGTATTGCAAAGGCTCACATTGAAATGATAAATAAAATCGAGAACGAATGAAAGAAATATTGACTAGACTATTTGGAAAGGGTTCGGGGGTTGTTGAGCAGGTCGGAGGGGTTGTAGACAAATTCATTAGAACTAAAGATGAGAAGGCTCAGTTCGAGAAGGAGATGGCAGAGATACTTATCAATGCTGAGGCTGATATGCAAAAGAACGTCACCGAGAGGTGGAGGGCAGATATGACCTCAGACTCTTGGCTGTCAAAGAACGTACGGCCATTGGTTTTGATGTTCTTGGTTTTGTGCACGATGCTATTGATATTTATTGATGCGGGTCGACTTGATTTTAAGGTTGAAGCAAATTGGGTAGACCTACTACAGATTCTTTTACTTACTGTTATAGCAGCATATTTTGGTGGAAGAACGGTTGAGAAGACAAGAAAGAAATAATTCCTATCTTTGTGAGTAATAAAATTTAATATAATGAAACTTGATAAAAAAGAACTAGAGACTATCCGAGAAATGCAAGGAGAGTTTCAAAAGGCAAAACTTGCCTTAGCAGATTTAGAGCTTAACAAGTACCAACTTCTAAAGACTATTGATGTCTTGAAGCAGGACTTCGGTAAGCACGAACAAAAGCTTATAGATAAATATGGAGCCGACTCCGTTATAAATGTTCAAACGGGAAAGGTAACTAAAGAAAAAAAATAAAAATGGGAAAGATAAGTACGTATGGTAATGTAAATCCGGTTAATTTAACGGATAAAGTTATAGGAACAAATGTTACGGGAACACCTAACAACGTCACTAAGAATTTTTTAATTAGCGACTTGTTGGCATTGTTTCAAGAAAACATAACTCTTCAAAACGTACTTGATGCAGGAAACACAGCCACAGAAGACATTAACCTTACAGGTAATATTTCTCTTGATGGAGGAAACTTTACTTTAGACCCTACCGCTTCTTTATATGTGGGTGGTCTTTTGATAGACTCTACAGGAGCAGTAGGAGCCTTGGGGCAAACTCTTACTTCTGACGCAAGTGGTAATCCTGTTTGGGGGTCCGGTGGAGGCGGAAGTCAAAATTTAGAACAGCTTCTTGCTGTTGGTAATACAGCAACAAACGACATTAATCTTACAGGTGATTTAAACCTTACAGGTAATATTGTAGAAACAGGAAATTTAGAACTTACAGGAAACATTACTCAAGCAGGAAGACATGACCTTACAGGAGACTTGATTCAAACGGGAGGAGATTACACGCTAACAGGGGATATGACTCATACGGGTGATTACGACCTTACGGGTAATATGACTATGGTAGGTGACCCCGATATAACAGGGGATTTAACACATTCGGGAAATTACTTGTTTGAGGTTGGTCAGTTTACTTTTGAGGGGACATCTACACTTCTTTTGCAAAGTGCAGTTAAAGATTCAACGGATACTTTAGGTTCAGATGGTGAGGTTCTTGTTTCTGATGCAAGCGGTAACCTTACTTGGCAATCTTTATCTCAGTTGCCAACTACTACTACAGTTAATGCTTTTGATGACCCTTCATCAAATGCAGATATAATATTTTACAGTGCTAGTTCAGCAGGAGGTACAATTTATTTAGGTTCTGAAGTAGCAGGAAAAAAGGTTGTTCTAGTTAGAACCTCTACTACTAATGCTGCAGACCTATCGGCTAATGGTGGGGCGTTAATTAATGGTGCTGTCGCAAAAGCATTACCCACAACACTTTATTCCGCAGTCACCTGTATATCTGATGGTACTGATTGGTACTGCAGTGCCGGACAGCCTTTATAAATTTAATTTAATGGACGTTAGAAAAATATCAATAGGGACAGATTTTAAATCTTCAATGAACTACATAGTAGGGCAAGAAGTTTTAAATGGAAACTATGTGATACACCTAATAAAGTTCAATTCAAAAAATTCTTCATACAAGCTTTATATAGAAGAAGTAAATGGAGACGTAGTTGTTCTTTGGAAGGAGTTTAACTCTAACCTTCCTATAACAATAGAATACAATATAAACTTTTGAAATCACCAACTCAATTTATAGTTACACCATTCAAGGGGAAACGCTACGAAAATACCAAAGACATAGGAGGTCTTGATTTAATAATAAGCACATCAGAAGAAGACCACAGGTTCTCAAATAGGTATGCTGAGGTATTATCAACGCCACTTTACTACAATGGAGAAATAAAAAAAGGAGATACTCTTTTAGTTCATCACAATGTATTTAAGTTCTACAACGACATGAAGGGTAGAAGGCAAAGCGGAAAGAGTTTTTTAAAGGATGACATGTTTCTTGTAGACCCGGACCAATTTTATATGTACAAAAATGAAAATGGTTGGAACTCATACGATAGATATTGTTTTGTAAAGCCTGTTCCTACAAAGGAATCTTACATATTTAAACCTTTTACTGAAGAGCCATTGGTGGGGGAAATGAAATACCCAAATGACTACCTTTTAAGTAAAGGAGTAAAGGCAGGTGATAGGATTAGTTTTAAGCCGGAAAGCGAGTATGAGTTTACTGTAGATGGAGAAAAACTTTATAGGATGTATGACCATCAAATAACAATGCTAGTATGACACCTACTGAACTAAAAGAAGATATTATAAAGGCAGGACGTATAGCTGTTCAACAGCTCATCAAGGTTGCCAAGGAGGAAATTATCAGACACGACCCCGAAGACGAACTTGCAGCGGACAGATTAAAAAATGCTGCAGCCACAAAGAAGCTTGCTATCTTTGATGCTTTTGAAATCCTAAACAGAATAGAGACGGAGAAAGAAGTGTTAGAGCTTAGTAAGAGTGGTAAGAATAATACGGATTCAAAACAAGGGTTTGCAGAAAGACACGCAGGATAATCTATACAGGGTCTTAGAAGATTATATCCCAAAGACTGTAATCACCAACAAAAACAATAGTGGAAGTTGGAAGTATGGTTATGACTCAAAATACGACGTGGTAGTAATATCAAAGACGGGTCAGATAGGAGAGGTGGTAAACATACAGGGTCTACCTATTGCTTTACCTAAATCACCTAAAGAGTGTCGTCAGCGACACTCAAAAAAATCAGAACAATATTGGGAGCGAGTTAATATACCTAAAGAACTGAATAAGATTCAATCTATATTTCAGTGGAATGAGCAACACGCTACCTTTAAGAACAGATGGGTTGACTACATAGAAGAAGAGTTCAACAGAAGAGAAGAAGGTCATTGGTTTATGAACAATGGCAAGAAGACATATATAACAGGAGGGCACTATATGTATCTTCAATGGACCAAGATTGATGTTGGATATCCGGACTACAGAGAAGCGAATAGAATACTATATATATTTTGGGAAGCATGTAAAGCAGATAGCCGAAGCTTTGGAATGGACTACCTTAAAATACGTCGTTCCGGTTTTTCTTATATGGGCTCAGAGGAATGTGCAAATATAGGAACAATATCCAAGGATTCAAGGATAGGTATACTTTCTAAAACAGGAGCAGATGCTAAAAAAATGTTTACGGATAAGGTTGTTCCTGTCGTAAACAACTATCCATTTTTCTTTAAGCCTATTCAAGACGGTATGGATAAACCTAAAACAGAATTAGCGTTTAGGATTCCTGCCTCTAAGATTACAAAAAAGAATATGTATGATGTCTCTGATGATGAGATGCAGGGTCTTGATACGACAATAGATTGGAAGAATACAGATGACAACAGTTATGATGGTGAGAAGTTGTTGTTGTTGATACACGATGAAAGCGGTAAATGGATTAAACCAAACAACATACTTAATAATTGGCGTGTAACAAAAACTTGTTTGCGTTTGGGTAGTAAGATTATAGGCAAGTGTATGATGGGCTCCACTTCAAATGCTTTAGCGAAAGGTGGTGGCAACTTTAAAAAGCTTTACGAAGACTCAATGCTTACGACACGAAACGCCAATGGTCAGACAAAGAGTGGAATGTATTCTTTGTTTATTCCTATGGAATGGAATATGGAAGGGTTTATTGACAGATACGGTATGCCGGTATTTAGGAAGCCTCCTGTTCCTGTGTTAGGTGTAGACGGAGAGATGATTTCAAACGGGGCTATTGATTATTGGGAAGCTGAGGTTGAGTCATTAAAAAATGATGCAGATGCTCTTAACGAGTTTTATCGTCAGTTTCCACGCACAGAGTCACACGCATTTAGAGACGAGAGTAAAGAGTCTTTGTTTAACTTAACAAAAATATATCAACAAATAGACTATAATGACTCCATGATAAAAGAGCATCATATAACAAGGGGTTCTTTTCATTGGAGAGACGGCATAAAAGATAGCGATGTAATATTTAGCCCGGATTCGAGAGGAAGATTTAAGGTTTCTTGGACACCTCGTAAGGGACTTAATAATCGAGTTGAGGTTAAGAATGGAGTTAAGTATCCGGGAAATGAACATATTGGTGCATTCGGATGTGACTCCTATGACATATCCGGAGTAGTAGGCGGAGGAGGTTCTAATGGTGCTCTTCACGGCCTAACTAAGTTTAGTATGGAAGACGCTCCTTCTAATGAGTTTTTTCTTGAATACGTAGCACGACCACAGACTGCAGAAATATTTTATGAAGAAGTTTTAATGGCATGTGTATTTTACGGTATGCCTATACTTATAGAAAATAACAAGCCTAGACTTTTATATCATTTTAAAAACAGAGGGTATAGAGGCTTTTGCATGAACAGACCCGACAAAACGTATAACAAGCTGTCTAAGACAGAAAGAGAGCTAGGGGGTATACCTAACACAAGTGAAGATGTAAAACAAGCACACGCGGCTGCTATTGAATCTTACATAGAAAAATATGTCGGTATGGATATGGATGGAACTTTCAGAGAAAATGACATAATGGGTACTATGCCGTTTGTTAGAACCCTTGAAGATTGGGCTAAATTTGATATAAACAATAGAACTAAGTATGATGCCTCTATTAGTTCGGGGCTTGCAATAATGGCGTGTCAGAAACATCTATACACTCCACAGAAAAAAGAGTCAAAAATAAAGATTAACTTTGCAAGGTATAGTAACACAGGAACATTAAGTGAGATAATCAGATGAGAGACGTAAAAATAAACATTTCATCTGCAGGTTTCCCAAGTCAATTTGTATCGGATGCCGAAAAGGCTACGGACGAATTTGGATTACAGATTGGACAGGCCATTCAATATGAATGGTTTAAGAAAGACGGGCAACAGTGCAGATTCTACAGTCAATGGAGAGACTTCAATAAATTAAGACTATACGCAAGAGGCGAGCAGTCTGTTGCAAAATACAAAAATGAACTTGCTATAGATGGTGACCTATCTTATCTTAATTTAGATTGGACACCTGTACCTGTTATACCAAAATTTGTTGACATTGTTGTTAATGGAATGTCAGACAGATTATTCAAGGTAAAGGCTTACGCTCAAGATGCGCTTTCTCAAGCAAAGCGGAGCAAATATCAAGACATGGTTGAGGGGCAAATGGTGGCTAAAGATACACTTAACATTATAAAGAATAAGACAGGAGCTAATCCTTTTATAATAGACCCCGAGGAGCTTCCAAACACAGATGAAGAGCTTTCGTTGTACATGCAACTTAACTACAAGCCGGCGATTGAAATAGCTGAAGAAGAAGCCATAAACACTTTGCTCGAAGAAAATCATTATGAAGACATAAGAAAAAGATGTGATTATGACTTGGCCACTTTGGGTGTAAGCATGGCAAAACACAACTTTCTGAAAGGAGCAGGAGTAGAAGTAGAGTATGTAGACCCGGCTAATGTCGTTTATAGTTATACAGAAGACCCATATTTTAAAGATTGCTTTTATTGGGGAGAGATTAAAGTATTGCCTATTGTTGAGCTTTTAAAGATAGACCCTTCATTAACAAGAGAGGATTTAGAGGAGATAGGTAAATACAGTCAAAGTTGGTACAACTATTACAATGTTGCTCAGTATTATGAGAACGATATTTTTTATAGAGACACAGTTACTGTTATGTACTTCAACTACAAGACCACAAAGAAAATGGTCTACAAGAAGAAAATTCTTGAGACAGGTGGTTCTAAAGTTGTAGAAAAGGATGATACTTTCAATCCTCCACAAGAGATGATGGATGAAGGTAGGTTTGAAAGATTTGAAAAAACTATTGATGTTTGGTACGATGGAGTTATGGTTATGGGAACTAACATTTTGCTAAAATGGGAGTTGGCTCATAACATGGTTCGTCCAAAATCATCAAGTCAACACGCGTTGCCAAACTATGTAGCAGTTGCTCCAAGAATGTACAAAGGTGTTATTGAATCATTGGTTAGAAGAATGATTCCTTTTGCTGATTTGATTCAAATAACTCACTTAAAACTTCAGCAAGTAATATCTAAAGTTGTCCCCGATGGTGTGTATATAGATGCTGATGGATTAAACGAAGTGGATTTAGGAACAGGACAAGCATATAACCCCGAAGACGCTTTACGTATGTACTTTCAAACGGGTAGTGTTATTGGAAGGAGTTACACTCAAGACGGTGACTTTAATCAAGGGAAGGTTCCTATTAAAGAGCTTCAGTCTTCGTCCGGAGCAAGTAAAACTCAGATGCTTTTAACAAACTACAATCATTATCTAAATATGATTAGAACTGTTACAGGTCTTAATGAGGCTCGTGACGCATCTACACCGGACCCTAATTCATTAGTTGGTCTTCAAAAACTTGCAGCATTAAATTCAAACACTGCAACTCGACATATACTTGACGGCAGTCTTTATATATTCAGAAGCCTGTCTGAAGCATTAACATACCGAGTAGCGGATATATTAGAATATTCAGACTTCAAGGATGACTTTGTAAATAAAATAGGTAAGTACAATGTGAGTATACTTGGTGATATATCTGACCTGTATATATATGATTTCGGAATATTTATTGAAGTTAGTCCGGATGAAGAAGAGCAAGCACAGCTTGAACAAAATATTCAGATGGCTTTACAGAAGCAAGACATAAATCTTGAGGATGCTATTGATATTAGAGAGCTTAAAAATATAAAGCTTGCAAATCAATTACTCAAAGTAAAGCGAGTTCAAAAGGAAGAAAAAGAACTAAAAAAGCAAAAAGAGTTACAACAAAACCAAGCACAACTCAATATGCAGTCACAGCAAATGGCGGCTCAAACTGCTATGGAAAAACAGCAAGTAGAGATTCAAGGCAAAATGCAGCTTAAACAAGCTGAAGTGGCATTTGAGATTGAGAAGCTTAAGAACGAAGCACAGCTCAAAAGAGAGCTTATGCAGACTGAGTTTGATTTCAATATGCAGCTTAGAGATATAAGTGAGAATGCTTTACAGAGCAGAGAGACCCAAAGAGAGGAAGCAAAGTCACAACGTATAAGTCAACAAAATACTCAGCAGTCAAAACTAATAGACCAAAGAAAAAACAACTTACCTCCAATGAAGTTTGAATCTAACGAGGACAGTCTTGACGGATTTGATATGGCAGAATTTGAGCCTAGATAGTTAAATAAATTAGAAAAAAAATTATTACTAAATTTGTAAAAATTAAATTAAATGGAAATTAAAGTAAGAGAAGTTGGTGGTTCTGAAGAGAAATCACGAGCTGAAGTTGAGCAAGAATTATTAGACAAGGCTGAAAAAAATAATTTTGGAGAAGACAACGCTAACACTGATGGAGTGGAAACAAGCACTGAGAGTGCCACCGCCACGGAAGAGCAAGAAGACTTACAGCCGAAAGAAGAAACACAAACTCAATCCTCAGAGTTAAATGAGGAGGACGTTCTTTTATATATTAAAAATAGGTACGATAAGCAGATAGACTCTGTGGGGCAGTTGTTTGATGAGAAAGAATCAAACCAAGAACTCCCCGAAGATGTTGCTGCTTATTTTGAGTACAAGAAAAAAACAGGACGTGGAATTGAAGACTATGTTAAATTGAACCAAGACTTCGATTCTATGGACGAAAACACTTTGCTAAAGAACTACCTTCTATCTACGGAGGAAGGTTTAGATTCTGATGATGTTGATGTTTTGTTGGATGACTACACGTATGACGAAGAAGTTGATGACGAAACGGATATTAAGAAAATAAAGTTAGCAAAGAAAAAAGCGATTGGAAGAGCCAAGAAGTATTTCAATGAGCAAAAAGAGATGTATAAACAACCCCTTGAGTCAAGCACGGTTGATGTCTCTGAAGCTGAAAAGGAAGAACGCGAGGCATATAACCAATATTTAGAACAGGCAAAGAGCTTTGAAGAGGAACAAAAACGGAGACGTGATTGGTTCGTGGAAAAGACAAACGAGGTATTCTCAGATTTCAAAGGTTTTGATTTCAAAGTAGGAGAAGACCGAGTTTTGACTTACATCCCCACAAACGCAGAAGAGCTGAAAAAACGAAACTTAGACACGAACAATTTTATGAAAAAGTTCGTTGACGAGAATGGTTTGATTAGTGATGCTGCAGGATTTCACAGAGCTTTAGCTATAGCATCAAATCCCGAAAGATATGCCAAGTTCTTTTATGAACAAGGTTTATCAGCAGGTACTGAGGATGTTACGAGAAAGATGAAAAACATAAATATGTCTGAACGTAAAGCACCCGAAGTTAGCACAAAGGGAGGCGTGCAAGTAAGGTCTTTGAACCCCGACAGTGGTCGAGGCTTGAAGATAAAGAAAATAAAAAGAGTATAAACAATTTTAAAAATTAGAAAATATGGCAGTAGATGCTACTCCCGGTTTTGATTTGCAGCCGTCGGCACAACAAGTACCAACGTCAACAAATTATATAACGAATTTTGATTTCTTGAATCAGTATCTTCCGGATACTTACGAGAAAGAATTTGAGCGATATGGGAATCGCACAATTAGTTCATTCCTAAGATTAGTTGGAGCAGAGATGCCTTCTAACTCTGACTTAGTAAAATGGGCAGAACAAGGAAGACTTCATACTAAGTATGTAGATTGTCAATCAGATGGTGCAGCAGCAGCCTCTACGGCAACTATCACTGTTAACGATACAGGTGTGCCCGGATTTACGGCTACTAACGGTATCGCAGTTCGTGTAGGACAAACAGTTATGATTACAGATAATGCAGGTGGTGGATTCAATAAAGCCATCGTTACAGATGTTGACCTTGCAAATGACGAATTTGATGTTGCTTACTATGAGCAAGCAGGTCAAGCGTTTGCAGGTGGTGGTACAACAAAGTGTACCGTATTCATCTATGGTTCTGAGTTCAAGAAAGGAACAGAGGGAATGGTTGGTTCTTTAGAGGCTGACGATATCTTCTTTGAGAACTCTCCAATTATCTTAAAAGATAAGTATGCAGTATCGGGTTCTGATATGGCACAGATTGGATGGGTTGAAGTAACAACTGAGAACGGTGCGACAGGATACCTATGGTACTTGAAGTCTGAGCACGAAACTCGTTTACGTTTCGATGACTACTTGGAAACTTCAATGATTGAAGCAGTTCCTGCTGAGCCTGCACCTGCAGGTGGTGGTGCGGCATCCGGTGCTCAAGCAGCAGGTTTTAAAGGTTCTGAAGGTATCTTCTATTCAGTTCAAACTCGTGGTAACGTATGGTCCGGTGGTAACCCTGTTGCTCTTGCTGACTTTGATGCTGTTATCTCAAGATTGGACAAGCAAGGAGCTATTGAGGAGAATGTTATTTTCCTTGACAGAGACTTTGGATTTGATGTTGACGATATGTTAGCGGCTCAAAACTCTTACGGAGCAGGTGGTACATCTTACGGATTGTTTGACAATGACGAAGAGATGGCACTTAATCTTGGATTCACAGGATTCCGTAGAGGTTATGACTTCTACAAGTCTGATTGGAAATACCTAAACGACCCAACAATGCGAGGTGGTTTGCCTACAGGCGCAGGTTCGGGACAGATAAATGGATTAATGGTTCCTGCAGGTTCTACATCTGTATATGACCAAATCCTTGGAAAGAACGCAAAGCGTCCATTCCTTCACGTTCGTTACCGAGCTTCAGAAACTGAAGACCGTAGATACAAAACGTGGATTACAGGTTCAGCCGGCGGTGCAATGACATCTTCTTTAGATGCAATGGAAGTTCACTTCCTTTCTGAAAGATGCGTATGTACTATGGGTGCAAACAACTTCTTCATTTTTGAGGACTAAGAGTTGATACAACACAAGGGAGTGTCTTTGACGACACTCCCTTTTTTTAAGATTAAATTAAATTCACTACAATGAAAAAAGAAAAACAATACGTTGATAAGACGTACAGACTAATGAGGGATGAAGCACCCCTATCTTTTATGCTTCCCGTCCGAAACTCAAGAAGAAGTCCGCTTCTACATTTTGACGAGGACAAAGGAATTAACAGAGCACTTCGATACGCAGTAAACCAAAAGTCACCTTTTGAAGATGAGCAAGATGGCAATGCTATTGTGGAGCCTATAATTTTCGAAGATGGGTTCCTATCAGTTCCAAGAACTAACCAAGTTTTGCAAGAGTTTTTACATTATCATCCTTTAAATGGAAAAAGATTTGAAGAGGTAAATGATGAGAAAGATGCTCAAGAGCAAGTTGATAATCTTAATGCGGAAGTCGATGCTTTAGTTGAGGCAAGAAAACTTACCGTAGAGCAACTTGAAACTATGGGGAGAGTTATGATTGGTTCGGGAGCGGCAAACATGACTACTTCTGAGCTTCGTAGAGACATGTTAATCTATGCAAAACGAGACCCAAGGGGATTTATCAGCGCAGTATCAGACCCGCAAATAAAATTGCAATCTAATGTTCAGAGATTTTTTGATGAAAGCTTATTGGGCTTTAGAAATCAAAAGAAAGAAGTATACTTTAATCTTCCCGGAAATAAAAAAAGAATGATGACAATTCCTTTTGGAGAAGACCCGATGTATGTGGTTACATCTTATTTTCAAACCGATGAAGGTGTAGAAATACTTGAGTATCTTGAGAAACATTTGGAAGAATAGTTTTTATATCTTTATTGAAAGAGGGCTTTTAAGGAGCCCTCTTTTTTTTTGATTATCTTTGTAACGATAATTATTTTTTATAACCCATTCAATTTTTTACAAATGGAAAAATTTTTAAAAGTTAAAAACGCACCCAATACGGGTCAGCTTATTGCGATTAGCGGAATTAAATCAGTAGGTACATCGGGTGCCACAGCAACTACTGTTGTTATTGATTATTCTGACGGAACTACAACCACAGTTACAACATCAGCTCAAGTAGATTCAGATGTGTATACTGAAATTTTAAATTCGATTGAAACAGCTCTTGCCACATCTTGGCAAAAAGCTTACTTCGAAGTTACTCTTCCAAAATCAGTTACAAGTATTGTTAATGCTTAAGATTTAATTAAATCTTTGGAAAGAGGGCTTTTAAGAGGCCCTCTTTTTTTTTGATTATCTTTGTGTAAAGAAGATAACGAATGATTAACTCAGTAAGAAATACAGTTCTATCTATACTGAACAAGAACAATTACGGATACATATCTCCATCAGATTTTAATCTATTTGCCAAACAAGCGCAGATGGATATATTTGAGGACTACTTTTATCAGTACAACTATCAAATACAAAAGGAAAACGCTAGACAATCCGGTACAGGGTACGCGGACATCAAGAAAGGATACGAAGAGGTTATTGAAATGTTTTCAGAAACAAAATATCTTACATCAAATTCCAACAATATATTCTTTTTGCCTGCTCCCCTATATACAGGAGACGATTATTATTTAATAAACAAGGTTTTAGGTTTTGAGACAGAGGTTGCAACAGGTGCTGCAACATTGGTATCAGCAGGACAGCTTGTAGATGCTGCTGCTTCTTTTTTATCTGAAGTTCAAATTGGCGATGTGGTTGTAAACTCAAGACCTACGCCACCTATTTCTGCCACGGTTACATCTATAGTAGACAATACTACTTTAAATTTATCTGCAGGTATATTCGACGATGTTTTAGACCTTGGAGCCGAGTACAGCATATTTAAACCAAAGCAAAACGAACTTGAAAAAGTTACGTTAAGTAAGATAACAATGCTAAACAATTCTATGTTGACTGCACCATCTAAAATGTTTCCCGCATATACACAAGAGATAGACAAGCTTACAGCCTATCCATCTGCGATAAAATCGGGTGTTCTGTGTCAATATTTTAGATACCCCAAAGACCCTAAATGGACATTTGTTCAGCTTACCGATGGTGAACCGTCATTCGACTCAAGTCAACCGGACTTTCAAGATTTTGAACTTCCTAATGACGATGAACCTTCTTTAATTATGAAGATACTTCAATACGCAGGTATGTCCATAAGAGAGATTCAAGCAGTACAATTTGGACAAGCACAAGACCAAGAGGATTCACAAGAAGAAAGATAAACTATGGCATATATTACAGCATATCAATACTACGAGAACAACGGAAACAATCCGGAAAATGCAAATTGGGGCTCCTATCAGTACGTTAGTCTATATGACATTGTAAACAATTTTATGTTGATGTATAGTGGTAACCATAGCCTCGTGAATAATGAAGAAAGATACAAGGTTTTGTTTCACGCTAAGCGAGGCATACAAGAACTTAACTACGATGCTTTCAAAGAAATAAAAATATTAGAGCTTGACGTGTGTGATAATTTGAGATTTGTTTTGCCTCCCGACTTTGTTAATTGGGTAAGAATATCTATATATCAAAATGGAGTTCTTAGACCATTGACGGAAAACATTCAGACTAACTACAGTGATGCTTATCTTCAAGATAACAACTGTAGAATTTTGTTTGACGAAGATGGAAATATCCTCAAGCCGGAAAATTCTAATTTAGATTTCGATAGAATAATGGGTAGCAAAAGGTCAATCTATCTAAATCAAAACAGTGTATACAACAACTATGAAGGTTGGAATATTGATGGGACTTGGTATTTTGACTACAGCATTGGAGCAAGGTTTGGATTAAACACGGAAACGGCAAATATAAATCCCACATTTAAAATAGATAAAAAGGGCGGTGTGATTAATTTCAGCTCTGATATGGCTAATCAACAATGTGTACTTGAGTATGTCTCTGATGGCATGGAAGGTGGTGATGATACATTGGTTAGTGTTAATAAGTTGTTTGAAGACTACATATATGCCTACATTGAGTACAATATTCTTAGCTCAAAAATTGGCACACCCGAATATATCATTGCAAGGCTTAGAAAAAAATCTACAGCTTTGTTGAGAAATGCTAAAATTAGAATAAGCAACATCCATCCCGGAAGACTATTAATGAATCTTCGAGGAAGAGACAAGATGATTAAATAGAATATGGCAAATTTAAAAAGGAACTTTATAGCAGGCAGAATGAATAAGGCTGTCGATGAAAGGCTTGTGCCTAACGGACAGTATATTGATGCAATGAATGTTAGGCTTGGCTCTACGGAGGCATCAGAAATAGGTTCAGTTGAAAACTCAAAGGGAAACACTCAGATTACAGAACTTAAATACAACGGCACAGCTTTAAGCTCTGATGCAAAATGTATAGGAGCGTATGAAGATAGTGCCAACGAAACTATATATTGGTTTGTACATGACTCTTCTTTTACAGGGGCAGGTGCGGGAGCCACGGGCAAACTTGACATGATTGTATCCATGAATGTAAACACAGAGGTAATTACCTATCACGTCATTAGTGTAAAAAATGGTTCAACAAACAACACTACCTTAAATTTTAACCCTGCATATTTAGTTAATGGCGTTAATATGGCAGGTCAAGATTTGTTAATTTTTACTGACAATATAAATCCACCAAGGATGATTAATGTTAGAAAAAATTATGAAGACCCTACGGGAGCACCTTTAATAGACCAATTTACTGAAGAGGAAATACTTGTAATAAAAAAACCACCTGTCACATCACCTTCTATTCAAACGAATGTAATACCCGGTAATGATGATTTTATAAAAGAAAGGTTTCTTTGCTTTGCCTATAGATACAGATATGCTGACAATCAATATTCAGCTACTTCTCAGTTCAGTGAGCCCGCTTTTGTACCCGATGTATTTAATGTAACTATAGCCACTTTTCTAAACGAAGGGATGCAGAATGAAGATAACAATGTAATCATCACTATGGACACCGGTGGCCCGTTAGTCGTTGGTTTTGACTTGTTATATAAAGAGTCTACCAACTCTGTTGTTAGAGTAGTTCAAAAGTTTAACAAACTTGTAGATGGTATAGCTGACAATACAACGTTTACCTATGACTTTAGTAATTACAAAGTGTTTACGGTTCTACCGGATTCTGAAATCCTAAGAACCTATGACAACGTTCCATTACTAGCAAGGG
>Ga0163109_10000265_pt1 | contig 42867 bp, 38 predicted proteins | sample CRUFie1St13metaG_FD_108704 | JGI IMG/M metagenome (GOLD analysis project Ga0163109, IMG submission 108704) | Marine microbial communities from the Costa Rica Dome - CRUD Field 142mm St13 metaG | ecosystem: Environmental > Aquatic > Marine > Oceanic > Photic zone | place: Costa Rica: the Eastern...
CAGCATTCCTTTTCGCATTGAAACACCACTGATTACCATGAGCAAAGCAGATATCGTACGCACTGCATTCAGAAACAATGCTCCCATCGAACTAAGTTGGAGCTGTTATAACGACGGCAAAATACCATGTGGTGAGTGCGACAGCTGCCAGTTACGCGCAAAAGGCTTTGCAGAGGCTGGAAAAACCGACCCATCTCTATCTCTTTTTAAGGGCCTAATTTAGTCAGCAACTCACCTACATCGTCAAGCTCGGTGATGCCCCAAATTAATCGTTCAATCTCACGGGCCTTGATATCATCAGTCAAGGGCCGAACAAGACCATTAAATTTAAGTTGTAACGCATCATCTGGAAGCGGATTATCGGCGCTTCCATAAGGGTCCTCGACGGACCGATTAAACTGGGTCCCGTCTTGCATTTCAATTGCAACCTTTGCTGCCCTTAAACGTGGATAAGCATTATCGCACCCCTTATCAACAGATACATTAACTTTGGGAACATGCTGAATAACATTGTTTTCATTTCTTGCATTTTCATCGAAATGTTCGAGGTCTACTGCACCTCGCTCCAAAGCAGTCGCGATGCAGAACTGGTAACTCATTTGTGCAGATAGCATATCTTCGTAAGTAGCATTGGCATGGCCAACGGCAATCTCGTAGGTGCCAACATCTACATTGACTACTTTTGTTGGGTCGATGTTTTCAGCTGCACGAATGTCGATAACCGCGTCAATACCTGGGTGTATGTGCCGACAAGCAGCGTAGGGTTTGATGTAACAACCCGCCATTACAAGCTTTGCTGATCGCGGTCCATTTTCTAGGCCGTCTATAACTGTACTTAAATTCACATCACCCGCAAAGGTATCAAAATAGCCTTCCTCAATTTCAAGAACATCTTTCGGACCAACCATACCTTGCTCGGCGTTAAGTGCAGCCTGTAAACCCTCGCGCGCTGCTTGGCCTGGGTGTGTTCGCTTTACCTCCCCTCCACCACGAAGAAATGCAAATATTCCGCTAGCACTGCTGGCAGCAATACCAAGAGCATCAGCTATTTGACGTTCATTGAAGTTGCGCAAGGCTCCTACCGCCGCAGCTGCTCCCATCACGCCCATAACCGGTGTGTTGTGGAATCCGCGATACCGAGAATGAGGGTGCATAGCGGCTGCAAGGCGACAAACAATTTCGTATCCAACAACCACCGCATTTATAAATTGCTTACCATTATATTTACCAATTGTAGCAGCACTAATTAGGGCTGGAATTATGACGCAGCCTGGATGAACCGATCCAGCGCGATAACCATCATCAAGTTCCAATCCATGCGCAGCAGTCCCAGATATATAAGCAGCGGACATGGGATCGTAGCATCTTTCAAATCCGGGCACCGGAACCGACCCGGATAAATCAAGAGCATCAAAAGCTCCAGCAGCCGCAATGGTTGCGTGTTGAGTGCTCCCGGCAAAAATTGCGCCTATCGTATCTAGAGTGTGACGCCGAGCCGTATTTAAGCTTGCATCATCTATGTCCTCATAACTGAGCCCGCTCGCAAAATTTGCCAAGACTGAAGTAGGGGACAATGCGATTGGCTGTTCATTGGATGCTGTATGCATAGAGGTTCTCCTTTTCGTCACTACAGTATAGGCTTTAAATTAGAAAATCGAGATACTTAAAATTTTTAAGGATGCTTATTTTGCTTTATCATCAAAAATGGGAATTAAAAAAAAAGACTGTTAGAGGGGCTAATGGCGTTGTATCCAGCCAGCACTACTTGGCCTCAGAGGTTGGCGCTGAAATTCTTCGCGCTGGCGGCAATGCTGTTGATGCTGCGATTGCAACCTCTTTTGCGGTATCGGTTGTGGAGCCATGGATGAGTGGCATAGGTGGCGGTGGCTATATGCAAGTGGCCCTCGCCGATGAAGCAGCAGACTACAGAACTTTTCATTTTGGGATGCGTTCGCCAAGTAAAATTGATACTGATTATTATCCTCTTGCAGCAGGAGACTCTTCTAGCGGAGACCTCTTTTCATGGCCAAGTGTTTTGGAAGACCGAAATATCATTGGTTTTCACTCAATAGCAGTACCGGGACAGATTGCAGGTATTGCCAAAGCGCATGCTCGCTACGCAACAATGCCGTGGAGAGAACTTCTAGAACCAGCAATTGCTTTAGCAAAACGCGGGTTACCAATTACCTGGAGCATGTCTCTTCGATGTCTTGGCGCAGCAAAAGAATTAAAGCAGTTTAATGCATCACGAGAAATTTATCTCGATGCTCATGACCTTCCATTACAACCAATTCAGGGGCAAGACATTCCGCTATCGCCACTAGGAAAGTTGCCGATGACACTTGAACGCCTAGCTGAAGCGGGTGCAGATGATTTTTACTGTGGCGACATAGCTCAAACGATAATTACAGATCTAAAGGATGGCGGGAATGCCATCACCGAGACCGATCTATCTGAGTACAATGCGCAAGAAACCGATAGTCTTGCGATTCCCTACCGCGATATAACTATTCATACAACACCGCACCTGACAGCAGGGCCGACAATGGCGCGTGTGGTGAGCCTAGCTAGGGATATAGTGCAGAGAAAAGGCACCCCAGAGGCACCAACTTACGCATGCTGGGCTAGCTCTTTGGAGCAGGCCTATAGTGAGCGACTTGCGACTATGGGTGATACCATTGATTCAAATGGATGTACTACTCATATCAGCATTGCGGACAAATACGGCAATTTGGTAAGCTTAACGCAAACTTTACTCTCTGTTTTCGGAAGTCGCGTGACCCTTCCGGAAACTGGGATACTAATGAACAACGGCATATACTGGTTCAACCCCCTCCCTAACAAACCAAATTCACTTGCGCCAAACAAAGGGGCACTTTCCAATATGTGCCCAGCAATCGTAGAAAAGAATGGGAAACCGTATTTTGCAATAGGTGCATCTGGTGGACGGCGAATTATGCCGGCTGTATTTCAGTTAATATCAATGCTAGGAATATTAGAAATGGAGTTGGATGCTGTTGCCCACCAACCGCGCATTGACGTAAGCGGAGAGGGTCGATGCATTGTTGATCCAGAATTAGGGTTAGAAATACGTGCCGCGATAGAAAAACGAATGCCTGTCTTCGTTGGCGAAAATTCAGTTTTCCCAACCTTATATGCCTGCCCCAACATAGCATTAATTGAGCCATCAGGAGAATTTGCAGGATTCACACACCCCATGACCCCCACCTCAGCCACTGTTGCAGTATGACGATTAACCCTTCGGAATAACCCCTTCTACGGTACCTTTAGCAAGGCCTTGATTGCGCTTATGGTGATCAGGGTCAACCAATATACCTTTGCTAAGATTTTCTGCATATGCCTCGGCAGCCCTTTCACCTGGAACTCGCACGGGCACTTTTGGGTCGATAGAGGGCTGTTTCTTTATCCACGAACAGTAGTCCTCTAGACGCGCTTGAAAAGTTTCGCGTCCGATAAGTCTATCCGGATCAATACAAATAAAATAGTGGCAGATACCCGAAGGTTTGTCCGGTTCATAAAACTGGGATTTGATTAATGGTGCATAATTCCCTCCGCTCAAAACACCAGTTAACATATCAACCGCCAACGCAAGACCATATCCCTTATGTCCACCAACCGGCAGGACAAATCCTTGCAACGCCTTTGCCGCATCCGTCGTATCCATACCATTTAAATCGAGGCCCCAGCCTTCGGGGATTGGCTCACCCAATTCTGCGGCACGTCTTATTTTGCCACGAGATTGGACACTAAGTGCAAAATCCAAAATAAAGTGTTTGCCACCTGTTCGGGGCGCAGCATATCCAATCGGATTATTGCCAACGACTTGTGCCTTCCCTCCGGTTGCCGGCATCGTAAGTGAACCATTAGTGCCAGATAAAAGAATGACCCCATTTTCGCAAGCGATCCAACCAAAGCTGGCATTAGCCCCAAAGTGATTACTATTTTTAACACTTATAAACGCAATGCCGACCTCTTGTGCCATTTCGATCGCAACTTCAGTAGCTCGACCTGCGACCGCCGTTCCTAGGGTATTTCCCCCATCTACTATAGCCATCGCTGGTGTTTTTCGATCAACAGTTATAGCTGTTGCTGGTTCAATTCCTCCTGCCTGAAGCCGTCCGATATAGTGGCTCAATCTAAGTATTCCGTGTGTATGAATGCCAAGCAGATCACATAAAATAAATTGTTCCGCTGCTAGTGCAGCTATTTTAGACTCAACGCCGTTACGTTCGTAAGCTTCAATGCAAATAGTCCGACATTCCTCAACCGGCACTCTAATCATTTCAACCATATCATCACTTTAGGTTGTCTGAGAGAAATGAATATTGGACGGGGCGACCTATCCCTCGACGAAAGCCCTCCAACTTTAACACCTGTTCCGGAGTGACATTACATAAGCTAACATCTGGGCCAAAATCTTTGATCATTTGTATATGTTGGTGCGGAAAGGAATATGGATCAGGCTCAAGTACGCAGTGTTTAAACCAAGGTTGCTTTGGCAGGGCCCGAAGAGCCTGCGGGCTCTCGGATGCCAACATGTCAATTTCGCTTTGTTCTATAATAATATGATCTACACCTAACCCCATCATATCCTCAACCATTGATCCCAGAAAATCAATACTGAGGGGTGACGCAGGGATTTTCCTGCCAAACTCGTAGACGACAGTGAGACCCGCACTCTGCAACAAATTAATTTGCTGCTTCCTAACATTGTTCTCCAATTCTATATAATTTTCTGATAACTCGAGCGTATTGATGCCCACTCGTTGAAGATGAGTAATCAATTCATCAACTGCATTCTGATGATAGGCTGTTTCAAAGAGGATCCCGCCGGCAAAGGGAATAACACCATAATCTTTGTAAGTATGCACAATTTTCTTTATTAGTGGTGGTGGGTAATCCAACGCATTTATGGCAAATATTTTTGCATAATCGATAAACTCGGCACCATAATCGAGTAAGTCCTTGAGCCCCCTCGGACCTGTCCAACCAAAATCACTCGGACCAACATCAATCATTGCAGTGAGGCCAGTCTTCCTCGGTTTGCTCTGACGCGTAGGTGCCTTGAGACGCTCATATTTAAAATAGCCATTAATATCGGTAGCGATATTGCCCATGTTTCCCCCTGCACTTTAATCTGTCCAGTTATTACAATTCAAAACACTTACAGGATGTATCAAAAGCAAGATTTATTGCCAAAGATAATGACAAATACCTTTGCCACGGATTTTTATAAAACATCTTTATTTTCCAAATCAAAACTGCATTTTTTTACAAGCAACTTAAATCCTCGGCATGATCCATTCTATACGCTACATATAAACGATGGAGGATAACATGCCAAACACGGACAGTTACTCGCTTGATGGACCTCTGCAAGGCCTTCGGGTATTGGATATTGCCACATACGTTGCATCGCCCTTTTGCGCTACATTAATGGCTGAGTTTGGAGCCGAGGTCATTAAGGTGGAGTTACCAAGCGTGGGAGACCCCTGTCGTAAATTAGGCACCGTTGATGATTGCGGGGATACCTTAGTTTGGTTATCGGAGGCTAGAAATAAAAAATCAATTACGCTCGATCTTAAGAAAAAAGAAGGTGCGGATTTATTTAAGCGACTTGTTAAGACAACCGATGTTATCACAGAAAACTTTCAGCCTGGCACACTCGAAAATTGGGGCCTTGGCTGGAAAACCTTGCACAAAATTAATCCAAAAATGGTAATGCTGCGTGTTTCGGGTTATGGCCAAACCGGCCCCTACAGCAGCAAACCCGGGTTTGGTAGAATTGGGAATGCATTTGGTGGAATCTCTTTTCTTGCCGGCGAACCAAATGGGGCGCCAGCAACCCCGGGCTCAGCAACCCTCGCCGATTATCTCACTGGTATATTCGGCGGGTTCGGAGTTATGGCAGCGTTAAAGCACGCCGATGCAACGGGTATCGGACAATTTATTGATATCGGCCTTTATGAACCTATTTTCCGTATTCTTGATGAAATAGCACCTGCGTATGATAAACATGGTTATATCCGTCAGCGCATGGGAGCAGCCACCGTAAACGTCTGTCCGCACAGTCATTACCCGACTAAAGATGGGAGATGGGTTGCCATCGCTTGCACAAATGACAAAATTTTTGCCCGCCTAGCAAGGGCAATGGGCAGAAACGAACTTGCCACCTCGGGGAAATATGGCTCAATACATCAACGCGAAAATGACCGCGAAAATGTTGATAAAATTGTCACCGGTTGGACTTTGCAGCATAGTCAGAAAGATTTGATAACACTTTGCGATGCAGCTGAAGTTCCTTGCGGTATAGTCGCATCAATAGATGAAATATTTGAAAATGAGCACTACACTGCCCGAGGAAATATCGCTCGACCCAAAGATGAAAGAGCAGATAGATTGGCCGTTCCGAATATAGTGCCCCGACTGTCCGAGACACCTGGTTCGATAAAATGGCTAGGGCCTGCGCTTGGTCAACATAATGCTGAGGTTTACAAAGAGATATTAGGTTTAACACAGGCTGATTTAGAATTACTCCGACAAAAAAAGGTGATTTAGCAAAACAACAATTGCTTAGACCTTTTTCTATTTTTACTTAGCACTTTTTAGCTTAGAGAGGATTAGTGATAAATTATCCTATGAAATTTCGAACAGGTTGTGTTTAAACAAATTGTTAACAAACCATTTAATAAATTCGAGAACTACGGCTTCTAATTGATGACTCAAATTCAACGAAACAGAGTAAAATGGTAGCAAAAAAGTTTTAGTCTATATGGAATTCAAAGTACCACTACAAAAAGCTAAGCTCTTAAGACGTTACAAACGTTTCCTAAGCGATATGTTGTTGCCGAATGGCACAACAGTAGTAGCACATTGTGCAAATTCGGGTTCTATGTTGGGCCTCACAAAACCTGGCAGTGAAGTATGGCTGTCACCAAACACCAATCCAAAAGCTAAACTCGATTGGCGCTGGGAACTCGTCCGAACTGATGGACATCTTGTTGGTATTAACACCGCTCATCCCAATCGCATAGTAGAAGCCGCAGTTAAGGATGCCGAGATACCTGAATTGAGGGGCTACGAAAATATACGCCGTGAAGTCAAGTATGGGGTTAATAGTAGAATAGATCTTCTTCTCGAAGATCCAGACAAAGAACCATGCTTTGTCGAAGTAAAAAATGTTACATTAAAACGAGGGAACCATGCGGAATTTCCCGATGCGGTAACAAAACGTGGAGAAAAACATCTTCGTGAATTGGCAAACATGCGTGTGGATGGAAATCGTGCATTAATGTTCTACTTGGTGCAACGTAGTGATTGCAATTCTTTTAGACTCGCTACTGATATAGACCCTACCTACACAAAGGCGTTTTTTGACGCACGAGACGCTGGCGTCGAAGCAGTATGTTACGCCTGCGATATCTCGCCTAGCAGTATAAAAATTAATCGCCCAATACCCATTGATTGTTGAGTTTTTGTGAGTACAAAGTTCGGTATAAATTATTTGTTAAGAGTACATGAAATCAGATGACCGTGATGGATGCTAAAATAGAGCCAGAGTCCATTGGAGTACCATTCCATAGTTTAGATGATTATGGGCCAATGCGTAAGGCGGGCAAACTAGCCGCGGAAGTTCTCGACTTTATTACTCCACATGTTTCACCTGGCATTTCTACTGGGGAACTTGATACCTTGTGCCATAATTACATCGTCGATCACGGTGCGATTCCTGCTCCTCTTAATTACAAAGGTTTTCCAAAATCAATTTGCACATCCGTCAACCACGTTGTCTGTCACGGAATTCCCGACCCTCAGAAAATTCTTAAGGATGGGGATACCCTTAATATCGACGTAACTGTAATACTCGATGGATGGCATGGAGATACCAGCCGAATGTTTTGCGTCGGGGAGAAAGTTGGCGTGCGCGCTAAAAAATTAATCCAAGTAACCTATGAAGCAATGATGAAAGGCATCCACGTTGTAAAGCCGGGGGCCACATTAGGAGATGTTGGTCGAGCTATTCAAAAACATGGGGAAGACCATCGATTTTCGCTCGTCCGTGACTTCTGTGGTCATGGTATTGGAAGAACATTTCACGCACCGCCGAGCATTTTGCACTACGGCCAGTCCGGCACTGGTGTAATTCTAAAAGAAGGCATGTTTTTCACGATTGAGCCTATGGTGAATGCAGGTAAGTTTCACGTTAAAATTTTGCAAGATGGTTGGACTGCTGTCACCAAAGATAGACAGATCTCAGCGCAATTTGAGCATACTGTTGCGGTAACGTCGAAAGGATACGAGATTTTTACTGAAAGTCCAAAGGGCTGGACAATGCCGCCTTATGTTTAAGTTCAAATTCGTTCAACATTTCTTCGAAAAAAGTGATCTTATAAACAAATGCTCGGTTAAAAAAAGTAAATGGAGGAGGTTTTTATTACACTTTTAACCCAAAACTTGTTTATGCCATTTTGGGGCAATCCGTCGTGCGGCAAGGGAAAAAACGAGTTTGAAAATTTATAGGATATTGTAGTTGCGTTAAGGAGTTTACTGTCTTGAAAAATGGCACCAAGATGCATTCTTCCCATTGGGGAGCTTTTCAAGGTATTACACATAACGGAAAACTTGTCGACGTTAGACCATTCTTTAGGGATGAGCACCCATCTCCCATTATCGGATCAGTAAAGGATGCGCTGTACTCCGAATGCCGAATACACCAGCCCATGATACGTAAAAGTTGGCTTGAAAAAGGATATGGCGCTAATACCGAAAATCGTGGTGCAGATCCATTTATTGCTATTGGGTGGGACCAAGCAATTAATATAATCATAGCGGAATTAACTCGTGTGCAGAAATGCTTCGGCAACGAAGCTATTTTTGGAGGTTCGTATGGGTGGTCGAGCGCGGGTCGTTTTCATCATGCAAAGACACAACTGAAACGGTTTCTCAACGTTTTTGGCGGATTCACCGACCAAGTGCACAGCTACTCGAATGCCGCGGGTCAGACAATTCTGCCTCGCGTCGTTGGTCACGGTGGTTACGGCCCTTTCAGTTCGTGGGATGGAATTGCGCAGCATTGCGAACTCTTTGTTGCATTTGGAGGTGTTGGGCTAAAAAACACACAGGTTGAGCCTGGAGGAGCAGGTGAACACGCCACGCATAAATGGCTACCGATGCTCAAGAAAAATGGAGTGCGGTTTGTAAGTATTACACCTTGCCAAGATGACTCTGCAGATTATCTAAATGCCGAGTGGTGGCCGGCACGCCCAAACTCTGACGTGGCAATAATGTTGGGACTCGCACACACATTGGTTGAAAACAACCTTCACAACACGTCGTTCCTTAACAAATATTGTGTCGGCTTCGATAAATTTAGTTCTTATCTACTGGGACATAAGGATAACATACCCAAAACTCCTGAATGGGCAGCCAAAATCTCAGAGATACCTGCTCCAAAAATTCGTGCATTAGCGTTTGAAATGGCAAAAAAGAATACTGTCCTCGGATGTGCCTATGCTTTGCAAAGGGCAGATCATGGTGAACAAACCTATTGGATGACAATTACTTTGGCCGCCATATTAGGGCGCATCGGACTTCCCGGGAATGGATTTGGGTGCGGGTACGGGAGCATGAACGGCTATGGAAACCCCCATGCAGATTTGCCAGCACCAACCATGGGTATTGGAGATAATCCCACCAAAAGTTTTATCCCAGTCGCGAGGATTGCTGATATGTTACTCAATCCCGGCACAAGATACGATTTTAATGGAACTCAACGCAAATATCCTCATATACACTTGGTTTATTGGTGCGGTGGCAATCCCTTCCATCATCACCAAGACCTTAACCGTTTACTAAAAGCATGGCGCAAACCTGAAACGATAATCGTTCACGAACCCTGGTGGACTTCGACTGCGCGGCACGCTGATATCGTACTTCCAGCGACCTCTACAATGGAGCGCAATGATATTGGCGCTAGCAGCCGTGATCGATTTTGGATAGCAATGCAAAAACTAGTTGAACCGTTGCATCAAGCTCGGAATGATTTTGATATCTTTTCTGATATTGCTGATGGATTGGGGCTGAGAGATAACTTTACTGAGGGAAAAAATGAGCAAGATTGGATCAAAAAAATATATGACATTGCCTGCCAGAAAGCTGCTTTACATGATATTATTTTTCCCTCCTTCGATGAGTTTTGGTCCCTAGGATTTGTGGAAATACCGGCCCCAAATAAGCCGTTTGTCGCAATGGCGGATTTTCGTTCAGACCCTTCAAAATTTCCGCGCAAAACACCTTCTGGCAAGATTGAAATCTTTTCTGAAACTATAGACAGCTTCGGATATGATGATTGTCTAGGACACCCTACGTGGTTGGAGCCAATCGAGTGGCTTGGTAGTAAGCTGGCCGAAGAATTCCCGCTTCACATGATCTCCAATCAACCCCGTGATAGGCTACATGCACAATTAGATTATTCAAAAATTAGCCAAAAGACAAAAATCGCGGGCCGGGAGCCTGTGCGTATCAATCCTGAAGATGCAGCATCTCGGGCTATACAGACTGGAGATGTGGTAAAAATATATAATAATCGGGGCGCTATACTTGCGGGAGCATTAATATATTCTTCGATTCGTCCCGGTGTTATCGAGCTATCTACTGGAGCATGGTATGATCCGCTAAATCCGGGTAAGCCCGGAACTCTTGAGGTTCATGGCAACCCTAATGTGCTTACCCCTGATCGCGGAACATCGAAACTTGCTCAAGGGCCAACGGCGCATTCGACGCTTGTGCAGGTTGAAAAATTCGACGGGGACATACCTGGCGTAAGGGTTTCAAAAAGACCGACTATTGTATAAAATATGAGCAATTGATTAAATTTTATTCAATTTTTTCTCGATGTATCATCCGGTACAATTTTTTTTCATTAGAAACAACGGGTTATAAATTGGCACGTAAGATGCTTAAATATCAGAAAATTGATGAGAATTGGTTCAACAATGTGTTCTGTGTATGAGAAAGAAACGATAGAAGAATGGCATGAAAAAAATCGAAGCAATAATAAAGCCATTTAAATTGGATGAAGTTAAAGAAGCCCTTCAAGAGGTTGGCATCCAAGGCATTACGGTTTTAGAAGCAAAAGGGTTTGGCCGTCAAAAAGGGCATACAGAATTGTACCGCGGTGCCGAGTATGTGGTCGATTTCCTTCCTAAAGTGAAATTAGAGGTGGTGCTGGAAGAAAATGATGTTGAAAGAGCGGTTGAAGCAGTAAAAACTGCTGCTGAGACTGGGCGCATTGGTGACGGAAAAATTTTTATTTCAACGGTTGATGAAGTTATCAGAATTAGGACGGGAGAGATGGGAGCAGATGCGATCTGACATTCACGTTCAAGCCAAACATTGCCACGAATATTTGGCGTTCAATTCCGATTTCTACTTGATACCTAAGGTGGTCCGTAACAACTAAAATCCCAATAGAGAATTCATAAAGAGAGTTTATAAAAAAATGTCTGAGATAGAAAATGTACTTAAATTGATTAAAGAAAATGACGTTCAATATGTTGATTTTCGATTTACTGATCCGCGCGGCAAATGGCAGCACACTGCACAGCATGTTTCAACGGTTGATGCTGACCTGCTCTCTGAAGGCATTATGTTCGATGGGTCATCAATCGCTGGCTGGAAGGCCATAAATGAATCAGACATGAATTTAATGCCAGATCTATCAACCGCAGTTATGGATCCGTTTACAGAACAACCTCAATTGATACTGTTCTGCTCTGTTAAAGAACCTACGACTGGGCAGGCGTATGATCGCTGTCCTCGCTCTACAGCAGAGAAAGCAGAAGCTTATCTTAAGTCTACCGGTATTGGTGATACGACCTATTTTGGACCAGAGGCGGAATTTTTCTGCTTCGACGATGTTCGCTTTCAAACAGAACAAAACCATTCATTCTACATGATAAACGAGAATGAGGGGCCTTATAATAACGGCACTGAAATGTATGAAGGTAATATCGGTCACCGACCAAAGGCGAAAGGCGGTTATTTTCCAGTACCGCCAGTCGATAATAATACTGATCTACGCGCACGAATGGTATCAACGCTCCATGAAATGGGCGTACCTATGGAGAAACACCACCATGAGGTGGCGCCCTCACAGCACGAGCTAGGCATGCTGTTTGGTACGCTTTTACGCACTGCAGATAATATGCAGTTGTATAAATGGTGCGTTCATATGGTAGCTCATGAATCAGGTAAGACCGCTACCTTTATGCCAAAGCCGGTATATAATGACAACGGATCGGGCATGCATTGCCATCAGTCGATTTGGAAAGATGGTGATACAACGTTCGCAGGCACAGGCTATGCAGACCTTTCCGAAACAGCATTGCATTACATAGGCGGCATTATAAAACACGCCCGTGCTATTAACGCCTTCACTAACCCTACCACAAACAGTTACAAAAGATTAATTCCCGGGTTCGAGGCACCTGTGTTACTAGCATACTCATCGAGAAATAGATCCGCGTCATGCCGCATTCCCTATGTTGAAAGTCCAAAGGGTAAACGGATTGAAGTGCGTTTTCCTGACCCTTCTGCAAATCCTTATCTAGCTTTCTCCGCAATGCTTATGGCCGGAGTCGATGGCATTCAGAATAAGATCGACCCGGGTGATCCCATGGATAAAGATCTTTATGATTTGCCTCCCGAAGAACTGGAGGGCGTCCCAACGGTTTGCGGTTCACTCAGACAGGCATTGGCAGCGTTGGACAACGATCGTGACTTCCTCACCTCTGGTGATGTCATGACTAACGACCAAATTGATGCGTACATCAACCTCAAAGAAGAAGAGGCATTGGCGTTTGAACAAGCGCCGCATCCAATCGAATTTGAAATGTATTATAGTGTTTGAAAATCTTCTGCACGATACATAACGTTCAAGGGTATCGAAAACCCGCGGAGTTTGCACTTCGCGGGTTTTTTTCGTGCCTTAAGTCTTTAAATCATTTTTGCGTAAAAGCATCAAGCGTTGTGCTTCTCATTAAATTTTAATTGTACATTTCGCCATTCATATCAGCTGCCAAATTACAGGAGATACGCAGCTACATGACAAAGATTTAACCCCAAATCTGTAACCAAAGAGTCACACTTTTACATTCTCACTGGCGTTTAGGATTTTTTAGCATCGAGTAATTCCTTGAAACGCCAATTGCGAGCTTGCCAACGCCCGTGTATACAACAGTTTACAGACGTAAACTTGAGTAAAACATAGAAAAAATGGCTAGGGCAAAAATGGATATAAGCGAACGTATCGTTGATGACTTTATTAGTAACGAGATTGGATTTGTAACAACTGTGCCATGCAAACAACTATCCGGCGTGATTGATGCAGTTGAGAAACATAATCAAATACATCACGTTCCATGTAACCATGAGGCAGAAGGGATGGGACTCTGTGCAGGAGCTTTTCTAGGAGGAACTAGGCCATGCATAATTATGCAGAACACAGCCCTAGGGGTTACCGTTAACTCGCTTGCCGCCCTGATACAATATTACCAGATGCCCCTGCCTATGTTGATCAGCTACCGCGGCGAGGTCGGTGAAAAGGTGGCATGTCAGGTAGAAATGGCGATGCATACCAAACCAATTCTTCAACAAATGAATATTCCCACCTATCACCTTCATAAGGCTGATGACATTAAAGAATTGAGCGCGATTCTGAATCACACATTCATGGCTAGTAAGCCCACTGCCATTTTGGCCGACGCAAGCTTTTGGAGTGCAGCATAATGATACGAAGCGAAGTTACCAAATCTCTAATCCCGGTTATTACTGACCAACTAGTTATATGCAACATTGGCCTTCCTTCTCAGGAATTGTTTATGCACGATGATCAGCCGTCCAATTTCTATATGCTCGGAACCATGGGCTTATGTTCATCGATAGGTCTTGGCCTGGCGCTCAATCAGAAAGCACCTGTGCTCGCCATTGATGGTGATGGCTCCGTGCTTACAAATTTTGGCACACTTGCCACGATAGCAAATAATCCAGCAGACAACTTCACTTTACTGATTATAGACAATGGTTCCTATGGTTCGACGGGTGATCAACCAACCTATGCGGGGAAAAAAACCTCTTTATCCAAGGTGGCGGAAGCTTGCGGCTGCGCTAACGTCGTAGAATGCCGAGGAGAGGATGCTGCCGAAGAGGTTGGCAAAGCCCTTAAAGGGGACCAAATGACGATAATTGTTTGCAAATGTGAGAGTGGAAATGTTCCCGTTCCTAATATACTGACCCATCCCGTTTCCATTCGCGATCGTTTTATGACTGAAGTCAAGTCACGGAATTAAAAACATAACCAGTTTGTCCTTTTAGATTCATGAAGGTTCTCGCATTACTTAAGCTCTCGGAGGCAGAGCAACAATATATTCTCTCTACTCATCCCGCTGTTGATCTCGTTATGGCACCCGGTTACTTTGATGGAGAAATCCGCGATACTTGGCCCGCATTCTGCTGTGACAATTACCTCGCACCTAACGCATCAGGCTGTGGCACGCAGTCAGAGCGGGATGCACTTTTAGCAGATGCTGATGTGATTTTCGGCGGATGGCCATACCCATTGGATATGCGCCGCCGGTCGCCAAAGCTGAAATGGTTTCATCAGCAACCAGCTGGAGCAAGCAATCTTCTTAAGAGTGACCTTTGGGAAACGGATGTGATCGTTACCACATCACGGGGCTATGGGAACACCCGTGCTATTGCTGAATTCGCATTGGCTGGGTTACTTCACTTTGCTAAAAGTTTTTATATTGCGACAAAGGATTGTGCGCGGCAAAACTTCAATAAATCGGAATATCAACCCTTGTTAATTGAAGGCAAAACGTTATGCGTGGTTGGCGTTGGTGGTATAGGTTTACAACTAGGTCGCCTTGCTGAAAAACTTGGAATGAGAGTAGTTGGCACAAAACGATCCAAGTCAGGCGCTCTTCCAACTGGATTTTCTAAAATAGAGACCCCATCAGGGCTTTTAGATCTGCTCGCAGAAAGTCACTTCGTCGCTATTTGCTGTCAATTGACAAAGGAAACCAATCAACTGATTAACGAAGATGCATTTAATGCTATCAAATCTGGCGGTGTTATCGTCAATATCGCACGTGGAGAAATTATTGATGAAAATGCGATGGTTAAGGCACTTGACTGTGGGCATCTTCGAGGTGCTGCCATTGATTGCTATGTTGGTGAATTTGAGAATCCGCCATCGCCTATGCTATGGAATCATCCAAATGTTCTTATTACACCTCACTGTTCTGGAAAATGTGATATTGATCAGAGACGCCACGTTGAAGTTTTTTGCGAAAATCTTAAAGCATTTATAGCAGGGAAACCGATGCTTAATGAAATAGACTGGGCAACCGGTTATTAGTCAAAGTCCAATCTTTCGCTATTACAACAGCGCTGCTAACCTAGTCAACAAACCGATGAAATAAAGGGCTTTGTGATGACAAATAGTATTGAACACTTCGATTTTGTCATTGCAGGGGGTGGCTCTGCCGGCTGCGTGCTTGCTAATCGGCTTTCCGAGAACCCACAAAATAGCGTCTGCTTAATTGAAGCTGGCGCTTGCGACAGTTCACCGCTAATTCACATACCCTTAGGTGTCATGTTTTTAATCGATCATAAAAAATGGAATTGGAACTATAAAACTTCTAGTCAATCCAACGCGTCGAACCGAGAAATATCAATCCCACGGGGTCGGGTTATCGGTGGGTCTAGCTCAATAAATGGCATGGTCTATGCCCGCGGCAATAAGCGCGATTATGACGATTGGTCTACTAAGGCAGGCTGCGCTGGTTGGTCATATCGCGAAGTCCTCCCTTATTTTATCCGTTCAGAAAATAATGAAATTTTCAGGAATGATCCGCTACATGGAACCTCAGGCCCCTTGCATGTAAGTAGGGTCAAAAAGCCAAACAAAATGCTCGATTTACTCTTTGAAGCAACTGACAGTATGCAATTTCCCCGCCGACTTGACTTCAATGATGGTGATCAGGAGGGCTTTGGTGAAAGACAAGTAACCATAAAAAATGGCAAACGATGGTCTGCGGCTAAGGCCTACCTAGACCCCGCCCGTAGAAGACGGAATCTCAAAATCTTCACCGAGGCACACGTAAATAAGGTGTTAATTCAAGACGGCAAAGCGACAGGTGTGGAATTTCTGCAACATCGAGAAAAAAAAATCATTACTACCAATCGTGAAGTGCTAGTTTCATGTGGCTCAATAATTTCGCCCACAGTGCTTATGCGTTCTGGAATTGGTGACCCTGACGAACTCAAAAAACACGGTATACCAGTCAATTCGTCGTTGCCGGGAGTTGGTAAGAACCTACAAGACCATGTTGCCGTGAGTGTGGTTACAAAAACAGCGAGCATTATGGGTTATGGTATTTCGTTTAAGGCTATACCTAAACTGGTTTTTCAAGGACTTGATTATATTCTCAACAGATCTGGGATGGTCGCTAGTAATATAAACGAGGCGACAGGCTATATTAAAACCGAGTCTAATTTAGACCGTCCAAATATACAAATTGGTTTTGCGCCTGCCGTGCGAGCCCGTGGTGGACGTAAACTAACCTATGGGCATGGTTACAGCTGTAACATATCTTTGATGCATCCAAAAAGCCTAGGATCTGTCTCTTTAGCCAACACTAATCCTAATTCACCACCTCTAATAGATCCAAATTTTTTGAGCGATGAACATGATCTTGACGCTTTGGTTGCAGGTATAAAAATAACACGCCGCATACTTGCATCTCATGCTTTTGACGCGGTACGTGGCCCTGAAATACGGCCAGGAAAAGGCATTTTGATGGACCACGAGATAAAACAATATGTTCGCGATACCTGTGCCACGGTTTACCATCCTGTTCGCACGTGTGCTATGGGACCTGATAATGATCCGATGGCGGTAGTCAATACACAGCTTCAAGTCAAGGGAGTGAGGGATCTGCGAGTAATCGACGCCTCTGTAATACCTCTACAGATTGGTGGAAATACGAATGCCCCGACAATAATGATAGCTGAAAAAGCATCTGATATGTTGCTCGGAAAATCTGCATTGCCAGCTTTAACAGATTGTTGAACTTGAACTCTAAACTGAAAAGCCTGAGTGCTCTGCTAAGAGTGCAAAATTAATATGTATTACTCTGCAAGATTTTGTATTTGAGCAAGCAATTTTTTTGTTATATCGATCCCGAACTTTAAATTTTTCTTTTTTTGTATTTGTTCAAACTCACCGGGCATCAAAACGTTCTCTACGCCTGGCAAAGGCTGACTGTGATGTATTTCAGACGCTAAGTCTTCCACGCAGCCTACAAAGCTCTGTTTAGAACCAATAGCGCCCGGATCGATAGCAAGAAACATATCTCCCTTTGTAATTTCTTGATCAGTATTCATAGTTCCGCTCACCTTTGTACCTACCGAGCCACCGGCTAACCCTCCTGCTAAAAGATCGATCATAACCGCTAAAGCCGACCCTTTCGGCCCACCTGCAGGTAATAGAGATCCTTGCAACGCATCGGTTGGATTTGTGGTTGGATTTCCGTCTTCATCAATAGCCCACCCCTCTGGAATACTCTCACCACGCTCAAGGGCGTTAACAATCTTGCCCCGAGCTGCAACACTTGTTGACATATCAACCAAATACGGAGTACCTGCCGAGGGCACAGAAATCGTTAATGGATTTGTGCCAAGTATTTTTTGTCGACTTCCAAATGGAGCCACACCAGGCTCCGTATTTGTCAGCACTATTCCTATCACGCCCTTATCGGCAAGCCACTGAGAGTAATATTGCAGTATTCCGATATGTGATGCCTTAGAGACACTTACTAGCCCAATACCAAAATTCTTTGCCTTTTGAAGCACAAGATCTGTAGCCTTTTGTGCAACTACAGGCCCAAGGCCATAATCACCATGTATTAGAGCAGTTGCGCCTTTGTCTCGGACAACTGAAGGCTGACATACTGATTTTAGAGCACCGCAGTCCAATCCTTTGACCCAGCTTGGTATACGAATAACGCCGTGAGAGTGGTGCCCACGTAAGTTAGCTTCTATCAATATATCTGCAACTAAAACCGCATCCTTCCTTGGCACGTCGCGTTTTCGAAATATTGTCTCAGCTAAAGCACGCAGGCGGTCTGAGGAAACGTATAAAGAGTTTTCATTTTTTGAAATCACCATATCGAGCGCCCCGAGTAAACTTTGGTTCAAAACATCTAGTTGTATTTTTTGTGCTTTATTGTGGCATCGCCGAGGTGGGATGAGCCTCCATAATTATCGTATTTTGCAAATTTTCCTAGGTACACGACCACCCCCCCTACCCTTCTACAACTACAACACCAAGTGTTGTCCAGTATTCTTTCCAGTCCTCCGCTGATTGAGTGTAACAGCGTCGCCCAAATCAAATGTCAGTTATTTTTTAGACAACGATTAGAGACCTAGACCACTTTCCCTTGGCATTTTTCAGACATAGCTAATTTTAGGCCCAGCGCACCTTATCCTGACTATCCGTCGCGGTAATTAATGTCATTGTGTTTACGACCGTCCAGTCACACAAGTCATACCGGCGATTAAGCTTTTCGCGCATTTGAAATTCAATCTCATTAGCAGGCACCTTTGAGCGTTCCCACATCGCCAAATTAGGCCTACGCGTCACGAGCAAGCTGCACACCGATGGTCCTTCTCCTTTAACTTTCCACAGACCAATAATTTGCGAGTCATAGGACCTCTCAAAGTCCGGCCAAGCCGCATTGCAAAGCTCGATAAATTCCTCATATTTTCCTGCCGGCGTTTCAAACCAGCGAAACGCGTAATTACCTTGGCGTTTCGGGGGTTTATGAGTTTTTGGACGGGTGGTTGGACGTAAAATTTTATACTCCGACGCGCGCACCGTAGCCAATCCTCTATCAAGTGTGCTTGCATGTTCAGACGCCGTTTTGAGATCAGGCCAAATTGTAATAGCAGTCACCGTATCGCGAGGCAGGCCAATCTGGCTACGCCATACACCGTACATAGTCCCGCCTACTTTTTTAATTTTTTCAATCCTGTCAGTGATAATAGAATTTGCGGCGTCTTTCCAACCCCTTGGCAGACAATCGATCCTGTGACAGGCAAAAACTGCATCCATTTTAATCTCCGAAAGATTTTAAAGTTAGCACCAATTACCTTTTCGGCAAATTTTTCACCATTACAAAAAACGGTAGGAACCAATTCAATGCATGGGAATTTTCTTCAATATCGATGCCATCTAGCATAGACGTAATTTGTAACCCTCATGGCTAGCAATGAAACCTATACTACTATAAAAATGATGCGCCTTTGTGCGTTTTTTGTCAGTGGTTAACTGTACTAAACCGCAACCCCTTTCCTTGCAACGTTCCACACCCCAATAAAGCATCCTGCGGCCGAGCCCTGTGTTTCTATATTTCTTCAAAACTCGTACTGCCTCTATCTGACCTCGCCACATTCCAGTACGAGCTATGCCCGGGAGAAAGCACAGTTGCATGGTACCCACTATAGTCTTTCTATGCACTGCAACGACTAATAGCTGGTTTTCATCAGCCGAAATAGCTCGGAATGAATCCCAATAAGCATTAACTAGAGGCTCCTCGGGCACCTCACGCGCTACACCTAGGGGATCGTCTGCCAGCATTTTCACAATCGCATAAAGATCAGCCTCGACGGCGCGACGGAATATTATATTGGTTTTACACATATATCACCTGTCCGGAGTCATCACACTAGCAATGTCCCGGCGGAATTTACGGTTTCGTTTCAAGTGCCATTCTCGGCTCATTGCCTCACTCCTATTTTGGTAGCTCTCAACGTAGAGTAGTTTCCATTTACGGCCTCGAGTTGAGCGCGCACCAACTCCTGCATTGTGGGCGGCCAAACGTGCATCAATATTATTTGTCCATCCGACATATGTACGGCATACCCTTTTTGTGCTGCGAGCCCGGCGCTCTAAAGTTCCAATAATATAGACATAGCAACTCAATTATATTGACCTCAATTATCCAAGATACAGGTTTCAACTCTGGTAGGTAATTGCTCATCCAGATCATACAGACGATATGAAAAAGGCTTTTCGCAAAATGCGGGGGCACCAGAATGGAGAACTTTCCCCTCGACTAATGTTCCAGGATGATAGTGCCCCGATAAAACCGCAAGCACCCTACCCGATTGGTCTATTGATTTTTTTAAATCAACAGATGTTGTATAGTGATAGTGCTTGTTCTTCGCAAACACCGGTGGATATATCATGTAATGCTGCACGTGAACTTGTGCACATTCATGCTCGTTACCTGAAATTGCTTTTTGGAAAAGAACCGCATTGACGTCATCACGTATTGGCTGTTGATCAGCAGATAACCTGTCCCAAAAGCAAAAAAACCGTAACCCAGCAATATCAATAGGAGGCCCGTAACCACTAAAAACTTCTGCAAAAGATCTTTCATCATCGTTATTTCCGGGCACCACAACAAATGGTACCCCAACTGACAACAACCATTCTTTTATAAAATTAAGATCTGATTTCACATCATTGAGCCAATCACTTAGGGACCGCTCGTCTGGTGAATTACCCTTAATTACAGATGCCGGAACATCGAGTAGATCACCAGAAAGCACCAACACATCGGGCGCGTGCGATAAAATCCTAACCTTAAGGCGCTCTAAAAGAGCCGGAATATTACGCGAAAGTCGAAAAGGATCTTTTGCTGTGCCCGGTAATTGACGGCGCATGTGCATATCGGTCCAGTGAAGTATTCTTGTCATAGCCATATCGTAGCAGATAAGCGACTTTTTAGTGCAACATTTACCTTCCAGACTAAAAATGTAACGAGTTGCCAGCAAAAACCAGTCGGTGTACTCGTCGTTAAGAGTTCAAGCAGAAGAACCCTCAAGTGTTAATATTAAAAATAATGCGAAGAATAGAATTCAACATAAAGGTAAAACCCTTGTATTTGAAATATATAAAATAATTAAATAAAAAAATTTTAATTATTTATTTTATTTTAATTTGATTTTTTTTAATTATTTTATTGATATTTCATAATTACAAATGTACTGTCTATTTAATTACTAATTTGGTTATTTTATGCTTGCAAATCATCAAATATTCCCCCCACAAGTCTTTGAACAAGATCCAAGCACAAAAAGTTTGGAAGCAAAGTGTTCACTAAAGCAATTGCTTGCAGACGAAATCAAGCACTTAGCCTCAAGCGCCGACAATTGCATCTTTGCATTATATAATGCTCATATGCCGACCGAGGGACCAGTCCATTTTGCAACATATGAATGTGGTGACAGAAATGTTTCCCTTGATATAGAAGTGAATTTCGATTTTGAGGGAATAGGAGTCTGGTATATTTGTAATCGTTACGATGAAACATACCAATTGCGCCACATACTAGTGCATATCAAGGATGGTCGTTTTGTAAAGGGACAAGTTGAGCAGTTCCATGGATATTGGGATGAGTTTCCTCAATTTATTGCCGAGGATCGTTGGATAAAAGCATTGGCTCCAGATTCAGGATCAAGACGGGCATCAATTATGCCTTGCGATATTAGGTCGGCTTAAGCGATAGCTCCAAAACTCTAGTTCACATTTTATATTGGACGCCTTACGCACTAAATGCGACGCCGTGCAGCTGAGCAACCTGCAGTCTTTTTCCAGTTATTTTAACGCCGAAAATTTTGCAAATACAATACTCTCGTAGGTCAATGCGAGTAAGCACCGCTTTTAATTCTCGGCCCCTTTTTTTTCGCCTATTGTCAACGGCTTTTGCCATTTTTTGTATTTGGAATGCATCTATGTGCGAAAGCCGGCCTACACTATTTTATTCCAAACTAACAGGCTTACATACTTTAATTTTTTTATGTTGAGAGGTGAGAGCAGTGAGCTCATTCCCAAACGCAAGCCGAACTTATAAACCTTTTGCCTCGTTCTGTCAGACATTTACAAAAAATGCCAGGTTTCGAGTATATAAGGCAAGATGCATTCTTTTCTGTTTACTCCTCACCGTGATAAATAAAACGGTATGTTACATTTAAAAAATCTATCGTATCGTGTGGGCGAAAGAGTATTGCTTGACAACGTAAACATAAGCATACCTGCTGGCCATAAAGTTGGTTTTGTTGGACAAAATGGTACTGGCAAAACAACGTTGCTAAAACTAATCATGCGTCAGATAAGCCCATCTGGAGGTGATATAATTTACCCGCAGAAATGGGAATTAGGGATGACAGCCCAAAATGCGCCTGAAGGCCGCCTTTCGTTGAGAGATACCGTGCTAACGGCGAACAAAGAATTAACAAAGTTAAAGAACGATGCTGAGGATGTAAGTAATCCTGAACATCTGGCTCAAGTCCATGATCGACTGCGTGATTTGGAGGCCCATAGTGCGGAAGCGAGGGCAGCAAAAATTTTGGTGGGGTTAGGCTTTGATGATGCTGCTCAACATCGTCCGTGCGATGAGTTTTCTGGTGGTTGGCGCATGCGCATTGCTCTTGCTTCTCTTTTATTTATCAAACCTGACTTGCTACTCTTAGACGAACCAACGAACCACTTAGATCTTGAGGCCACATTGTGGTTAGAAGATTTTTTAAAGCATTACCGCGGAACATTGATAGTTGTGAGCCACGACCGCCATTTATTAAATCTTGTGGTTCAAGAAATACTCCACCTTGAAAGGAGTAAATTAACACTTTATTCGGGTGGCTACGACAAGTTTGAAAATGCACGCCATATGCGATTAGAACAGAATATAAAACAACAGAAGAAACAGGAAAATGAGCGTGCTCATATTCAAAACTTCGTCGACCGGTTCCGTTACAAGGCAAGCAAAGCGAAGCAAGCACAATCTCGATTGAAGAAATTACAGCGATTGCAGCCAATTGCTTATCTACAAGCTGATCAAAACCGGGAATTTGTATTCCCAAAACCAGCCCGTCTTTCGCCCCCCTTATTGACTTTGGAAAACGTTAATGTCGGCTATACGGCCGAGCCTGTCTTGCGTGACATTAATGTTCGAATAGATAATGATGACAGGATCGCAATTCTCGGTGCAAATGGAAACGGCAAGTCGACACTTATAAAGCTGCTGGCCGGGCGGCTCAAACCCACTGCTGGAAAGAAAACTAAATCGAGCAAACTTCGCATTGGCTATTTTGCACAACATCAAACTGATGAACTAAACCTGAAGGGAACACCAATCTCTGAAATTGCCCGTAATAGGCCTCGAGATACAGAAACCCAATTACGGAGTCATCTTGGCAGATTTGGCTTTAGTCAGGAACGTGCGGAAACACAAATTGCAGTTCTGTCTGGTGGAGAAAAAGCGCGTCTTCTTTTCGCTCTCATGAGCTGCAATAAACCACATATACTTTTACTCGACGAACCTACCAACCATCTTGATGTGGATTACCGCCAAGCTTTGATCCAAGCAATTAATTGCTTTGAGGGGGCTGTAATTATTGTGAGCCATGATTCTCATGTCATTGAGCTAACAGTTGACCAATTCTGGATAGTGCAAGATGGTGCCGTAAATAGTTTTAATGGTGAATTAAAAGATTACCGGGAACTATTGCTAAGCCGTCAAAGCAACAAAATTTCTAGTAAAAAGTCAGATAGATCCCGTCATAATCGAAAAAAACAGCGTCGCACAGCTGCCTCAATGCGAGCTAATTTAGCCCCACTCAAAAAAGCGCTGGCCCACGCAGAAAATATAGTGGAAACTTTAGATAGTGAAAAAAAGAAACTTCAGGAAAGCATGGCCGACCCAGCCCTTTATGATGGTGCTTCAGATCGATCAGTTCAATTACAAAAACAACTTGGACGAATTGAAAAAGAACTTGAGAAAGCTGAAAAAACTTGGATGAAGTTGCAAGAGGATTTGGATCTTCAGGGCAATGGTTAACTCAAACCTTACAGTATCTAGGAGCGAAGAATGCAATACTTTCTGTCCATGATGCTTTTTCTAGGCATATTAGGGCCGGCAACTGCAAGCCCCTTAGATGCCCTTGCTGCGTACAAGAGAGGAGATTACAAAAATGCTTTCAATGAGTGGGTCGATCTTGCAAACGGTGGCATGGCAAAAGCACAATATTACGTTGGAGTAATGCACATTAATGGACAAGGAACTAGGCCTGATCTAAATTCTGGAGCTCGCTATATCGAAATGGCAGCAAATAACGGTTATGCACCCGCTCAACATATTTTTGGAATGCTGTACCACAGAGGGCAGGGAGTTGATAAGAATCTAATTCGCGCATACGTATGGTTATCCTTAGCTGTGTTGCATGGACGTGAAAAGGCGGGAATAGAACGTGATAAAGTGTGGTGGCAACTGGCTCCCTCCCAAATCGCCAATGCTCGTTTAAAACTCGCTGACCTAGTTGCAGACAACCGAATTGGATTAGGTGACGATAGAAAAGCGGCTGAAATAGTACAAGCATTAGCAGAAACTGGCCACGCGGAGGCACAGCTCAGATTAGCAAAACTTTACTTTGAAGGCCGTGGTGTGGCACTTGATATTATTGAGAGCTACAAATGGCATACACTAGCTGCTTTTAACGGTAATATCGAGGCACAGGCAACAGATTCTCAGTTGCAATCTTACATGACACAAAAACAGATCGACGAGGCATCATTACGGGCTGCTAATTGGTCGCCATGTGGGCAAGGAAATAGAGAGTGTTGATAGGTTTATTAGGTGTTGTAGAGCCCTAAAAGGCGTGCCCTTTGCTTTAAAAGAGCCACAACCACACTCAAAATGGGAACTTTGATATCGGCTTTTTGAGCTAATTCGAGAGGCACACCAACCATTGAGTCAATTTCCATGCGATGCACCCGTTCAAGATCCTGCAGCATCGAAACCTTGTGCGATCCTCCTTTCGTCAACTTAAAACGTTCAACCGGGTCTATGTCAATTGATGTACCCAAACTATTCGCTATTGCCATTGCCTCCTTCATTATTCCAATAGCAAGAGCATGTGTTTCATTATTCTGCTGTAATTGATTTACGGTACTATGTGTTAAACAACTAATTGAGCCGGTGGCCATATTACTCATCAACTTGTCCCACACTGTGTAACGAATATCGGTGGTCAGCGGTCCCATATCGGCCGCTTCGAAAACATCATGAATTTTCTTTATACGAACTGATTTTAAACCCGTTGGCTCACCAATTTGTAACCAATTACGTCCCGGGCTTGTATTTCTTACTACACCTGGACTTTCTAAAGTGTTGGCGGAATATACCACGCCACCGATTGCACGATGAACGCCAAGATCATCCCAAAGGCGGCCTCCGGGATCTAAGCTTTCAATCCTTCTCTCCTTTGAAGGTTTATCAAGGCCATAAAAATACCACCACGGAATTCCGTTTTGCGCATAAATAATCGGCGTCTCAGCGCCTAGTAGCTCCTTCATTTGATCAATAATGTCTCCTAACGAGTAACTTTTGACCGTGACAATAACAAGGTCTTGCACTCCAAACGAAGTCGGATCATCGCTGGCACGTACCTTTGCGTGCAACGTTTCTTGATTAACTCTATGCAACGTAATGCCGTTTTCACGTATTGCATCGAGTTGTTTGCCACGTGCTATGCAAGATACATCGACACCAATTGCCGAAAGTCGTGCTGCAAAGTGGCTCCCTATGGCGCCAGCTCCAAAAATGCAAACTTTCATGAGAAAAATAATTCCATGGGCTTAATTGAAAGATAGATTATCGAGAATCCACCTAGCTTGGTACGATCAGCACGTATTGGTTATTTACGATCATACGTTGTAGCGGCTGACGTGAATTCAATTTGCCCCATATGGATCCTCCAGGATTGTAAAATCATCTAGCTTGTCATGCCTGACTGATTGAGGCAAATTCATTATGCTATTAATCGGTGTAAAACCACTAGAAAAGTTCTGTAAGTTGTCGTTCGTAATTCGCACAAGAGTTACATGTCTCATCATTTACCATGCAATACTTTATTTGTGCTTTATTCTAAGGGTAGGCACTTGCTCGTAGCTTGAATGCTTTAAAATTTAAAAAAACAGTGAGGGAAAATTGAGGTATTTGCACACAATGATAAGGGTTTCTGACCTTGAAGAGTCACTGATTTTTTTTCAGACGCTTGGACTCAGGGAAATAAGACGCCGGGATAGCGAGAAAGGTAGATTCACAAATGTCCATTTAGCTGCCACGGATGATACTGCATCCGCGGAGGCAGTTCGAGCACCCACTTTGGAACTAACGTATAATTGGGATCCCGAGGAATACAAAGGTGGTCGAAATTTTGGACATCTTGCCTTTGAGGTTGATGATATATATGCCATATGTAACACACTCGCAAAAATAGGCGTGGTTATAAATCGTCCGCCTCGCGATGGCCATATGGCTTTCGTGAAAACTCCCGATGGGATTTCAATAGAGTTGCTGCAAAAAGGTAAGAGATTACCTGAACAGGAACCTTGGGCGTCAATGGACAACACGGGAGTTTGGTGATCTTGATGATAATCCAATATTTTAAAATGTTAAATAATGACATCACCTTGCTTAGATACAAACCCGCAGCTAGAATAATCGGAAATAGACAAATGGGAGCCTGTGAATGGTTGATTTAACTGGCATTTCACCACGTCAAGAATACCTTAACTACCTCAAAAAAGGCGAACTTGCCTATCAGGTTTGTAGTGAGAACGGTCAAGTGGTTTTTTATCCTCGTGTTGTTGCCCCGATCAGCGGCAATACAAATCTGGAGTGGAAAGTGAGTAAAGGCTTTGGAACTGTCTATTCAACAACAACGGTTTGTCCCCGTGGCAAAGAGCCCTACGATGTTTCGCTGATAGACATGGACGAGGGATTTCGACTAATGAGCCGCATTGAAAGTTTAGATCCTATGGATGTTAAAATTGGCATGCGGGTCAAATTTAAAGTGCATCAAGATGATGATGGTAGTGATCCCTACCCCGTTTTCCAGCCTGCGGAGTAACAGACAATGGATTTAAAAGGAAAAGTTTGTGTAGTTGGAGCCGCTGAATCCGACTTAGGTAAAGTGGCGGAAAACACGAGTCACTTGGACTTGATTGGACAGGCAGCAATCCGTGCCCTAGATGATGCGGGCTTAACGTTGCAAGATGTCGATGGAGTCTTCGCAGCCACCAGTCAATCACGTATGGTTGGGTTAGGAACCTGCGAATACCTCGGTATTAAACCTAATTTCATCGATTCCACCCAAATCGGCGGTGCATCGTTCATGTCTCATGTGAGCCATGCAGTTGCCGCTATCACAACCGGAAAGTGTAAAGTCGCTCTTATTGTTTATGGTTCTACCCAACGCTCCATGAGCCGGGCTGCGACTAGCCAGCGAGAGTTAGCTTGGTATGAAGACCCTTTTAAGCCGATGATGCCGCCATCAGCTTATGCCATGTCGGCTGCGCGTCACATGCATGAATTTGGCACCACTCGCGAGCAACTAGCCGAGATTGCCGTGGCTGCGCGGAAATGGGCTATGATGAACCCTGTTGCCTATAGTCGTGACCCACTTACCATTGATGATGTTTTAAATTCCCCAATGATAAGTTATCCCTTCACTATTCGTGATTGCTGCCTCGTTACGGACGGAGGCGGAGCGATTGTTTTAACATCCGCGGACCAAGCAAAAGACTTAAAACAACCTCCAGTATTTGTTTTGGGAACAGGCGAGCAAATTGGGCATGCTAACATTAGTAGTATGGATGATATGACAACCACTGCTGCGGTTGACTCAGGAAAAAAGGCGTTTGAATCTGCAGGTGTTTCTAAAGAAGATATCGATGTATTGGCACTTTATGATGCATTCACTATTACAACCCTTCTTTTTTTAGAAGATCTGGGCTTTTGCAAAAAAGGAGAGGGTGGGTCATTTGTTGAGAATGGAAGAATCGCTCCTGGAGGAGAATTACCTGTTAATACATCTGGCGGTGGCCTCTCGTATTGCCATCCGGGGATGTATGGATTGTTTTGCCTTATTGAAGCCACGCGCCAAGTAAGGGGACAGTGCGGTGAACGCCAAGTAAAAGACGTCAATATCGCGTTAGCACACGGCAACGGCGGCGTCTTGTCAAGCCAATGTACCGTAATTCTAGGTAATTCTAGCACTGTCTAAAAAAGAGAAATTTTAGACAAACAAGGTGATCAATTTAATCGTTAAACCGGTTTCGAAATCCTTTAAACGCGGCAGGAATTTTCTTTATTTCTTCGAGTAATTCAGCAGGAATTTTTGGATCCACCCCCGGTATTTGATTTATGTATATGGTATCCGAAACCCCATCATAGCGCTCTCTGATAGAACTAACGATATCCTTGTGTGTTGCAGCAGCAACAAAAAGATTTACGTGGTCATCAGAAAGTTCTCGGGCCATGTCCTTCCATTTCCCCTCCTTCGACATACTATGCAATTTCAATCCTAATTCTTGTTCACCATGGGCTGCCCAAACTGGCAGATATGTTCTGGTCGATCCATAAAACGCTAAACGCCCACGCACCCACTCAAACTGCCGCGCAACTGTTTCCTCGTCCGGCCCAGTAATTACATACCCTCCTCCCACTACTTCAAAATTCTCTCGAGCCATTCCGCTAGCTTTCCAGCCTATCTCAAGCTCTGGCAATAAAATGTCTTGCATGTATTTACTTGTACAAAAGGAGTGCAGGCGCACACCGTCAGCCGTGCGGGCAGCAAGCCGAATCATCGCCGGCCCCACCGCCGCCAATGTAATAGGAACCATTGATTTGCCTGAGGGATTTGGAGAGAAAACAGGGGTCATAAGATCAAATTGGTAATGATCCCCATGAAAATTGAGCTTTTCACCTTTCTCCCAACAGCGCCAAATAGCGCGCAGTGATGAAATATATTCTCTCATTCGAGGAGCTGGAGCGCTCCAGGGGACACTGAATCTGCGCTCATTGTGTCCTTTAACTTGGCTACCAAGTCCAAGGACAAAACGCCCGTTTGAGCTGGTTTGCAAATCATTTGCCATCATCGCTACGACCATTGGGCTTCTTGCAAACGCAATGGCTATACCAGTCGCCAGCTCTACTCGATTGGTAGCATTTGATACAGCAGCCAAGGGTAAAAATGGATCATGTGATAATTCAGAGGTTTTTAGTCCATCTACGCCTAATTTCTCATAATGGAGTGCATACTCTCTAGCGGCACTCAGACTATGTTGCGGCAAAAGTGCTATTACACGCATACTCACTCTCCAACTTCATTATATTGTTCTTCAGCGGTCCAATAACCTTCTTAGTACCATGCAGCAATCTTTTCATGAAAACATTTGCCGCAATTTGGCTCAGGAAAACTTCTCATGCTCTGCCCAAATACACATAAGATCGTGTGAACCCTATGCACTTGCAACGGCATTAAGTGCTTTGCAGACTTCATGAGCCATTGGCCAGTTGGGAATATCAGCCACAGGCGCATGTACTACTGGCACAACAATATTCAAAAGCTATGTGGCGGATATTTCAAACTATATTTTGCTCCCGACTTGAAAAATTTGCTTATTATGTACAGAGTAATTGAATGGTCCAGTTTCCTTCCACCAACCAGAAAACAAAGTGTTATAGTGAAAAAGAAAATGCTCTGTTACCCGCTACCTTTCAGAATTGGTTTACGTCACACGGTTGGCACCCCTACCCTCACCAACTAAAAATACTCGAAATTGTTCAGCAAGCATCCCACGCATTGATCACTGCACCAACTGGGGGCGGCAAAACGCTTTCAGGTTTTCTGCCTACCTTGATAGAATTAGCAAATACCCCACACGGTGGCTTGCACACGCTCTATGTATCGCCATTAAAATCTCTTACAACCGATATCCACAGGAACTTAGAGATTCCGATCTCAGAGATGAAACTTCCCATTACGGTATCGACAAGAACAGGAGACACCAAACAGAGTATTCGGCAACATCAACGGAAAAACCCGCCAAATATACTCCTTACCACTCCGGAGAGCCTGACGTTACTTCTTTCGTATCATGACGCTCAAATTATATTTGCAAATCTTAAACGAGTAGTAATTGATGAGATTCATGTGTTGGCGGGAACAAAGAGGGGTGACCAACTAGCGCTTTGCCTTTCTAGAATACAACAGCTAGCATCCAGAGCTCAAAGAATTGGGTTGTCTGCTACAATTGCTCATCCTATTGCATTATCAGCGTGGTTAGCACCAAACGGGCAAGCCAATTTAGTTACCCGCGTAGACGGGTCGTCTGGGGAAAAATTTAAAATAGCACTTCTTAAGACCAAGCAGAAAATACCGTGGTATAGCCATTCTGCACTCCACACGATGGAAGAGATATACCAAGAGGTAGCAAAAGCTCGAACTACTCTCATTTTCGTCAATACTAGAGCCCAAGCAGAAATTACATTTCAAGCATTATGGAAGTTAAATAAGAAGGGACTTCCTATAGCGCTGCATCATGGCAGCTTGGCAAAAAAATTAAGATTGCGAGTGGAGGAGAAAATTGCGTCGGGTAGTCTAAAAGCAGTAGTGGCAACATCGTCATTGGACCTTGGGGTTGATTGGGCAGCTGTCGATCTTATTATACAAATTGGCGCACCAAAGGGTGTTAGCCGCTTAATTCAACGCGTTGGTCGAGCAGGCCATAGCCTTTATACTCAAAGCCGCGCTTTATTAGTGCCAACAAATAGATTTGAAGTTCTTGAGTGTAAGGCGGCTTTAGAAGCTGCGGTTGAGGGGACCTTAGATGACGAAATTCCTCGGCCAGGAAGCTATGATGTATTGGCCCAACATATGCTAGCAATGGCTTGCTCACGTAGTTTTGAGGCCGACATGATGTTTAGCGAAATCACTGCCGCATCACCTTACGTTAGCTTACCCCGTGCTATTTTTAACGATGTGTTAGCTTTTATAGACCATGGAGGTTATGCACTTCGGACATACGACCACTGGCGTCGTTTGGAAAACATCGCAAATCAGACTTATAAAATTGCTTCGCAAAAAGTAGCAAGACGAGTACGAATGAACATCGGAACAATTGTGGAATCACAAATGTTACAAGTTCGACTTGGGAGACATAAACTACTTGGGAAAATTGAAGAAAATTTCGTTTTAGGTTTATTGCCAGGTGATACTTTTATGTTTGGCGGACATATTTTGAGGTTTCAAGGTATCCGCAATATGACCGTTTCTACAACCCTTGCCACCGGAAGTGAGCCCAAAATCCCATCGTACCAAGGTGGACGACTGCCACTATCAACACATCTTGCTGATCGGGTACGGTCCATCTTAGCAAATCCACAAGAATGGCCAAAACTGCCCAATCAGGTTCGTGATTGGCTTGATGTTCAATCTCAGGTATCAGTAACACCAAAAAGTGATGGCCTACTTGTTGAGACCTTCAAAAGATCTGGCAAAGCATTTTTAGTTGCGTACTGTTTTGAAGGCCGTAATGCCCACCAAACGCTTGGTATTCTTCTAACAAAAAGAATGGAACGTGCCGGACTTGGGCCGATAGGCTTTGTTGGTACCGATTACAATATTGCGATATGGAGTATACATCCAGTAACAGATATAAATGCGTTATTTGACGAGGATATGTTAGGTGACGATCTTGAAGAATGGTTAGCTGACTCTTCGCTTCTGCGTCGTACTTTCCGTGAAGTAGCAACGATCTCGGGCTTGATAGAACGCAATCATCCAGGAACATCCAAAACTGGCAGGCAAATGACGGTGAGTTCGGATTTAATTTACGATACACTTCGCCGCTATGATCCAGACCATATTATGCTACGCGTGACACGGAGTGATGCCGCTCGCGGGCTCACAGATATAAAGCGCTTAGGTGATATGCTTAGCAGGATTAAAGGTAAGATTGTACATAAAGAACTTTCACGCGCATCACCATTATCAGTCCCTATCTTGTTAGAAATTGGGAAAGAAACAGTTGGCGGCACTTACAAAGATATGCTCTTAGATGAGGCAGAAACTATTTTGATATCAGAAGCATTCGCTACAAAAAATATTTCATGACCAATACTGAATTCCAATTTAATGGAGAACGAATGTTAGCTGATCTTTCCGGTGCATTGATATGGCCTGAAAAAAGCACTGTTGTCGTGTCTGATTTACATCTTGCGAAGGGGACTTCATATGCTAACAAAGGAATTTTCTTGCCTCCTTACGACAGCATTGAGACGCTATCAGTGCTGAACAGCGTTTTAACACATTATTCCCCTAATCGAGTTATTTGCTTAGGTGACAGTTTTCATGATGACGCGGCAGCCAAACGTTTGAGGTCCGAAGAAAAAAATATTATTCGCCAGTTCACCCGGTCATATGACTGGGTTTGGATCACTGGTAATCACGACCCCGCCCCAACAACAACTCTTGGTGGTACGATTGTCTCGCATATAAGTATTTCTAATTTAATATTTCGTCATATTACAATTGGCGAGGGGGCTGTCGGCGAAATATCTGGACACTTCCACCCAAAAGCAAGATTTAAAATAAAAGGGAAAACATTGAGTACCCGCTGTTTCATCTTAGATGACACCAATAAGGTTATATTGCCAGCTTTTGGAACCTACACAGGAGGGCTTGATATCTCTCACCCAACAATTCAGGCTTTGTTCAGTGCTAATTACATGGTTTTGCTTCTTGGCCAGCGCAAAGTTTTCACATTCCCAAAAACAGTGTTCAAAACCCATGCACGATAATTGATTGCATTTGCTTAGGCAGCTAGACTACAGGATGCATTATTTAAGTGACCCCCAAGAGATATATCGCCGTTCTTTTGATATTCTTAACGCCGAAACTAACTTCTCTGGTCTTCCTCAGGACTCAATCTATATAGCTCAGCGGCTTGTTCATGCTTGCGGAATGCCTGAGATCACCGATGATCTTATAGCGTCAAAAAGTGTAGCGGAAGCAGCTAGCGTAGCACTTGCTTCAGGGAGACCAATTTTTGCTGATTGCAGCATGGTTAAGAGTGGGATAATGACTGAAAGACTAACTCATAAAAACAAAGTTATCTGCACTTTACCATCCACCTCGCCAGAAAAAAATATGACTAGATCTGCAGCCGCCGTTGACGCATGGAAACCCGACCTTCATGGATCATTAATTGCAATTGGGAATGCTCCGACAGCCTTATTTAGGTTATTAGAAATTCTGCAAGAAGGAGGACCGCGGCCAGCTGCTATATTTGGGTTTCCGGTCGGGTTTGTGGGAGCTGCAGAGGCAAAAGAGGCACTTGCTACCATTAAACACGGCATTCCATTCATGACACTAAAGGGCCGACGTGGAGGAAGCGCTATGGCAGCTGCCGCTATAAATGCATTAATATTGGGTACACAGCGATGAATCAATGGTTATCACTTATAGGAATTGGAGAGGAGGGTTATCAGGCTCTTTCATCGGCTGCACGCTTGATTGTCGATAATGCTGAAATAATCGTTGGAGGTCAGAGACACTTAGCAATGGTCCCTAACGGAAAGAAAACACTCTTACCGTGGAAAAAACCTATACATTCTTCAATTGATGACCTTATTGAATATCGTGGCCGAGAGGTGTGCGTTTTGGCAACCGGAGACCCATTTTGTTATGGTGTAGGCAATCTGATAAAAAAACGAGTACCAATTGAAGAAATCAATGTAATACCTGCGCCATCAGCATTTAGCATGGCAACTGCTCGTATTGGTTGGGGTTTTGAGGAGATTGATTTTATTACCCTACATGGGCGCAACGACGCGCTGCTTGAGGTTGTAATACAGCCACGGGCCAAACTTTTGATTCTCGCTCATAACGGGTTAACGCCCTCTGTGGTCGCCGAAAAGCTTGTCAAAAGGGGCTACGGAGAGAGTTCTATAACGGTCTTTGAGCGTATGGGAAGTCGATCGGAACGAAGTGTCCACCGAAAAGCATGTGATTGGGTGGAGAATGCATTTGATCCATTACATACAATTGCAGTTGAGTGTGTTGCAGACCTCTTGCATACACCACAATCCCGGCTCTCTTGCCTTGCTGATGATTGTTTTTCTCATGATGGTAAAATTACGAAAGAAGATATTCGTTCGATTTCCATTACTGCTTTAATGCCTGCGCCAGGACAACTTCTTTGGGATGTAGGGGCTGGTTGCGGATCTATTGGCATTGAATGGATGCGGCGCGATAAGAGGTCACGCGCTCTCGCAATAGAATACCAAGAAAGTCGGCTGCGGTTTATCGCTAAGAATGCCGTGGCGCTTGGCACACCAAATATAAAAATAATAAATGGTCGAGCACCTCAAGTCTTGAAAAACCTAGAAACCCCGGACGCAATCTTTATTGGTGGTGGTTTATCAAATGTAGGAGTATTTGAGGCCTGTTGGCAGGCGCTCAGAGTTGGAGGTCGATTAGTAGTAAACGCTGTAACCACAGAAAGTGAGGCAAATTTAATCAAACTAAACCAAAAATTTGGGGGTGACCTGACACGCATTGCGATTTCGAAAACTCATCAAATGGGCAAACACACAGGTTGGAAAACTTTCATGCCGACATTGCAATGGCGTGTGACTAAAGGTTACATGGCTGATACGCCATGACGGGTATTTTGTATGGTGTAGGGGTCGGCCCCGGCGATCCAGGTTTGTTGACCATCAGCGCAATTCGCTGCATAGAACTGTCATCTGTCATTGCCTACCCATGCCTTGAGGGCACACCGAGTTTCGCTAGAAGTATAGTGTCCGATTATATCAAAGCATCACAAGAGGAAATTGCTATAGCTATCCCAATGCTCCAAGAACCGGAACCGGCCCAGCAAGCGTATGATCATGCAGCGCAGACGCTACTTGAACGTTTGCGGGAGGGTAAAAACGTGGCCGTCCTTTGTGAAGGGGACCCATTCTTTTATGGCTCATTCCAATATCTATTTTTTCGCCTAGCTAAACAGTGCCCAATTGAATTGGTCCCTGGGGTTTCTTCTTTAATGTCCTGTTCTGCATCGTTAAACCAGCCTCTTGCGGCCCGAAATGACGTCCTTACCATTCTGCCGGCTCCCTTGCCAGACTTGACCTTGAAAACTTGCCTGCAGGTTGCTGATACCGCCTCCATTATTAAAATAGGGCGACATTTTACCCGAATACGAAAATTACTTGAGGCTATGAATCTGCAACAGAAATCATACTATGTCGAACGATCAACGCTACCGAATGAGAAAATACAGATATTGGATGATGTTGATCCAGAAGAAGTTCCATACTTTTCAATGATACTCGTTAAAAAGCGAGGAGAAATATGACGTGCCGGCTAGAAAAAGTTGCAGCCATTGTAGTGTTAAATAGGTCAGCTTTACCGGTCGCTCGCAAGTTGCAAAACTCCTTACCCGTAAGTGAAATACACGGTTTATATGGGCGCATTCACGAGGCAGATGTCCTTTTCGAAAAAACCAGTTCGCACTTACAAGTACTATTCGAAAGGGCCCAGCCAATCATTGGTATATGCGGAAGCGGCATACTCATACGTTCTCTAGCACCAGTAATAGGACAAAAGTCATTAGAACCGCCGGTAATTGCAGTGGCACAAGATGGAAGCATCGCAGTTCCACTTCTTGGTAATCATCGTGGGGGAAACAGAATAGCAACAGAAATATCTAACATTCTCAATTCTACGATTGCGATCACGACAGCTAGTGACAATCAATTCGGGATTGCTTTGGATGACCCGCCATCCGGTTACCATCTTCAAAACCCTGAAGATTTAAAACATTTTACTGCACAATTGCTGTCTGGATCCCAAATTCGCTCTGCAAACTTACCACGTTGGATTACGGCAGGCCGCCCTCCTCTGTCGAAATCTGGAACATTGCAAATCATTTCAGGGATCGAAAAAAAATCCGGCGGGCCCAATCAATTAATTTTTGCAGAAGAAGTATTAGCTCTCGGCGTTGGTTGCGAACGTAATTGCGATCCTGAAGAGCTTCTATCATTAATAGAAAAGACATTTAATGAAGCCAGTATTTCCTTGAATGCGATTGGCGTAATAGTATCCTTAGATTTAAAATTTAATGAGCCGGCCATATTACAGCTTGGCAAAACTTTAAATCGTCCAGTTCGTTTTTTTGACGCCATGCAACTTGAATCTGAAAAAGAACGTATTCGTAATCCTTCAGATGCAGTCTTCCAAGCGGTTGGTTGCCACGGGGTTGCGGAACCAGCAGCGCTTACAGCTGTCGGTTCGACAGGTGACCTACTAATAGAAAAACAAAAATCTAAACGGGCTACATGTGCAATAGCGAGGTCGATTGAGCCTATAGATACCATGGATCTAGGCAGAGCCAGAGGTCAACTTGCGGTAGTTGGTTTGGGACCTGGCGGCAGCGCATGGAGAACATTAGAGGCAGAAACACTGCTTGCCCAATCAACTGATATTGTAGGTTATGGTGGGTATTTGGATCAATTAGGTCCCGCTTTGAAATCTAAAAGTCTTCATAGATTTCCATTAGGGAAAGAGATAGAGCGTGTCAATGCAGCTCTTGATCTTGCAGCTGAGGGCAAAATCGTCTCATTAGTTTCATCTGGTGATCCTGGAATTTATGCAATGGGTGCATTAGTTTTTGAGACAATGCATAAAATGGCGAAGCCCGAATGGCGGTGGGTGGATATCAATGTCTCACCAGGCATTTCAGCCTTGCAGGCTGCAGCAGCCCGTATTGGAGCACCGCTTGGGCATGACTTTTGCGCTATTTCGCTTTCTGACTTACTTACACCGGCTTGCCAAATTAAAAAACGCTTGAAAGCAGCGGCATCCGCCGACTTTGTTATTGCACTTTACAATCCAGCTTCGAATAAACGTAGGTCTCTTTTAATGAGTGCGCTAAAGATACTATCGAAATATCGAAATTTAAATACTCCGCTAATTGTTGCAAGACAGTTAGGCCGACCTGAGGAAACTATTGATATCTCAACACTCGAAATGGTTGATCCGAGTGAAATAGATATGTTTACGGTCCTTCTAGTAGGGTCTAATCAAACACGTAAACTAGACAATGGATACGGCCTAAAACAAGTCTATACACCTCGTGGTTACGCAAAAATTTTTAAGGAAAATCTATCAGAGTCATGAAAGTACATTTTATAGGCGCCGGACCAGGCGACCCAGACCTGATAACGGTGCGCGGAAAGAAATATATTACGCAGTCACCTATATGCTTATATGCTGGATCGTTAGTTCCACAAGCTTTGATAAGCGATACACCAGCTAATGCTGAGGTGTTCGATACTGCCTCAATGACGTTAGATGAAATAATAGAAATAATGGCCAACGCTTACGACCGTGACCTCAGCGTTGCCCGTGTCCATTCTGGAGACCCTTCGTTATACGGGGCGATCGGAGAACAAATTCGTCAATTAAGTATACGTGGAATACCGTTTGATATAACACCCGGAGTTCCAGCATATGCAGCTGCAGCCGCAGCTTTGGAGACAGAGCTCACACTTCCTGGGATCAGCCAAACACTAATTTTGACACGAACTGCCATGCAGTCCAGCGGAATGCCACCAGATGAAACACTAGCAAATTTAGGCCGCACAAGAGCTACATTGGCAATACACCTTTCAATTAGAAACATTAAAAAAATCCAAACTGAGCTCGAACCGTTTTATGGGGCGGACTGCCCAGCTGCAATAGTTTACCAAGCAAGTTGGCCAAACCAAAAGGTAATACGCGGCACACTTGCCACACTTGCCGAGAAGGCACGAGCCGCCAAAATTACCCGTACAGCCTTAATCCTTATTGGGCCTGTACTTAATGCCGAAGCTTTCAGTAACAGCGCACTTTACAACCCGGACCATGTTCACATACTGCGCCCAAAAAAGTCTTAATGGAGAAACCCCTGTAACCAATCAGAGGCTTCATGAAGCGAATAGCAAACAACTGTCCCTAAATTTAGCTCGGGTGCCCTTACCATTATCACAGGCAAGCCAAGCCGACGGGCAGCTATGATTTTTCCATAGCTGGATTGTCCGCCGCTATTTTTTGAAACTAATAGGTCAACCTCATAATCGCGCATCAAATCAACTTCGTCCTCCACCGAAAATGGTCCTCGCCCCGCTATAAACTTACCTGTGCCTAGCTCAAGTTTTTTTGCTGGCATGTCAATGACTCTAACTAATGTCCAGATGTCGTCACGCTTGAAATATGGCTCAAGCTCTTGCCTACCAGTAGTAACGAATACTCTTGCACCAACAGGTATTGACGCTACAGCTTGCTCGATATTTTCAACATTATCCCAATCATCACCAGTTTCAGCTACCCACGGTTTTCGGGTAAGCCTCGCAAGGGGAATTTTTGCAATTTGACATGCGAAAAAAGCGTTTTTGGTTATTTGAGTGGCAAACGGGTGGGTGGCGTCGAGCACCGCAAAAACTTTTTCCAATTTTAAATACTTCACTAATCCTTCGACGCCACCGAACCCTCCTTGCCGAAGAAGCCCTTGCACATCTTTTGGCTCACGGGTACGTCCCGCAAGCGAAGTAATGGGAATAAAGTCTGGATCTGCACTAAGCTTGTCAGCTAATGCGGCTCCTTCCGACGTTCCACCCAGAATTAATACCCTATGCACTAAGAATTTGATCGCCCAACTAAGGCTCCCCCCCGATCGAAGACACGGACATCCAATTTAATAGGACTGTCTGCCAGGACACGCAATGCTGTCTCTGCAGCACGAGAAGCGACCCAATTACCAATTTCAATGTCATGGCTTTGTGATAGCTGCAACACATGCCCAGCACTTTTCGCATTATGAACATTATCGATTAGGTCTGAATTGGCCCCTAATGCGTCAACCGAACTCGCTAGCCAATCAAAATCCACATGGCTGCGGCCAGAATGTAAGTCCAAAAATCCTTGGGCAAGCTTTGTTACTTTTGCAAAACCACCAGCAATAGTTACTCTAGATACTGGATTACGACGGAGATATTTCAACATACCACCTGCAAAATCACCCATATCCACAAGAGCGTGCGCCGGCAGATCATATATTTCCTTAACTGCCGCCTCTGAGGTCTTACCGGTAGATCCAGCTATATGTTGCAGCCCGTTAGCACGAGCAACATCAATACCTCGATGAATAGAGTGTATCCAAGCTGCACAGGAAAACGGTCTTACCACTCCAGTCGTCCCCAGAATGGACAAACCTCCCGTAATGCCAAGTCTGGAATTCCATGTTTTTTCAGCTAGCAGTTCTCCCCCCGGAATCGCAATTTTAACTTCTACTCCACCGGAATGAGAATAATGATCCGCAAGTTTACGTATTGCAGAGCGAATCATTTCGCGCGGTTTAGGGTTGATAGCGGGCTCCCCGACAGGTAGTGGTAATCCTGGCAAACTTACTTTACCAACACCTTGTCCACCTAAAAACTTAATTTCTTTTTCTTTAATCATGCGCACAGCTGCTATCACTAAAACACCATGAGTTACATCCGGATCATCACCTGCATCCTTAATAATACCCGCTTTGGCTACTCCGCCAGAAAGCTTTTCGAGTGCAAGTGGGAATGATGGGGTCTCTCCTTGAGGCAACGAAATTTTTACAGGGTCTGGAAACTTACCACTTAAAAGTGCTGTATAAGCAGCCTGTGTAGCCGCCAGTGCGCATGCACCCGTGGTCCAACCCCTTTTCAAGGTTTTTTTACTTTTTATCAAAATGTCTTCCATATATTTTCCTTACAACTGAGGCCCCGATGAAACTAGTGTAAAGCCATGACCGATTTTCCATTCAATCTTCCACCATTCGACCCAGGTACCGTCTGGCTGGCGGGAGCCGGCCCCGGAGATCCCGGACTTATAAGCGTGCTGGCGTGGCACGCTATTTGTCAGGCAGATACCATTGTTTATGATGCCCTTGTTACCAAGGTTATACTAAAAGGTGCACCGAATAATGCTGAATTAATTTACGCAGGTAAACGAGGGGGCAAACCATCTCATAACCAAGAGGATATTTCAAACCGACTAGTGAAATTAGCTGATGAAGGTAAACGTGTTTTGCGGTTAAAAGGAGGAGATCCCTTTGTATTCGGTCGGGGTGGAGAGGAAGCGCAAGCTTTAGTAAGAGCAAAGGTACCATTTCGTATTGTTCCTGGCATCAGCTCTGGCATTGGAGGGTTAGCCTACGCTGGAATACCACTCACTCATCGCGCTACAAGCAGAGTTGTTACATTTTTGACCGGCCACAATGCAAATTCAATCAGTTCAACATCTGTAGATTGGCAAGCAGTCGCAAAAGGATCACAGATTTTGGTATTTTATATGACACTGAGAAATATAGCCGAGATTTCGAAACTCTTGATGGATGCTGGCCGCTCTCAAAAAGAGCCAGTTGCATTCGTCAGCAGGGCCACCCTCCCAGACCAACAAGTAGTTGTAACAACCCTACAGGATGCCGCACGCGCTAGCAAAAAAATCCCTACCCCTGCCCTAGTTGTTGTCGGTGAGACTGTAAATTTTTGCAATGAACTCGATTGGCTGAGAATCTAAGCGTAACGGTTTCAAGTAATAGCACATAGATTAGCATTAGGTGGCTTCTCTGATGACTTCAATACCGCTGCATTTAAATTTATCAGCGTAGTATTTGCCAAATTATTAAATTATATAAAGAAATTTTCTTTCCAAACTCAAAAGTATGGATCTTTTTTTCGACGAGTTCTGCCACCCATAAATTGCATTTTTCTAACTAATTCACCTTGGATATTTCTTATTTTCCCGAGGCCTCTAGGCGGTTTATCGATTTAAAAGTTGCCAACTCCTTATATCATGATTCTTTATAGCAATTTTGAGAAGAGTGTTTTGAACAGGCAATATCGCTCCCCTTTCATCTCAGCTTAATTAGATATGACCGATGGATATCACTAATTTGAGGGAAACGTTAATTACGGTTTCCACTTTTATAGTGATTGCACTAACCAAGCTAAGTTAAAAATCTCATTGATTTGAATGCGTAAACGAGAGAAAGACACACCATCAACTAACCGGTTTGGTCAAATAAGCCAATGGTTAGCCAGTAAAAATATTGAATGGGTGCAAGAAAAATCACTGTAGCCATTGTTGTAAAAAACATGCTTTTAACGGCATCAATTACTCGTACACCACCAACGATTATAGCAACAGCTGCCGGTGGGGCAGCATACGGAAGCAATACTAGGGACTGCCCAGTTAATTCCGTCATAAGTACCGTTAAGAGAGGTATTCCTGTGGCATCTGCGAGAGCTTGAGCCAGTGGGACAGTAAGTGCCGGAGCACCCGGTGCTGTAATTGCCAAGGAGGAGCAAAGCCCAATCCCTAAAATTAACGCGAAGTTAATGGCATTCTGGTCTTTTTCAAGATGAAGAAGATCAGTGACATAGCTAGCAAGCCACACATCCAGACCAGAGTTTGATAATATTGCACCAAGGCTTAAGATGCCAGCGATGTAGAAGACAGGACTAAAGTTTATCTTTTTCCGAAATATGTCCTCAGCGAGCATACCTGAACAAGGCATAAGAATTACAATTGCAGCAGCTAATGCTATCCAACCTGGTGCAATACCGTGCCAATAATCAGTTACCCAAAACCCCAATGTAATTGACAACAACCATAAAAGCCGCCGGCCCTGTGCACTAAGTGGTTTTAGTAATGCTCTATGCTGTACAATCCTGGCATCTGACCTGAACAGAAAATACAGAACGGTTCCACACACTACACCTCGCAGAAGACCCATTACAGGAAAATGGATTGTAAAATGTTCACCATAAGTGGGTGCTATCCCGTATATTGTTTCAATGGAAGCAATATGCACAACAACCGGAAGATTGGCGGGTAGTAGACTCCAACTTGGGAAAAAACTACCAACTCCCACTGTCATTGCAATACCATTTGAACCTCGACTACCCATCTCAAATCCCATGCGTTCGGCTATCGTCAATGCAATAGGCATGAGCAAAAGTATGCGTGGTATTGTCGAAGGTATTATAATCGCAAGCACAAAACTTAATAACATTATCGCTGCAATTATTCCGCCATAAGTAAGCTTAATCCGCTGAAGAATAGTATCCACGATTCTCTTGTCGAGCCCAGCGCTGGAAATCGCTGCTCCTATAATGAGACCTCCGAATATCAACCAAGTACCACCTGATCCGAAACCAGAAAATGCTGTGGACGGGGGTGCAACTGACATGATGACCGCACCCAGCATCAGAATAAGAGCTGTCACATGTTCCGGTAGTTTGTGTGTGCTCCAGAAAGTAACTGCCACAACTAACAGTGCAGCTGCATGATACCGTGAAGGGTCATCGTTAATGGTGTAGGGCCAATAGACAATATACGCTGCTACTGCTAGTGCAACAGTAACTAATATGTTGGTCGGTTTTAGAAAATGCGGGTACTTTGAATCTTCACCCATTTTAGAATCTAATTCCAGTTTTGGTCTCCCATAACCTTCCCACTTTCGATTGATCAGGGTCGAGGCCGAATTGCTCTCTTGCCTGTTCCCAAAGCCTTAGTGTTTCCTTTGCAATTGGTGCAAAAGCGCCAAGTGCTTCCGCACTTTCGACGACAATTTTCAAATCTTTAGCAATTAGGCCAATAGGCATCCCGGTTGCGTACTTACCGCTCAAAATATGCCCTTCAATTTTTTTTTCAATTGGATTGTTTCGTCCAGTACACGCACTCTTCAGTGCACCCATCGCGACCTCTGGCTCTAATCCAAATTTGAGCGCTAGTGACATAGCCTCAACACCACTTATCAGTGCTGCAGCATTCACAAAATTATTA